>ENA-OPXC01001457-OPXC01001457.1-human-gut-metagenome-genome-assembly--contig:-NODE-1457-length-16425-cov-3.359743_pt1 | contig 16425 bp, 10 predicted proteins | sample MGYA00241512_ERZ502016 | MGnify/ENA primary metagenome ERZ502016 (study PRJEB25962, sample SAMEA2043043) | human gut metagenome | biome: human gut; feature: human-associated habitat; material: faeces...
CCGTATTCTTTTCTTTCCACAGCTGTGGAAAGAAAAGAATACGGCAGTGGAAAGATTAGCATTTAGGATAGAAAAGGATAACTCCCAATGAGTCTGTCCTTAGTTCTTGGCAGGCAAAGAAACAGAAGCCTCCAATATCGGGGAGACAGACTCCCAAACCTGAGCATCGATACTCTGCATTCCTTGCACAGAAGGATGCCCCCATTGTTTATCAATGTCGTGCAAACGAATATTCTCGATGCCATAGTGCCGGCAAATTTCATCCATGGAATCAGTTACCTCTTCGGATAATTCAGAATTGGTAATATTATAAATCCTGGCCGCAGGATAGAGCTGCTTGAGAGATGCAAGCAGATAGCAAAAGGCAGGACGGAAGCTATACAAATCGGCTTTCGTCCAGCCATCATATTGGTATGCGCCAATGGGAGCACCTGCCCAACTGTCATTGGTACCGCCAAAAACAAGGATTATGTCGGGGGTGCCGAGGTTGTGAATACGGGTGATAAAAGAACGGTCGGAGTAATCGGCTTTCTCGTAACCGGTATGACAGACGGTGGAGCCGGAATAGGAATTGTTGCGTTCCAACTGAAAGCCGTGCTCATGGATGAAACGGTACCACCAGGTTTCCTCCACCTTTGTCACATCATTCTCTTTCTTTTCGCCGGGAACTCCATACCAGCAGAGATTGGCGGCAGGAGAGACATGACCGTAAAAAGTGGAATAGGAATCGCCAAGAATAGAAACTTTCTTTTGAGCAAACACCCCTGATATAAGGGTCAGGGAAAAAACAACCAGAAAAAACAAGGATTTGCAGTTCATAATCAATAGATTTTTATGTCGTATGCCGCAAAGTTATAAAGTTTGTCCCGGTTTGACGGCAAGAAACCGTAGTTTTTTTGCCATAGCCCGCTTATATGAAAGCCCCTCTACCATCGGATTCCCACAAAAAAAGGAAATGCCGGATTGATAGAGGGGCGAGAGAATGAAGATGAGAAAGAGTATATTTTACTCCCGCCCTCCACCGAGGGCTTGATAGAGGTTGATGATACCTTGTATTTCATCAAAGCGGTCGGCTACCTGTGTCAGTTGGGCAGAGAGTAGCCCCTGCTGGGCAGTGAGCACTTCCAAATAGATGGAAGTGCCGTGTTGCATCAGTAACCGGGTGCTGCGGACGGTAGTTTCCAGTGAAGTTATCTGCCTTGCGCGGAGCTCCGTCTTTCCACGGGCTACCTGCACTTGGGTCAGAGCATTGTTCACTTCGCTACCGGCATTGAGCAAAGCTTGCTGAAAAGCGAGCCTGGCTTCTTCCTGCTGTGCTTTGGCTATCTTGAGCTGTGCCACGTTCAGCCCTTTGTTGAACAAGGGTTGTGTCAGCGAGCCGATGGCGGAGAAGAGTAGTTTTCCTGGATTGACAATCATGCTTCCTGCCGAGTTGGTCCAGCCAGCTGTACCGCTCAGGGTGATGGAGGGGTAGAAAGCAGAACGGGCGGCATTTCCCTTACCTGCTGCCGGAGGTCGAGCAGCGAAGCTTCCACCTGGGCGACAGTTGGCTTCGGATTGCGAGACACTCGCCTCGTTCGTCATGCCTGCAGCCATCATGGCTCGCATGGTGCGTGCACTTTCGCGCCAACTGGCGGCTGTTTCTTCGGAAATGCGGTATTGCTCGTCGAGCATCAGCAAGGTGTAGTACAGATTGGCCACATTAGCTATCAGCGAAGTGCTGACGGCTTGTTCGTACTCCAAGCTTTGAAGGTAGAGCGCTTTGGAACGGCGTTTGGCATTGGTCAACTTACCAAAAATATCGACTTCCCAACTTGCCGAGGCAATGCCGGAATAGGTCCACGAGCCTTTGGAATTGTCGAAACTGCTGACGCCACCCTGCGGAGTGAGCATAAACGAAGGCAGGTACGAAAGTTTGGCCGACATCAGCGTGGCTTCTGCCTCCCTGATGCATTGCTGGGCGGAAAGCAAGTCGGTGTTGCCTTGCAAGATTTGCTCGATGAGCGACTATAATTGCGTGTCCGTAAAAAGCTCGAGCCAGGAAAGGGAGGCGATGGAGACAGTGTCCGATGCCGCAAACAGACTCAGGCTATCCAGACTTTGCCCATCCAAATCGTGTCCATAAAGTCCATCGGTCGTGATGTCCTCCGGGCGCTGGTATTTGGTATAGATGCCGCAACTGGTCAGTACCAAGCCGGCGACAGCTAATAATATGAATTGTTTCTTCATTATTTTTTTATGTTAGTTACGCGATAATGTACTAATGTGATTCTTCTATCTCCTTCCGGCTTACTTTCATCTCTTCCTCAATCTGCCAGTCGCTCGTCGGGACGGATTGGGCAGGACGAAGCCGCTCCTGCAACCACTGGAAACTGATGAACAAGACAGGAACAATGAACAGCAGCGCCAATGTGCCGATGAACATACCACCGACAACACCCGTACCCAATGAACGGTTACCGTTGGCTCCGACACCCGTGGCAACCACCAAGGGGAAAAGGCCGAAAATCATCGTCAGTACCGTCATCAGGATGGGACGGAAACGCGCCTTTGCCGCACTGACGGCAGAAGCAATCAGCCCCATTCCCGCTTTACGGCGCTCGGCGGCATACTCCGTCAACAGAATAGCGGTCTTTGCCAACAGACCTATCAGCATGATAAGTCCCGTCTGCAAATAGATATTATTCTCCAACCCGGCTATCCTGGCAAAAAGGAACGACCCCATCAGGCCCGCAGGAACGGCCAGGATAACGGCAAACGGAATCAGAAAGCTCTCGTAAAGCGCACTCAGAATCAAGTAAATCATCAAGATACAGATACCGAAGATGATGACTGTAGTACCACTCTGCTGGCTTTCCTCGCGGGTGATGCCACCAAAGTCATAGCCATATCCCTTCGGCAAGGCTATCTCCGCCGTTTCTTGTACGGCACGGATGGCGTCACCGGTACTGTATCCCTCAGCAGGCATGGCATTCACGGCAATGGAGCTGAACATGTTGAAGCGGCTCAAGGACTCGGCACCGTAGGAACGGGTCAGCGTAACGAACTGGCTCAACGGAGCCATCTCACCGTTGGACATGCGCACAAAGGCATTGTTCAGTGAAGCCTCATCCAAACGGAACTTCGGGTCGGCCTGAATCATTACCTTGTAAACTTTGGAGAAACGGTTGAAGTTGGAGACATATTGCCCGCCATAATAGCCCGACAGTGTGGACAACACCTGGTCGGGAGTAATCCCGGCACGTTTGCACTTGGAAGCATCCACCTCGACGGTCCACTGCGGATAGCGTACATCGAACGTGGAGTATGCCATCGAAATTTCCGGACGCTGGTTCAGTGCCGCCAGATACTGCTGGGTGGTCTGGAAGAAGGTGTTCATATCCCCTCCCTGCTTGTCCTGCACATTCAAGTCCAGCGCATTACCCATACCATAGCCCGGAATCATACCCGGAGCAATGGCAAAGACTGTAGCATCCTTAATATCCGCCGTGCGAGCGTATATCTGGTTGACGACTGCCTGCACCTGGTCTTCCTTTGCCGTACGCTCGTCCCAAGGTTTCAGCTTCACGATAATCATACCGAAAGAATTTCCCTGCCCGGACAGCAGACCATAACCGGCAACTTTCTGCAAGTGCAATTTCTGAGGAAGGTCTTCCAGACGCTTCTCCACGCGGTCTATAATGTCATTTGTCGTCTTGAGCGAGCTACCCGGAGCGGTGCTAACGTTGACAAACAACGTTCCTTGGTCCTCGTCGGGCACCAGTCCGGTCTTGGTGGTATTCATCAGGAATACCAGCAGCACCACCGAAAGTGCCAGCAACGACCATCCCAGCCAGCGGCGCTTGATGAACAGCAACACTATCTTCTTATACTTCTCGACCACCGCCTCGAAAGCCGTGTTGAATGCCTTGCGGAAGCGCGAAGCAAAATTATTCTTCTCCGTTCCGTCCTCATTGATATAAGGCTTCAGCAGCAAGGCACAAAGTGCGGGACTGAGTGTCAACGCATTAATCGCCGAAATACCAACGGCCACCGCCATCGTCAACCCAAACTGGGTATAGAACGTACCGGAAGTCCCTCCCATGAACGATACCGGAATAAACACCGCCATAAACACCAGTGAAGAAGTGATAACCGCATTGCTGATGCCCTTCATCGCATCGATACTTGCCATGTAGGAGGACTTATAGCCCACATCAAACCGTGCCTGCACCGCCTCCACCACGACAATGGCGTCATCCACCACCGTACCAATCACCAATACCAGCGCAAACAGCGTAATCAGGTTGATACTGAATCCGGCAACGGACATGAAAGCAAACGTACCAATCAGTGAAACAACGATACCTACCAGCGGAATCAGCGTAGAGCGGATGTCTTGCAAAAAGACATAAACCACCAGGATAACCAGGATAATAGCCTCAATCAGCGTTTTCACCACTTCGTGGATAGAGGCGAAGAGGAAATCGTTGCTGGACATCATCTGGGTAAGCTCCACGCCTTTCGGCAAGTCCTTGCGTGCTTCTTCAAGGAGCCGGTCAATCTGCCGGTTCACTTCCGTGGCATTGGAGCCCGCGGTCTGGAACACCATGCAGGAGATACCGGGATGTCCATCCATGGTACCTTTGTAGGCATAACTGTCCTTACCCAGCTCTATATCGGCGATGTCCTTCAGCTTCAGCACCTCGCCGTCTTCGGTAGAACGGATGACGATGTCGCCGAACTCCTCAGGAGTAATGAGGCGTCCCGTATATTTCATGGTATATTGATACGTCTCATCCGAGTTCTCACCAAACGACCCGGTGGCCGATTCGATATTCTGCTCTGCCAGCACAGCCGTCACATCCGAAGGTATCAGCTTGTACTGCGCCATGACATCCGGTTTCATCCAGATACGCATGCTGTAGTCACCACCCATAATCATCATATCGCCCACACCGGAGATACGGAGAATCTGCGGCTTCAGGTTGATACTGATATAGTTGGCAAGAAAGTTCTCGTCATAGCTGTCATCAGGGCTATATAAAGAGAACATCTGTAAGATACTGGTCTGCCGCTTGCTGGTGGTGACACCCACCTGGGTTACTTCGGCAGGAAGCTGCCCCGTAGCTTTGGACACACGGTTCTGCACATTGACCGCCGCCATGTCCGGGTCTGTACCCTGCTTGAAGTAAACAGTAATGGAAACCGACCCTGCATTGCTGGCGGTAGAAGTCATGTAAGTCATGTCCTCCACACCGTTGATGGCCTCTTCCAACGGAGCGATAACACTTTTCTGAAGGGTTTCCGCACTGGCACCATAGTAAGTGGTGCTCACCATGATGGTGGGCGGCGCAATGTCGGGATATTGCTCAACGGGCAAGGTGAACAATCCGATGATGCCCAGAATGACAATCGTAATGGAGATGACTGCCGAAAAAACGGGGCGTTCTATAAAAGTTCTGAGGTTCATATTCTATCGGTTAAAAATTATCATTCATTCGTTTTGGGTTGGACGGAGGTACCTTCACGCAGCAAACCCACGCCTTCGGCCACAATTGTGTCCCCCACTTTCAAGCCACTCTCTACGATATATTCCTGACCTCCATTCACACGGGTCACTTGCACGGGAACTGATTGCGCCTTGCCGTCAACTACCTTATATACATAGACCTTGTCCTGTACTTCGTAAGTGGCACTCTGGGGAACAATGATGCAGTTCTCTTTCCGTACCGGGATGATGACGTTGCCCGAACCGCCACTGGTCAGCAATCCCTCTTTATTGGGGAACACGGCACGCAGACTGACTGTACCCGTAGAGGTATCAATTACACCACTGATAGTTTCTATCTTACCTTCTTGCGGATAGACAGAACGGTCATTGAGCTGTAATTCGATAGAGTCCATCTCTGCCAGCGCCTTATCCTTGGAGCCGTAGCGGCGGGTGAGGTCAAGCAACTGATTCTCTGTCATGGAGAAATAGACATACATATTAGAATTATCGGATACGGTCGTCAGTGGTTTGGGCAAACTGGCGCTGACCAACGTCCCCACCCTATAAGGGAGCGTACCTACCATTCCATCTGCCGGACTCTTCACTTCTGTATAAGAGAGGTTATTGGCGGCATTCACCTGCTGCGCCTCGGCTTGGGCCAACTGGGCTTTCGCTGTCAGCAGGCTGTTGTAGGAAGTCTTTAAGTCAAACTCGGAAATCACCTTCTGGGCATAAAGCTCCTTCTTGCTGTCATATGTCAGTTGCGAAGTGGCCACGCCGGCACGGGCAGCTTCCACATTGGCTTCTGCTGTGCGCAAGGCTGCCAGATAGGGCACCTGGTCGATAATAAACAAGACTTGCCCCCGACGCACGGTCTGTCCTTCCTCCACACAAAGTTTGGTGAGTGTACCGGACACCTGCGGATAGATGTCAATGTCCTGCCGTCCGCGGATGGCTGCGGAATAAATTGTCTGCAGTTCTTTGTCGGTAGTCGAAATAGTCATCACCTGATATTCCGACTGGGGTTGCACGACAGGCGCGCTGCCGCAGGCTGCCAGTGTTGCACTACAGATGACGGTCATCATCTGTTTCATCATACTCTTTTTTGTTATCATACTTTTTATCTTAAAAAAATAATACGTCGGCTTTCTCTTTCATTTTTTAAGCCGGCAGCAAAGGTATGCCGTTTTTGAACAACCATTTGTTTCATTGAAGGTACACGACTGTTCATTTTCGGAACATGCCATTTAACAATCCAAAAAGAACTCGTACCTTTGTAACCGCAAATCATAAGCAATCTAACATATGAACCCATTACTGACTACCAAACAAGAAACGTTCAGAGCCGGAACAGACAAGCTGGAATTCTTCCGGGAACGTCTTCTGAAAATGAACAATGGAGCACTGATGTTCTGCACCCGTGGAGAAGCAAATATCACAATAGATTTAAGAAAATATCATATTGTACCCAATACGCACATTACGCTGCTTCCAAGTTCCATTATTTCACTGACAAGTGCGAGTAAAGATTTCCTGGTGGACTTCTTTGCCTATTCCGAGACAATGTTCAAGACGGCATGCTTCCGTTTAGAGCCGCCCTTCATACATTTTATAAAGGAGAATGCATGCTATACGCATACCGAAGACGAACCGGTTCGTGCTATCACAGGACTCATCACGGCAAGCAATGCCATCTACCGCGATTCTGAAAATCTGTATCGCGAAGCCATTGCACAAAACCTGCTGCAAATTTTCTTTCTCGACACCTACGACAAGGTTCAACGTTACTTTACGGAAGAGCAAATCAATGGCAGTAACCGGAAAGAAGAATTGTTCAAAAAGTTCATAAATCTGGTACATACGTACTGTACTACCCAGCGGGATGTCGCTTTTTATGCTGACCAACTCTGCATTTCGACCCGCTACCTATCTGCCATCACCAAACAAGTGGCAGAAGATTCTGCCAAAGAAATCATTGACGAAAACCTGATATTGGAACTGAAAATGGCGTTGCAATCCACCGGCATGTCACTGAAAGAGATTGCCGACAAATATCGTTTTCCCGACCAGTCTTTCTTCGGACGATATTTCAAGAAACACACGGGAATGTCACCCAAGGAGTATAGAGCAAAAAAGAACTGAGGTATGAGCATGCATTTATCCCCTTCTCCTCTGCCTCTTTAGTATTTTTTTAGTATATTTGTCAGACACTAATTTAATCAATTCAATGCCATGAGAAAACTTACACACATGCTCCTTGCAGGCACTCTCATCCTGGCCTGCTCTTCATGCGGAGTAGAAACAACAGCCAACTATCAAGTCATTCCCTTGCCCCAGGAGGTTGCCTTGAGTCAGGAATCCCCCTTCAACCTGAATGACGGTACCATCATCGCCTACCCCGAAAACAATGAACTTTTGAAACGTAATGCTGAGTTTCTGGCTGAATATATCAGCCAGTCCACCGGCCACACCCTCCAGACAGAAGCCCTTGCCCCGGGGAGCGAAGCGCCCAAAGGCGCCATCACATTAGGACTGGATCCGGCTATCCGCAACCGGGAAGGCTATGTGCTGACCGTCAAAGCCGACCGGGTGACCCTAAACGGCCAGACCGAGAACGGAGTGTTCTACGGTATACAAACCCTGCGTAAATCAATCCCCGCCGAAACCAAAGCCACCTCTATCCTATTGCCTGCCGGCAGCATCCAGGATGAACCCCGCTTCAGCTACCGGGGCATGCACCTCGATGTGGGCCGCCACTTCTTCCCCATTGAGTTCATCAAGAAATACATAGATTTACTGGCACTTCACAATATGAATACCTTTCACTGGCACCTCACCGAAGACCAAGGCTGGAGAATAGAAATAAAGAAGTATCCCAAGCTGACGGAAATTGGCGCCTGGCGCGACCGTACCGTTATCGGCCGGAACACCGAAGAGTATAACAACACCCGGTATGGCGGTTTCTATACGCAGGAGCAAGCCAAAGAAATCGTAAAATATGCCGGGGAGCGCTATATCACGGTCATCCCCGAAGTAGACCTGCCCGGACACATGCTTGCCGCACTGGCCGCCTATCCCGAAATGGGATGTACCGGTGGACCGTATGAAGTGTGCCCACGTTGGGGCGTATTCGAAGATGTGCTGTGCATCGGCAACGAAAAGTCCATGCAGTTCCTCGAAGATGTCATGGCCGAAATCATTGACATATTCCCTTCCAAATACATCCACATCGGCGGTGACGAAGCTCCCCGCACCCGTTGGGAAAAGTGTCCCAAATGCCAGGCACGTATCAGAACCGAAAAATTGAAAGCCGACAAGAACCATACTGCCGAAGACCGTCTGCAGAGCTATTGTATGACACGTATCGAAAAGCTCCTCAATAGTAAAGGACGCCAGATTATCGGCTGGGATGAGATTCTGGAAGGCGACGTCGCCCCCAACGCAACTGTTATGTCATGGCGTGGCTCGGCAGGAGGAATCAAGGCGGCCCAACTGGGACACGACGTGATAATGACACCCAATGACTATTGCTACTTTGATTATTACCAAAGTGAGGATACCCGGCACGAACCATTTGCCATCGGAGGCTTTGTCCCATTGGAGAAAGTATACAGTCTGAATCCTACCGCCTCACTGACCGAAGAACAAGCCAAGCACATACTCGGCACACAAGCCAACCTTTGGACAGAATACATCCCGACCAGCGAACAGGTAGAGTATATGGTTCTCCCCCGTATGGCCGCCCTTGCCGAAGTACAATGGACACAACTGGAAAAGAAAGATTATACAAACTTCACTACCCGACTGGCCGGACTCATCGGCCTCTACCGGAGAGACGGGCTCAACTACCGGGAACCCTTCCGACAGCAGGCAGACTCCACAGCGACCGAGAAGAAGTAATCAGAACTGGAAATAGATAAACGGCTGTATCTCCGAACTTTTCATCTGAATGACCAGATAGATTACAGCAAGCATCAGTACCGCCTTTCCCAACAAGGGGAGGCGGATTACTGTTTTTGTGCAAGCACGTTCCCAACTGTCGGGCACAAAATGCAGCAGATAGCCCAATGCCATCAGTGCAAACACTTCCCAATAACCCTCTACCAGCTGCGGGAAGAGTTGCGGACGGAAAGTAGTGAATATCTGCTTCAGCATATCCATTGATGTGGAGAACTCCGCATTACGGAAGAATATCCAGCAGAAACAAACAAAATGGAAAGTGACAAGCACTCCGAAGAAGCGGTGGATGCCATGGCTCTCCGTCCCCTTCTTACGCCCGGTAAGCGTCATCCAGAACTTATGGGCTGCAAGCGCAACGCCATGCATCATTCCCCAAAGTACAAAATTCCACGAAGCGCCATGCCACAAGCCGCCCAGGAACATGGTAATGATGAGATTGGCATATTGGCGGATTTTCCCCTTCCGGTTGCCTCCCAAAGAAATATAAAGGTAATCGCGCAACCAGCTGGAAAGCGAAATATGCCACCGCCTCCAAAATTCCGTAATGGAAGCGGACTTATAAGGGGAATCGAAATTGATATTGAAATGGAAGCCCAGCAACAAGGCAATGCCGATAGCCATATCACTGTAACCGGAGAAGTCGCAATAAATCTGCAAGGCATAGCCATAAACACCTATCAGATTCTCCACCCCCGAATAAAGAGTAGGATTATCAAAAATACGCTCTACAAAGTTAACGCTGATATAGTCCGATATAACCGCTTTCTTGAAGAGCCCACTCACGATGAGGAAGATTCCACGTCCGAACATCTCATTGGAGACAAACAGCGGGCGGCGGATTTGCGGAATGAAATCACGGGCACGTACAATAGGACCCGCCACCAACTGGGGAAAGAAAGAAACATAAAAAGCATAATCCAACAAACTGGTCAGAGGCGTTATCTGGCGACGGTACACATCTATCGTATAGCTCAACGACTGAAAAGTGAAAAAAGAGATGCCCACCGGAAGGAAAATATCCATTGTCGTGAACGTGCCTCCCGTCAGCGAGGCAAAAGTTTCGCCCAGAAAATTGGTGTACTTGAAGTAACACAACAATCCCAAATTGATGAACAGACTCAACACAACCCATGCCTTACGTAGCCAGGGAATAGCCTCGCGTGCCATCAAGCGTGCAATGAAAAAGTCACAGACCGTCACCAGTCCAAGCAGGAAGAAATAAGTGCCACTACTTTTATAATAGAAGTAATAGGAAAACAAGGTGACAAACAGCAAACGCGCCGTCGTCCGGCGTTGCAACAACAGATAAACCAATATAAAAGCGACAAACAGCCAGAGGAAAATACCACTGCTGAATATCATCGGGGCTTGCGGGTCATAAGTGAAGACATCGCGCAAACGGTCCAAGTCTATATTCAATCCGGATAAAAATTCGTCAATATTCCACATAATCGTTATAAGCTTTTAACAAGGCCTGGTAGAACAGCTCGCCTTGCAGGCGGTAACCGTCCGGCAAATAGTGTACATGGTCCGGACGCATCAATCCGGCTTCCTGCCAGTTGAGGCAGGCACGGTGGGTACCGCCAAGTATTTCGTACATGTCCCATACCGCCAATCCGTTTTCATCGGCATAGCGGCGGATGGTCTGCACGGCAACGGCAGTACGCGGATTAATCTTATAGGTCCGACGACGGCGACGCTGCCGGAAACTCTCGTAAGAGCCCGGAGGAGTGGTCATCAACATCGGTACATTCGGCAGTTTCTCGCGAAGCATGCGTACAAGGTCGTCCATCTGGCGATAGTGCAGCATTGTATTGTAACGGCGGTTATGGCTTTCGTTCGTCCCGAAGGAAAGAATAAGCAGGTCGGGATGCAGAGCCGCAATATCAGCAATACGGTCCGGACGGGTGAAAGTAGTACAAAATGCACCGTTGATACCTACATCGGTATAAGAGACTGCCCCGAAAGTGTCCTGCATCAACGCACCGGTGGTACGGGGGAAGATATGGCCGCGTATATGGCTGTCGCCCACATGTACGATGCGAAGCGTATCAGCGGAAGCGCCCAGCCGGGACAGACGCAACTTCTCCCAGAAAGGATTAAGAATACCCAGACTGTCGGTAAGTACATTCTCCTTCATTTGCCGGAATGCGGCGGGAAAAGTTATCAAAGGGACAGACACCGTATCCGTACGTTGGGAATAGAGGCAGAGAGTATCACAATCCGCTCCACCGGCATGACACGAAAGGCTGCCTGGCAGTATGTCCTGTGCATGGAGCGGCCGTATCGCCGCAATCAGCACCAGCACCGCGCAGCAAATCATACATCGTAAATCGTACAATCGTAAATCCTCCTTATGGCTCCTCTTCATAGTAGGCCCTCCTTCTGTCATACTGTTCCTTGCCATAAATCAAAGACTCATAAAGTAATCCCGCAAGATGCTTTCCACCACGGAAGTTGATGTGCGTATAATCATAATTGGCCAATGACGGCTTGGCATGCACCATGTCTGCCATACTGCCTTCCCCACCCATAGCCTCGAACATGTTCCAGAAAGCGACAGCCTCATCCGCCGCCAAATTCTGTTGATAACGAACCAGATTCTTGATGCCAGGCATGGTACGCAGCTCCCCTTCTTCGGTCTTATAGTCCCTATCGCCCACGCTGACTATGAGGATGGCTGCTTGCGGAAAGGCCTCCTTGAGATGCTGCACCGTTGTCTGCATGCCGGCAATGTACTTGTCGTAATTCCGTCCGCGCTCTGTAGCCACATTCAGTCCGTACTGCAGGATTATCAAATCGTAAGGACGCTGTTCGTTGAACTCGCGCATCATCCACACGGGAACAGAGCGGAGGGAAAGGCCGGAGCTGCCACGCAGTGAGAAGTTATCCAGCACAATGCCGGAAGTACCGTCCATGGCAAGGCCATAAAACAAGGTGGAGTCCGCACTTTCCACCGTCCAACGGACAGAACCGATATTTCCCTCTACCGTCATCTCCTGCAAATCATCAATCGGCTCAAAAGTCTCGGTAGTTGCTTCGCCACGATTGACGCGGACAGAAAGGGTGGTTGTGCCACGGTTATAGAAAAAAATACTGGCACGCTGGCAAGTATCCAGACGGGAGGCATAGTTCTTCTGCCCCCGCAGTTCCACATAAGCACCGGTATTCGGAATAAAGTAATGTCCGGAGACTCCCAGCTTGCTACGGTCAAAGAACACGGAGTCCATGACAGAATGACTCTGCCATCCGCTGAAGGAATGACGCACTGTAGGACGGAAGCCACTGGTCATGGACGTAATGGTGACAAAACCTACTCCGCAACCGCCATATTTCTGCTGAAGCATCTCGCGTAAATCAGCCGTCAGAATATCCGCTTCGATAAAGGAGTCGCCGAAGTAGGCGATACGAACCGGACGGGGTGCTTTGGCAAGCTCGTCGAGCGCCTGATAGAACCGCGTCATGCCACGCATGGTAGAATCGCTGTAATCTTCAATGCACGTCATGCCCGCACGGCAGGTGTCCACAAAGGCGGGCTTCACCTTCGGGGGCGGAGGCAGCAGGCTGTCCGGCTCACTCACCGGCTTGGAAGGACGACGCACGTCCCCCAAGATATCCACACGCCTCAGCACACGGCCACCCATCGTAATACTTGGCAACAGATGCATCAGCAACAATGCACCCCATACGATAAACGCCAACAGACCCGTATATTTCAATGAATTCTTTTCCATACCTAATGTGGCCGCAAAGATATAGATATAGGTTGAAAAAATCTCTCCGGACAAAAAAGAATTATCCCCAAAGAAACAAGATTTTTTCTCCGGGGATAACGGTTATAGACAGAGCAGACCCGATTAAATGGTCTGTTCGATATTCCAAACAAAAGCACGGAGTCCGAGTTGCTCGGTCTCCTTGTCCATCCGGTGGAGCGCTTCGAGCAACGGAGCCACCTTAGCCTCATCTATGATAGTGATGATGGCGGAACACATACTGGGCCAGGCATGGCTGCCATAGTGCGGTTCCCCCGTCTTACTGCCACGCCCCTGTACTTGCTGCCAATAGCTGAAGCCGCGGCAGTTGTGACGATCAAGCAATGCCATGATACGTTCAAAGAACGCTTGGTCGAATGTTATAAATACTGATTTCACGCTATATAATGTTTAGTGATTAATGTTTAATGATTAACGGATAATGATTAATCATTGTTTACGTGGTTTCGTCATCTTCTCCTTATGCAACTGGTAATAATCATTCAGCTCACGGTCTTTCTTAATCTTCTTACGCGTGCGGCGGATACCAACACCTGCAAACGAGCAATAGAGTACGGGGACAAGAATCAATGTCAGAATGGTAGATACCGTCAGACCGCCAATTACGGCAACACCCAACGGACGCCACATCTCGGCACCTTCACCCTGCCCTACAGCCATCGGCACCATACCGAGGATAGTGGTCAGTGTAGTCATTAATACCGGACGCAAACGGCTGCGGCCTGCCGTGACTACAGAGTGAAGCACCGCTTGACCACGTTCGCGGCAAAGCGTGATGTAGTCGATGAGTACGATACCGTTCTTCACCACAATACCAATCAACATGATTCCACCCAAAAGCGACATCACATTCAAATTGGTTCCCGTAAAGAATAATGCCATCAACACACCGCTGAATGCAAATGGAATGGAAAACATGATGATGAACGGATAGCTCAAAGACTCAAACTGAGCTGCCATCACAATGAATACGAGAATAACAATCAATACAGCCAGCGTTCCCAAGTCGGAGAATGAATCCTGTTGGTCCTCATACGAACCCGAAATCTGGATAGAAGCACCACTTGGTAAGTCCATCTTATCAATTATAGCATTACCATCGGCCACCACATCGCCCAAAGGTGCTCCCGAAATAACCGCAGATACAGTAACAATACGCTCACGGTCTTTACGTTCGATGGTAGGAGGAGCAGAACGCTCGACTACTTTGCCGAGGTCTTTCACGCGAATACCCTCACCGGAAGGCGTATAAATAAGGATGTTCTCCAAATCTTCAATCTTTGTACGGAATTCGGGAGCGTAACGCACACGGATGTCGTACTCGTCACCATCTTCGCGATAATAAGATGCCAAAGCACCATTTACACGATTACGCAGATAGTTGGAGGCAGTAGAAAGATTCAAGCCATGCAATGCCAGCTTCTCACGGTCAAAGTCCACCTGATATTCGGGCTGATAATCCTGACGGCTGATGTTCACTTCACTCACACCTTTCACCTGCAACAATTTCTCTTTCAGTTCGGCTGACACTTTGTCCGTAGCGGTGAAGTCGTAACCATAAACCTCAAAGTCGGCACTTGCCTGGGCGCTCATGCCGCCTGTGCTACCGCCCAGAATAACCTGCGCCTTGTCCAATTCGGGATACCCCTTCAAGTCCTCACGCATTTCGTCGCAAACGGTTTCCAGTGTCACGTCACGGTCTCCCGGACTCACCAGACTGATATTGAAACTAATGATATGACTACCGTTGTCCTGCATGGAAGCAAACGTATTGTCAGAGTCCGCCTGCCCCACAGTGTAGTTGCAAACTTTCATCATATCTCCGTAGCGCGTCATCCACTTGTTTGTCAGTTCCGAAGCCAATGCTTCCGCACGCTCCACACGGGCCCCGATGGGCAACTGAAGGTTGATACCGATGCGGCTATTGTCTGCTGCCGGGAAGAACTCGGTACCGATGTACTTGGCACAGAACAGACTTGCCACAAAGAATGCGGCACAGCCTGCCATAACCGTCAGACGATGGCGCACAGCCCAGTTCAACCGGTTCTGATACCACACGTCAAGACCGTCCAGCGCACGCTGAATCGGCGTATAGAGCGTAAGGAACATCTTACTCTGCTTTTTCTGCAAACGCAGAAGCTGCGCACACATCATCGGGGTGAATGACAAGGCTGAAACTGTGGAAACCGTCATAATCACACACATCATCCATCCCAACTGACGGAATAACACACCGGACATACCACTTACCATCGTCAATGGGAAGAATACCGCAATCATAGTCAGCGTAGATGCAATTACGGAGATGGCCACCTCGTTCGTGGCATGTATCGCTGCCTGCTTCGGTTCGGAACCCCGTTCAATATGGGTCGTTACATTCTCGAGTACCACAATGGCGTCGTCCACCACGTTACCAATAGCAATAGAGAGACAAGAGAGCGAGATGATATTCAGTGAACCGCCGTCGATGATACCCAGATAGATGAACGAGGCAACCAGTGACATCGGTATGGTGATACAGATGATGACCGTGGCACGCCAACGCCCCAAAAAAACGAACACCACCAAGATAACGAACAGCATAGCGTACATAATGGTTTCCTCCAAGCTGTCTATCGTATTCAAGATGTTATCGGAAGTATTGACAATGATCCCCAGCTTCACATCGCTCGGCAGTGACTTCTGCAACTGTGGCAACATATCAATTACCTTCTGCGAAATGGCTACAGAATTGGCACCCGATTGTTTCTGCACCACAATCATAGCGCCCTGCACACCGTTGCTATACGTCTTCTGTGCACGTTCCTCCACAGAGTCCACAACTTTTGCCACATCGCGCAGATAGACGGAAGCACCGTTGTGCGTACCTACCACGATGTTCTCCATCTCTTTGGGATCCTTGAACTCACCTTCCACACGCAGCGAATAGGTATTGCTACCCACATCGAACGTACCGCCCGGCGTATTCCGGTTTTCGGCACTGATAATAGAGCTGATAGTTTCTACAGAAAGGTTGTAGGCATCCAGTTTATTGGGGTCGCAATATACATTGACCTCACGCTTGGGGGCACCCGAAATGGACACCGTACCCACACCGGGCACACGCGCCAAGGGATTCGCCACGTTGTCATCCAATATTTTGTAAAGAGCCGGCTGGCTCTCCTCCGCCTGCACGGAGAGCAGCAGGATAGGAATCATGTCCGTACTGAACTTGAAGAT
>ENA-OPXC01001461-OPXC01001461.1-human-gut-metagenome-genome-assembly--contig:-NODE-1461-length-16403-cov-1.889650_pt1 | contig 16403 bp, 17 predicted proteins | sample MGYA00241512_ERZ502016 | MGnify/ENA primary metagenome ERZ502016 (study PRJEB25962, sample SAMEA2043043) | human gut metagenome | biome: human gut; feature: human-associated habitat; material: faeces...
GCCGCCATGCTGGAGGGGATACGGTTCTCCATTGAAACCACACTGAAAAAGGGCGGATATCTGCCTCCGGTTACAGTGGAGGCTTACAATCAGTATATTTTCTGTGAGAAGCAGGAGAAGCATCACAAGACGAAGACGTGACGGGCAGTTGCAAAGCAAGGGAAAGGAGAGCAGATCTGCGCAGCGGATCTGAAATAGAAACATGGCAAAAAGGACACAGAAGCGCTCCGGTGGGGGCAAGATGGAATACAGAAGCCGCCGACGCAAAAGAATGACCATCGGAGAAAAGCTGGGAGCCGTGGGTGCAGTGATCGGCGCTCTGGTGATCATCATCTGTATGGTGCTGTATATTCCCTTTATCAAGGTAGATGGGGAACAGATTTCCCTGATGCAGATGTTCAAGGATTCCAAGCCTCTGGAGAGTATGGAGGGGGAGCTTTCTTCCAAGACTTCCTCTTATGAAGTGCGCAGTGAGGTGGACAGCACCCTGGACGACGGCTTGGATCTGGATCAGCTGGTAGAAGGACAGTTCACCATTTTGTTCTGCGGCTTTGACGAGGGCAGATCCAATACGGACGTGAATATGCTGGCAGTGTGCGACATCGCCGCCAATACCATCAACATTTTGCAGATTCCCCGGGACAGCTATGTGCCGGATTATACCTCCTTTAAGGCTGGGAAATTCAACAGCGTGTACTCCATGGGGGACAGCTCCAAGTCCAAGATCCAGCGGACAGTGGACTGCGTGGAGGAAACCTTCGGGATCCCGGTGGATCGTTATGTGACCACCGGCTGTTCGGATATTGTAGACATTGTGGATCTGATGGGGGGCGTGGAAGTGGATATGCCCTATACCATTCAGTATGAAGCGGACAAGATCATCAATGCAGGCCCCCAGGTGCTTAGCGGACAGAAGGCGGAGTGGCTGGTGCGGTATCGGCATGGCTACAACGAAGGGGATATCGGTCGTATGCAGGCGCAGCGGATCTTTATGGCTGCCATGATGAACAAGGTATGCGAGACCGGTACTCTGACCATGATGGGCTATATGAAGAAGATCTATGACAACCAGTGGATCGGTACGGATCTGAGCATCGATGAAATGAGCAAGCTGTCCGATTTTGCCATTGCGGTGGGCATGGAAAACATCAGCATGTATATGCTGCCGGGAGAGGGCTACAACTATACCCCCCCAGGGTACAAAAAGCCCTATTCCGTTTATACCATCCACAAGTCGGTGACTGAAGAACTGCTCAATGAGCATTTCCGCCCCTATCTGAAGAAGGAATACGATCTGCCGATCACGGAGCTTGTCAAGGAAGGCAGCTACAAGACCTCGGCTTATGATAACAACAATACCAATCTGGAGGATGTTCACAACGGGGATACCTTCGGAGGTAAATAACAAGGGAGGATGTCTATGACAGCAAAAGAAAAGCTGGAAGTGATCGTGCGTGCACTGGATATGAAGCGTGGTGAAAATATACAGGTTCTGGAGATCTCGGATCTGACCATTCTGGCGGATTATTTTGTGATCGTCAACGGAACCAGCAATACCCATGTAAAGACCCTGGCGGATGAAGCGGAGTTCAAGCTCAGCGAAAAAGGCGTGGAGCCGCTCCGGACGGAGGGCTACCAGAGTGCCTCCTGGATCATTCTGGACTATGGGGACATTGTAGTGCATGTATTTATGAAGGATGCCCGCAGTCTGTATCAGCTGGAGAACCTATGGGCGGACGGTACAGCAGTGGATATCACATCCTATCTGACCAAGGAATAAGGCAACGGGAGGGGTTCCTATGCAAACCAGTGGAAAGGCCATTAGCCTTGTTGCCGCCTGCTATATGATCGCAAAACAGGTGCTGAACGGGCTGCTGGGCGGCTTTGACGTAGGCATGCTGGTGGTGACGGTGGCATTTGCCGTGTGCCTGTTGTACGGGGTACGGTATATGAACTATGTGACTGGCGTATGGCTGGCGGCGGTGGCAATCTACTACCTGCCGGGCAATCTGAAGGGGCTGTCCAACGGAACGCTTTTGTATCTGCTGGAGGGCGTGGTGGATTTGTTCTTTGCGTTTCTGCTGCTGTGGCACAGAGGCGTGCGGCAGCGGTTTACTATGCGGCATTGAGCAAAATATGATAGCAGGCACGGCTGAACAGGTCTGTCTGATGATAGAATCATTTTCAGAAAGAGTGGAGCAAGTATGAGTAAATACGATTTTACGGCGATTGAAAAGAAGTGGCAGAAATACTGGGAGGAGCATCATACCTTTGCAGCCGGCACGGACTATTCCAAGCCCAAGTTCTACGCACTGGTAGAGTTCCCGTATCCCTCCGGTCACGGCATGCATGTCGGACACATCAAGGCATATTCCGGTCTGGAAGTTGTCAGCCGGAAACGCCGCATGCAGGGCTACAACGTGCTGTTCCCTATCGGCTTCGATGCTTATGGTCTGCCGACAGAGAATACCGCGATCAAGACCGGCGTACACCCGCGGAAGGTCACCGATGACAATATCGTCAAATTCACCGGACAACTCAAGCGTGTCGGTTTCTCTTTCGACTGGTCGAGAGTGATCGATACCACTGACGAAAAATACTACAAGTGGACACAGTGGATCTTCCTGAAGATGTTCGAAAAGGGACTGGCATTCCGCGACAAGACACTGGTCAACTACTGCCCCAGCTGTAAGGTAGTCCTGTCCAACGAGGACTCACAGGGCGGCAAGTGCGACATTTGTCACAGTGAGATCGTCCAGAAGACCAAGGAAGTCTGGTATCTGCGGATCACCGAGTATGCAGACAAGCTGCTGCAGGGTCTGGAAGAAGTGGACTATCTGCCGAATGTCAAACTCCAGCAGCAGAACTGGATCGGCAAGTCTACCGGTGCATTTGTCAACTTCGCTGTCAAGGAACACGCAGACGAAAAGCTGCGGATCTATACCACCCGTCCGGATACCCTGTACGGTGTCACCTTTATGGTTATTGCTCCGGAGCACCCGATCATTCAGAAGTACCGCGACAGCATTGCCAATATTGCAGAACTGGACGCATACAAAACGGAATGTGCGAAAAAGAGCGAGTTTGAACGGACACAGTTGGTAAAGGATAAGACTGGTGTCAAGATCGACGGACTGACCGGCATCAATCCTGTTACCGGCAAGGAGATTCCGATCTACATTTCCGACTATGTTATGATGGGTTATGGTACCGGTGCCATTATGGCAGTGCCGGCACACGATACCCGTGACTATGATTTCGCCAAGAAGTTCGGCATCGATATTATCGAAGTCATCAAGGGCGGCGACATCTCTAAGGAAGCCTATACCGGTGACGGTGAAATGGTGAACTCCGGTATCCTCAACGGCATCACCAACAAGAAAGATGCCATTGCGAAGATGCTGGAAGTGCTGGCAGAAAAGGGCTGCGGCGAAAAGGGCGTACAGTACAAGATGAAAGACTGGGCGTTCAACCGTCAGAGATACTGGGGCGAGCCAATTCCGCTTATTCATTGCCCGAACTGTGGTGTTGTAGCAGTTCCGGAGAATGAACTTCCGCTGCGTCTGCCGGATGTAAAGGACTTCGAGCCAGGTGAAGACGGACAGTCCCCACTTGCAAAGATTGATTCTTTCGTAAACTGCACATGCCCGAAATGTGGTGCTGCAGCGAAGCGTGAGACAGATACCATGCCTCAGTGGGCAGGTTCTTCCTGGTATTTCTTAAGATACACAGATCCGCATAATGCAAATGAACTGGCAGATATGGATAAACTGAAATACTGGATGCCTGTTGACTGGTACAATGGTGGTATGGAACATGTTACCAGACATATGATCTACTCCAGATTCTGGCATCATTTCCTGTATGATCTTGGCGTAGTAAATACACCGGAACCATACGCAAAACGTTCTATCCAGGGACTGATCCTTGGACCGGATGGAGATAAGATGAGTAAATCCAAGGGCAACGTTGTTGACCCGCTGGATATTGTAGAAGAATACGGTGCAGATACTCTTCGTACCTATGTACTGTTTATGGGTGACTATGGGGCAGCTACTCCATGGAGCGAGAACTCTGTAAAGGGCTGTAAGAAGTTCCTGGACCGTGTTGCAGGGCTGACAGATATCCTTTCTGAAGAATCCGTATCTGATGAACTGGAGATGAAACTCCACCGTACCATCAAGAAAGTTTCTTCTGATATCGAGAACCTGAAATTCAATACTGCGATCGCCAGCCTGATGACACTCATTAATGAGATCACAGCAGAAGGACACTTAAGCAAAGATGACCTTACCATCTTTATCAAACTGCTCAGCCCATTTGCACCACATATCTGCGAAGAAATCTGGGAATTCATCGGAGGTGAAGGCTTACTGGCAGTTTCCGAATGGCCGAAATACGATGAAGGCAAAACAATTGCCAAGACCGTTGAGATCGGTGTACAGGTAAACGGTAAAGTAAGAGGAACAATCGTAATCCCTAACGGATGTGAAAAAGAAAAAGCATTCGAGATTGCCAAAGCAGACGAGAGAATTGCTTCCTTCCTGGAAGGTAAGAACCTTATCAAAGAGATTTATGTACCGAACAAGATCGTAAACTTTGTTGCGAAATAATAGAAACAGTAAAAAGAGGACTGACAGAAATTTTTCTGAACAGTCCTCTTTTGAGTTTGCCAGCTGTATTTTTAGACCTTTTCAGGCAACCGCCTGCTGATATGCCGGAATGTCAGTGTAAACACGATTCCCTTCACGATAGAAGAGATTGTAAGTGCCCACCATACACCATTTAATCCCATTCCCGCATGTGTCAGGATCAATGCCAGCGGGATTCGTGAGCCTGTCAGGATCACACTGATCGTACTGGATAATCTGGTGCGTCCAAGCCCTGATAATGCGCCCACTGTCATCAGCTCAATGGACATAAAGACTTCACTGAATCCGATAATGACCAGATAATTGACAGCAGTGTCCAGCGCTTCTCTTTCGTGGAAAAATAATCTTGCAATTGGCTCCGGAAGAAAGACAAAAGCTGCAGTGACAAACAGGCCCCAAATTGTGAGGACGCGAAATGACAGACTGTAACCTTTACGGATACGGCCTTTTTTTCGTGCACCGTAGTTTTGGGCAATAAAAGCATTCAGTGCTGAAGCAAAACCATCAGCAGTATTCCAGGATACGGATTCAATCTGTCCGCCAACACGCTGTGTTGCAATAGCGGCAGCACCATAACCGGAAACCATACGGGTCAGGACCATGGAGATGAAGCAGTAAATGCTTCCCTGTATAGCTGTGGGAAATCCGATTCTGAAGATGTGCTTATAATATTCTTTTGGAAAAACAGACAGCAGATTCAGATGCTGTAAAACATTTGGCTCCAGTCTGGAATGCCGGATACGCAGAACCATCACCACAAAAACCAGAATCTGTGAACTTACTGTCGCAATAGCGGCTCCGGCAACCTCCAGCCTCGGGAAAGGTCCGATGCCAAGGATCAGCAGTGGATCCAGGATCATATTTCCGGCAAGCCCGATAAAGTTTGCAAGCAGGGGAGTGCGGGAATCTCCCTGCGCAGTAGAGAGTCCTGTCAGCGTCAGATTCAGATAAGAAAAAAGAATCAGTCCACAGGTGATCAATGTATAAGATCTGGCAGCAGTATAAGTTTCTGCGTCGGTCAGATTAAAAAATCCCAGCAGAGGCTGTATGAAAATAACACAGACAGCAGCAAACAAAATGCCGGACAGTGCAGTGAGCTGCAGAGAACCGGCGGCATAGGAACGTGCCTGGTCATAATCTTTGCGCCCGCATGCCTGGGCTGTATTTACCTGTCCGCCCATTCTTGACAGGGATGCAAGCCCCTGGGAGAGCCAGACATACATTCCGCCTACTCCCACGCCTGCAACCGCCTTCGCACCAAGCAGTCCGATCCATGCCATATCCATAATACTGTATGCTGTTCCCAGCATGGAAGAAATCATGATAGGCAGAGCCAGCTCTGCCAGAGTTTTCAGGATCGGACCGGAAGTCAGATCCACAGTTTTTGCTTTACTCATTTGTAATAACCCTTCATGTACCAATAAGTGACATTTCAAAAGTTAACCTGTCAGTACATTTACCCCATTTATTATAATACTTTTGTAGTCCATTTACTGCAGTCCCATACCTGAGAAACCACATCGCGGTAAAACTCCGGTTCATGGCAGATCAGGAGAATGCTTCCCTTATATTCGATCAATGCCTGCTTCAAAGCTTCTTTTGCATCCACATCCAGATGATTGGTAGGCTCGTCCAGAAGCAGAATGTTCGTTTCTTTATTCACCAGCTTACACAGACGCACTTTTGCCTGCTCCCCGCCACTCAGTACACGTACCTGACTTTCAATATGCTTGGTAGTCAGACCGCATTTGGCGAGAGCAGACCGCACCTCATACTGAGTATAAGACGGAAACTCTGCCCAGATCTCGTCGATACAGGTAGTCTTATTATCACCTTTGACTTCCTGTTCAAAATATCCGATTTCCAGATAATCACCAAGCTCTACCGAACCGGACAGCGGAGGGATCAGACCAAGAATACTTTTTAAAAAGGTAGTCTTACCAATACCGTTTGCACCGGTGAGAACGATCTTCTGACCGCGCTCCATACGGATATTTAAAGGCGAGGACAGTGGCTCTTCGTAGCCGATCACCAGATCCTTTGTCTCAAAGATGTAGCGGCTGGGAGTCCGGGCTTCCTTAAAGTGGAATTCCGGCTTCGGCTTTTCGGAAGCAAGCTCAATCACATCCATCTTATCCAGCTTTTTCTGACGGGACATTGCCATATTTCTTGTGGAAACGCGAGCTTTATTTCTCGCAACGAAATCTTTTAATTCATTGATTTCCTGCTGTTGACGGCGATATGCCGCTTCAAGCTGTGCTTTCTTTACCGCATAGACTTCCTGGAAATGGTCGTAATCCCCGACATAACGGTTCAGTTCCTGATTCTCCATATGATAAATGATATTTACAACTTCATTTAAAAATGGAATGTCGTGAGATATTAAGATAAATGCGTTTTCATAGTCAAGAAGGTATCTTTTAAGCCAGGCGATATGTTCCTCATCAAGATAATTGGTAGGCTCATCTAACAAAAGAATATCTGGCTTTTCTAATAAAAGCTTTCCCAGAAGTACTTTTGTCCTCTGTCCGCCACTCAAATCTGTAACATCACGGTCTAAACCAAGATCTAAAAGTCCTAATGCTCTTGCAACCTCTTCTACCTTTGCATCAATAGTATAAAAATCATGCAAAGTAAGCTCATCCTGAATCATGCCGAGTTCTTCCATGAGAATTTCCATTTCTTTTTCATCAGCAGTACCGAGCATATCACAAATTTCATTCATTCGCTCTTCTTTTTGTAATAAAGGATCAAAGGCAGATTTTAATGCATCCTGAATCGTCATTCCAGCCTCTAATACTGCATGCTGATCAAGATAACCGACATTTACATTTTTCGCCCACTCTACTTTTCCCTCATCCGGCATCATTTTCCCGGTAACAATGCTCATAAATGTGGACTTTCCTTCGCCATTTGCACCGACAAGACCGATGTGTTCTCCTTTTAACAGTCGAAAAGAAACATCGTTAAATATCGCTCTGTCTCCAAAACCGTGGGTTAAATGCTCTACATTTAAAATACTCATAAATTCTCCTTAAAATTCTATTTATTATCAAATTTACTATAATGACTTTACTATAACAAGACGCTCTCGTCAATCAAACTCTCTCCAACTTTCTAAACTCATCTCAACCAACTGTACTTTCAAACTATAATAAACTAAAGCTTATCCAATTCCTGCTGAATGTAGTATCGGAGTATTTTTGTGCTTGTTTTTGCGAGAAAATTTTTCGTCAGTTGTACACAAATTTTTGAGGCGTACGCGGAACATAGGTTGATGAAATTTATGTGAATCTGACGGAAAATTATCCACAACGGCAGGTGCAAGAGATTACGAGTGCACATTCTACAAAAAAACCTCCCAAAGGATTGCTCCCCTGAGAGGTCGTTGCTGCTGTTTGAAATTTGTAGTTCGGGTAAACGAAATTAACGTTTGCTGAACTGAGGTGCTCTACGAGCTTTCTTGAGACCGTATTTCTTTCTTTCTTTCATACGTGGGTCACGAGTTAAGTATCCAGCTTTCTTTAATGCTGGACGGAATTCTGGGTCAGCTTCAAGTAATGCTCTTGCAATACCGTGTCTGATAGCACCAGCCTGTCCTGTGTATCCGCCACCGTGTACGTTAACTAATACGTCAAATTTATCTGCTGTGGATGTTAATTCTAATGGCTGACGAGCGATTACTTTTAATGTGTCATATCCAAAATATTCATCCATGTCTTTTTTATTGATTGTTACTTTACCTGTTCCTGGTACGAGATATACTCTTGCAACACTGCTTTTTCTTCTACCAGTTCCGTAATATCTTGTAGTAGCCACTTACTTTTCCTCCTTAAATTAATACTAGATTGCTAATTCCTTAGGCTGCTGTGCAGCATGTTTGTGATCAGGTCCAGCGTATACGAAAAGCTTTGTATACATCTGTCTTCCAAGAGGTCCTTTAGGAAGCATACCTTTTACGGCAAGTTCGATAACTTCTTCTGGTTTCTTGTTTAATTTTTCTCTTAATGTTGTTTCTTTCATTCCACCAACATAGTCGCTGTGATGATAGTAAATCTTCTGATCTAACTTCTTACCTGTAACCTTAACCTTATCAGCGTTGATTACGATAACGTTGTCACCACAGTCAAGGAATGGTGTATAAGTAGGCTTATTCTTACCTCTTAATACAGCAGCAACCTGTGATGCTAAACGACCTAATGTATAATCTGCAGCATCAACAACATACCATTTTCTTTCGATGCTTGATGCAGTAGCCATATAAGTTTTCATTGGTTTTCCTCCTGAAATATTGCTTTAAATGCATACTTAATTATTTAGATAAATATATTTGTTAATGACTTTACAGATGCTTTTCCGGGGCATTGGTGAAGCATGCAAAATCATATTAACCTGATTCAGGGCGTACTTTTCCACGCCACATTTAAAGATTATATAACACGATACCACGCGTGTCAATATTTATTTATCAGATTTTTTGTATTCCGGGAGGTTATCCACAAAATCATAAAAATCTTCATGATAATCCACAAAACACTTTTTTCAATGTTGATTTTCAACTTCCCTGTCGTCACCGTCAACATAATCTATATTCATAAGTGTCAACCCCTGCGGTGGCGCTGTCTGTCCTGCTTCACAGCGGTTTTTTGCTTCAAGCATTAAGTCTATATCCTGCGGTGTTATTTTGCCTTTTCCAGCCTTTACAAGCGTTCCTGCGATTATTCTTATCATATTATACAAAAATCCGTTTCCCGAAACCCTGATAACTATATACGCTTCATCCTCAGTCCGCACATCTACAGAATAAATCGTTCTTACAGTAGACTCCGCCTGTGTTTTTACACAGCAGAAACTCTTAAAATCATGCTCTCCTACCAGCCTTTGTGCTGCACTCTGCATTGCATTTACATCAAGAGGCTCTTTTACATGCCAGCTGTAATTTCTAAACTGTGGAATCGGAAATCTTGTATTTAATATCCTGTACTCATACGTTTTTACGGTATTACAGTGTCTTGGGTGAAATTCCGGTGAAACTTCGCGTGACTCAACAACACTCACATCTTCAGGAAGATGTGTATTGATTGCATATGCCCAGCGGTCACCCGGAATTCCAGAAGCCGTATCAAATACAGCGACATTTCCCAGACCATGTACACCTGCATCCGTTCTGCTTGCACCGATAACGTGAACTTTCTCTCCTGTCACTTTATTAATCGCATTATCAAGAACCTGTTCTATTGTCGAAGCATTAGGCTGTATCTGCCATCCGCTGTAATTACAGCCATCATATGCTACTGTCAGTTTTATACGTCTCATAAATAACCTCATTTGCCGCGATGATTTTTTCAATACCAAAAATTCACCGCGGCTTAATTAAAACACATTTATTATAATTATTAATTCCAATTTTTATATAATTCTTCCACCTAAAAATATATTAAGTACTATCATTGCACACAGATATGCTGCAAGTACACCATATGCAATTCTGTCATTTTTCTTATATTTAAGCGGTTTCATTTTTGTACGCCCCTCTGAACCATGATAACATCTTGCTTCCATAGCCATTGCAAGTTCATTGGCACGTCTGAAAGCTGATATAAATAATGGCACAAGTACAGGTATCATTGCTTTTGCACGTTTAACAAGATTTCCATTTTCAAAATCAGCACCTCTTGCCATCTGTGCCTTCATTATCTTGTCCGTCTCCTCGATAAGAATCGGTATAAATCTTAATGCTATTGACATCATCATCGCTATTTCATGGACAGGAACTTTTATAACTTTTAAAAATCCAAGACTCTTTTCAAGTCCGTCGGTAAGATTGTTCGGCGTTGTCGTAAGTGTCATAAGTGATGAGCCCATAATAAGGTACATAAGTCTTATAACCATAAATACCGCCTGATAAATACCTTCTTTTGTGATTTTTAATTTCCACAGTCTTACAACCACTTCTCCATCTGTCAGGAACAGATTAAATGCTGCAGAAAATATTATAAGAATAAGTACCGCTTTAAGACCTTTTACAATGAATTTCAGCGGAACATTTGAAAGCTTGATTATTGCGGCAAGAAATGCTGTAACCGCAAGATACATCCATACACTTTTACCTAAGAACAGTGAAATAATAAATACTAATGTTCCCATAAGTTTTACTCTTGGGTCAAGCTCATGTATAACAGACTTTGTCTGATAATATTGTCCTATTGTAATATCCCTTATCATATTTTTCCTTTCAGCCGGAGTTATGCTTTCAACATTATTTCCAGCTTATTTCTTTCCCAATGCTTTAAGTATTGATGTTTTTGCTTCTTCTATCGTTATTGCACTCACATCAACATCAAATCCTGCATTTTTCAAATCATTCATTATATATGTAACCTGCGGTGCCGCAAGTCCAATCTTCTCAAGCTCTTTGTAATGTGCAAATACTTCTTTTGGTGTTCCGTTATACATAAGTATTCCATCATTCATAACCATAATTCTGTCAACGTATTTTGCAACATCTTCCATGCTGTGTGAAACAAGGATTACTGTAATGCCTGTTTCTTTCTGAAGCTTTTTGACACAGTCAAGAATATCATCTCTTCCTTTAGGGTCAAGACCGGCAGTCGGCTCATCTAATATGAGAACCTCCGGTTTCATAGCAAGAACTCCGGCTATTGCAACTCTTCTTTTCTGACCGCCTGACAAATCAAACGGCGACTGATAGTAAAGAGATTCATCAAGTCCAACAAGGCGAAGTGCTTCAAATGCTCTAAGTTCTGTCTCTGCTCTGTCAAGGCCAAGATTTTTAGGACCAAAACATACATCTTTGAAAATATCAGTCTCGAAAAGCTGATGCTCAGGATACTGGAAAACAAGACCGACTTTGCTTCTCAATTTTCTCATATCAAAATCTTTGTCATATATATCTTCACCGTCATAATATATAGCACCTGAAGTTGCTTTTACAAGTCCGTTCAAATGCTGTATAAATGTTGATTTACCTGAACCTGTATGACCGATAAGTCCGATAAATTCACCTTTTTTTATAACGCAGCTTACTTCTTTTAATGCCTGCCTTTCAAATCCGGTTCCTATTTCATATGTATAGCTTATTTTATCAACTATAATTGACATATTAATCTCCATTCTGCATAACAAGTCGTTTTAATGCAAGCGTAAATTCTTCCTTTGTGAGTATCCCGTCAGGAAGTGGCACACCAGCTTTCTTTAACTCATATGCAAGTTCTGTTACCTGCGGCACATCAAGTCTTAATTCCTTTAGATGCTCAACATTTGAAAATATCTGCCGTGGAGTTCCCTCCATCATAATTTTTCCAGCATCCATAACAAACACTCTGTCTGCATCTATTACTTCTTCCATATAATGAGTTATAAGAATAATTGTCACGTTTTCTTTTTCATTAAGTTCATGAAGTACAGATATCACTTCTTTTCGTCCGGATGGGTCAAGCATTGCCGTCGGTTCATCAAGTATAATGCACTTTGGTTTCATCGCAACGATACCTGCAATTGCAACTCTCTGCTTCTGCCCTCCTGAAAGTTTATTTGGTGAAGCTTTTCTGAAACTGTACATGCCAACTGCCTGAAGGCTGTCAGCTACTCTCTGCCATATCTCATCTGTAGGCACACCTATATTTTCAGGGCCAAAGCCCACTTCTTCCTCTACTAATGTACAAATAATCTGATTATCGGGATTCTGGAATACCATTCCGGCAGTCTGTCTTATATCAAGGATTTTATCATCTTCCTTTGTATCCATGCCATCTACCCACACCGTACCTTCCGTTGGTGATACAAGTGCATTAAAATGCTTTGCAAGTGTTGATTTGCCTGAACCATTATGTCCAAGTACAGCTATAAACTGCCCTGCCTGCAAATCGATGTTGACATGGTCTACTGCTGTTGTAATTCCCTCTACATTTCCCTCTTCGTCTCGTCTTATATATTCAAATGTTAAATCCTTTGTCTTAACAATTCCCATAATTTCATTTCCATTTCATTTATATCAATACAGTCTTTGACATAATAATCTTATAATATATTTTATAACTATGAAAAAAACGTGGATATTGAGTTAAACAATATCCACGCATTTAAAAGTCCGCTAATTTTATCTCATAGGAAGAACTCTCCTTATGACTGGGGACTTCCAATTCATTATACTAACTCAAGGAGAACTTCCATTGCTGCATCGCCTTTTCTTAAACCGATTTTAACGATTCTTGTATAGCCACCCTTACGGTCAGCATACTTAGGAGCGATTTCATCAAACATTTTATTTGTAAGATCAACAACTTTTGTGTTCTTCTTTCTTCCAGCTGCTTCAGCAGGAACTTCTGTTACTTTGTAAAGAACCTTATCCATCTGCTTTCTTGCATGAAGTCTTGAAGGTAAATCTTTCTTGATTTCCTTTTCTACTGTCTCATATACAGTAACTTTCTTGCCATCAACAACTTCTTTAACTCTCTTGCCGTTGGCATCCTTCTTAGGAACCTTTGCAGAAACTTTAACTGTCTCGAAGTTATCTTTTTCTTTGATTGCAAGTGTTATAAGCTTTTCAGCCTGCTTCTTTACTTCTTTTGCTCTTGCCTCAGTTGTAACAATCTTACCATTCTCAATAAGAGCTGTAACCTGTCCTCTGAGTAATGCTTTTCTCTGGCTTGAATTTCTACCAAGCTTTCTATACTTTGCCATTTAATTTAACCTCCATTTGTAACGCACATACATGCGCTTATGGACTTACTGTATGTGTGTTTAAATCTACAAATCTACTATCGTGTGTATGTAACACACCTATTTATTTATTAGTCCTCGTTTGGACTAAGGCTTAAATTTAACTCTTTAAGTTTAAGAAGTACCTCATCAAGAGACTTCTTACCAAGATTACGAACCTTCATCATGTCATCAGGTGTCTTATTGCAAAGCTGTTCAACAGTATTGATACCTGCTCTCTTAAGACAGTTGAATGAACGAACTGATAATTCAAGGTCTTCAATGCTCATAGAGAGTACCTTGCTTGATTCGTCTTCCTGTGCAACAACCATAACCTCAGCGTTTGCAGCATTTTCTGATAAGTTGATAAATACTTTGAGATGTTCACTTAAAACTTTAGCTGCAAGGCTTAAAGCCTCATCAGGAGTAATTGTTCCGTTAGTAAATATATCAAGAGTAAGCTTATCAAAATCTGTATCCTGGCCTACACGAGTGTTCTGTACGGCCATATTTACACGCTCTACAGGAGTGTAAATAGAATCTACAGCGATAACACCGGCTGGCATATCCTCATGCTTATTCTTTTCAGAACTTACATAACCTCTGCCGTTTGTGATTGTAAGCTCCATAGAGAGCTTGCAGTCAGCACCGCCATTTAAATGTGCAATAACAAGGTCCGGGTTAACAATTTCAATATCAGGATCAACCTTGATATCTGATGCTTTAACCACGCCTTCTCCAGCGAAGTCAATATGAGCAGTAATCGGCTCGACTGAGTTGCTGTTATTCTTAATAGCAAGCTTCTTGATGTTTAAGATAATCTCTGTAACGTCTTCTTTAACGCCAGGAATTGAACTGAACTCATGAAGCACACCATCAATCTTAACACTGCTTACAGCAGTACCAACTAATGATGAAAGCATGATTCTTCTGAGTGAGTTACCCAGAGTTAAACCATAGCCTCTCTCAAGTGGTTCTACTACAAATTTGCCATATTTTCCATCTTCTGACTCTTCAGTCATCTCAATCTTTGGCATATTGAAATTAAAATCTGCATCAACCATGTATAGCCCCTCCTTTTATGGGTTAATTTGAGTTTACTCTTTAATTACTTAGAATATAACTCGACGATAAGCATCTCGTTTACTGGAACGTCGATCTGCTCACGGGATGGTAACTCTTTTACAGTTCCCTGCAGCTTCTCTGCGTCGATATCTAACCATTCTGGAACGATTCTTCCACCAGCAACCTCAACGATGTCTTTCATACGCTGAATGTTCTTCTTGCTTTCCTTAATCTCAACAACATCGCCAGCCTTAACCAGGTAAGAAGGAATGTTTACAACCTTACCGTTTACGGTTACGAACTTGTGGTCAACGATCTGTCTTGCTTCCTTACGGGTTCTTGCGAATCCAAGACGGAATACTACGTTGTCAAGTCTTGACTCAAGGATTGTCATCAGGTTTGGACCTGTTAATCCTCTCATCTTATCTGCTCTCTTATAGTAATTACGGAAAGGCTTCTCTAATACACCATAGATGAATTTAGCCTTCTGCTTTTCTCTTAACTGAAGTCCGTACTCAGATACCTTACGGTTTCCTCTCTGAAGATTTCTCTTTGACTTCTTATCATATCCTAAATAACTTGGCTCCAAACCAAGGGATCTACATCTTTTCAGTACAGGTACTTTATTCACTGCCATCTTAATCGATACCTCCTAATTAAACTCTTCTACGCTTTGGTGGACGGCATCCGTTATGTGGTACTGGAGTAACATCCTTGATGGAAACTACTTCAAGACCGCATGCGGAAAGGGCACGGATAGCAGCCTCACGTCCTGAGCCTGGTCCCTTAACCATAACATCAACTGTCTTCAAACCATGAATTAAAGCTGCCTTTGTAGCAGTTTCTGCTGCCATCTGCGCAGCATATGGAGTAGATTTCTTTGAACCTCTAAATCCAAGACCACCAGCACTAGCCCATGATAAAGCGTTACCTTCAGTATCAGTAATTGTCACGATTGTGTTATTGAAAGATGCCTGAATGTGTGCCTGTCCGCGTTCAACGTTTTTCTTTACGCGCTTTTTTGTTGTTTTCTTTGCAACGTTCTTAGCCATATCTAAACTAACCTACTTTCTCTGATTAAACTTATTTCTTCTTATTTGCTACAGTTCTCTTAGGACCTTTTCTTGTTCTTGCGTTTGTCTTAGTCTTCTGACCACGAACTGGCAGTCCTTTTCTGTGACGGATTCCACGATAGCATCCGATCTCCTGAAGTCTCTTAATATTAAGAGCGATCTCTCTTCTTAAATCACCTTCTACAGTCTGTGTCTCATCGATGACTGCACTGATTCTCTTAACCTCATCGTCAGTAAGATCTCTAACACGTGTGCTAGGATCTACGTTTGCTGCTTCAAGGATACGGTCAGCACTTGCTCTACCGATTCCGTAGATGTAAGTCAGACCGATTTCTACACGTTTTTCTCTTGGTAAATCTACACCTGCAATACGAGCCATGTGTGTTTACACCTCCATAAAATTTTTAAGATTATTTAGTAGTCATAAATACACCTGCAACCGCGTATTTTCCCGAACCCTATCCGTATACAGCTACGGTTGCACGTCCTGAAATGTGTGCATACAAATAGGATTTCCATATTCGCATATTTGTCCCATGCCACTCGGTATTATAGCAAAAAAGACCAGACTATGCCTCTGTTTATTATGAACAGCGCAAATTCACTGCGCTGCAGCCGCACATAATGATTTCATCGCAAATGCGATGCTGCTTTCGCCAGTCTGTTATAAACTGACCATAGCGCACAAATAACAGGGTTCTTCTGTCAAGAAGTAATTAACCCTGTCTCTGTTTGTGCTTCGGATTCTCACAGATAATTCTGATGCTTCCTTTTCTCTTGATGACTTTGCATTTCTCGCAAATAGGCTTAACTGATGATCTTACCTTCACAGCAAATCCTCCTTTCTCTATAAAAGCCCTGTTTCTGCGGTTTTCCGCATTTTTCAGGTACT
>ENA-OPXC01001465-OPXC01001465.1-human-gut-metagenome-genome-assembly--contig:-NODE-1465-length-16359-cov-2.450626_pt1 | contig 16359 bp, 19 predicted proteins | sample MGYA00241512_ERZ502016 | MGnify/ENA primary metagenome ERZ502016 (study PRJEB25962, sample SAMEA2043043) | human gut metagenome | biome: human gut; feature: human-associated habitat; material: faeces...
GATGTCTTAGTGATTGCTGGGGATATTTATGATCGAGCAGTTGCCTCAAGAGAAAGTATTACCTTATTGAATACTTTTTTATCAAAATTGATTTTACTAAAGCCTATTCGTTTAACAAAATCTGTCCAGTCCAGATTTTGCAAATAAAACATGAATTTAGGGTCTTCAACAGTTAATACTTTTGAATATTCATCATAATGAATAACGGACTTTATGTTCTCACTGTTATTGATTAGCTTATACAAAAAGCCCTTATCTGCTACTTGAGAAATACTAGCTTTATGAGTAGGATATTTTAAATAAATATCAGCCATTCTAATTGTCCAATCTTTAGACTCAGAAAGCCAATAAAGGAGATGAAAATAAGGTGCCCGACCACTACTTCGTAATCTAGAACCAATTGCAAACTCTCTAGCCTTTACTTCAAAAACTCGAGATAAATCAGTCATTATCTTATCAACAACATAATTTATATCAGTATTTAGCTCCTTTTTATTATCCTGCGTCATTATAACTCTTTCGATAATACAAAGTTCCTTACAGATAAGTTGAGCTATATGAAAACTTCCATTCGACCTTCTTACAATTTGTTCTCTATATTTTATTCTAGCATTAAGAGCCACTTCTCCCTTTTCAATTAGTTCTAATATTTTAGAATCTGGATTCACTTCAAACTTAACAGTTGTAATTCTATTATTTAAATCGGGAGCCAAACTAACCAAACTATCGCCTGCTCTATTGATTCCAATTAAGACAAGTTTTACATCTTCTCTATCTTCATCTGCAATAGTTTTCATTAAGTCTGATAATCTATTCTTATTTTCTATGGATAACAAATGAAAATCATCAATTATGACAGTTCCAATATTCTCATTATTATCCAATATTTTTTCTATTGATAATATATCTTTCTTTTTCCGAGGAGTTAACAATTGGATTGAATCTCCCATACCTAAGTATTCAAGCGCTTTTAAAACACAAGTAGTCTTACCGATACCAGAAGGACCTTCTACAACTAAACATCTACCTTTAGTACTCAAAGTCACAACAATTTTAATATATTCATTGGGTTCGACAAAAGTATATGTTGGAACTCCAGAATCCTTAAATACATCTTGTAAAAAAAAGCCATGTGATATCTATTTATAATGAAACAACTACAAAGTAATACAAAATTAATTGAATACACAAACAAAAAGAAATGAATAAAATAGTCTTTTTTATATCATCTTACCATTGCCACAAATTATAACTCACTCCGGCACCGACATACCATCCACCCGGGCCATACCCAGCCTGCAAGCCAAATCCCCACCGCTTCTTCTTCGACTTGATGGCGACTGGATGGTATATATCATTCGTCACCGTCTGATACACCGTCTTAGGAAATACCTGTAAACTATCCAGCCGAGGGTCTACATATCCGCTCACCACAGCCCGATACGAGCTGTCTGAATACACTACTTGTCGGCGATGAAGCAAGGTATCACCTATCCGTGTCGTATCATCCGGCACGAAACGCCAGAACACAGCCATCGGCGCAGAGATAAGCATCGTATCTACCCTGACAACCGTCTTTATCTTCGTTTCTACACGAACTTCAGCCGGAGGCTGCTCATGCGGGCGAAGCCAAGCCGCCACACAAGCAACCGCCAGCAGCGCAACCAATATCCAAGGCAACCGTTTCATAACAGTTTCCATCCTTTCTCTACGTCCTCCATCACAGCCGGGATGCCGTTTTCTACCAACGAGATGGCAGCGGCAAAAGCGCACACCGTTGCCTTGTCCTCAATGTCCGGGATATAGGTGTTTGGCACCTCCATTTCACGGCATACTTTGCGGATATAAGCTCCGGTATCGTTTTCCTTATGCGGTGCCCATCGGGTTATAAAATCACTAATGGTTTTCATCCCGTGTTTCCACCGGTAGTTCTGCAACGTGCGCATCAACGCACGGTAGCCCCATTCAATGCTGACGAACTGGAAGAATTCTTTATCTTCCTGTCTCTCTCTCAATCCCTGCCATTTGTCCTTGCTCAGACGGATGTTGCCGGGATTGTTGTTTCTCAATCCTCTTGGTACACTCATTTCTTTTCCTCCTCTTCTAATCTTTAATTAATATCCGTTTTGCGGTTCTCTGTCACCGCACTTCTTTCTCTCACACCGTTTCAGTGCCAATTCCAGTTTCAAGTCAGAATTAGTCTCCTTCAGTGTAAACAGCTCATCCTGTGCCTTACGGAGCCGGTCAGTCTGTTCCACAAACCGCTGTTCCTTCTCCGAAAGCTGCTTCTGCAGGAACTCGTTGTACTCCCGTAATGCCTTGAACTCCTCAACATCCGCATGGGCATCCTCAATACGCGCATTGGTCTTGCGCGCCCGCTTCGCGCATACCGATAATATAAGAACGGAAATTCACATGGTAGAGCCAGTCCAGCTTTTCATCTGTCAAGTCGAACAGCTCGCTGGAGCTTTCATCGGTAACAGATGCGTTGTTTACCAGCAGGTCAAGACCACCGAGGGCTTTCACAGCGTCATCAATAAGCTTTTTCATGGCTTCGGGCTTGCTGAAATCCGCCTGGAAAACATAACACTCTCTGCCGAAATCCTTTTTGATCCACTCGGCCAACTCATAGGCTCTGTTCTTGCTGTGCGCATAGCTGATTGCCACATCATATCCGGCTTGCGCCAATGTATAGGCGATACCGGTTCCCAGTCCGCTTCCAGCGCCTGTTATAATTGCTTTTTTCACGTTGGCTTCCATATTCTTCACCTTCAGCCTTCCCTTCCAAAATCTCTTGGTTTTACAGCTGCCCACGGAATTGGCTTTCCATCAACAGGCTTTCCTTCAGGAATGCACGGAATAGAGATACCTCCATCGATCGTTACAGTTTCTCCGGTAATATAAGTGGCTTTTTCCGATGCAAGGAACAGCAGCAATTCCACCAGATCCTTTGGTTCCCCAAGGCGGCGCAGCGCGATCTTCCCCCGTGCCATATTGTCACGCCCATGATAAGCTTCGGGCGTGGAGCCAGAGGCAACTGCCTCTTCCAGCGTCTTGTTCCGGAACGCCCCGAGAGCAATGCAGTTGATTCGCACGTCATAGGGCGCAAGACTAAGGGCGAAAGAGCGGATGATACGCTCCCATCCTGCTTTAAATGCGCCGTATACGGCATCCGCTGGCCAAACCATCCGTCCATGGATGGAAGAAATGTTGATTATGCTTCCTTTTATTCCATGTTCAGCCATGTATTTTCCCGCTTCACGCATGGCAATTACGCCGGAACGAAAGTTGACCGCATACATAGCGTCCAGGTTTTCGTCAGTGATATCGAACACCTCAAAGCCAGCGCTGGTGTCCGCAGAGTTATTCACCATCAAATCCACGCCGCCCAAGGCTTCCACAGCCGCATCGAAAAAGTTTTTCATTGCGTCCTTTTGGTTAAAATCAGCATGATAGATGAAGAGCTTTTTCCCGAGCTGCGCCTCCGCCCTTTCCCGGACTGACTAATCACAGCAAGACAGAGAGCGAGGGCGCGAGTGAGAGTAGTGCTATATATAAAATTACAGGAGGCTCCTCATGGATACTTATAAAATCGCTATTGACACCTTTCTTGCCGAGACATCCGAGTGCAAAGCCAGTGGGTGCGCCGTTTTTTCCGGGGCAGACATCGCGTTCCAAGACATCCAGTTGCACACGCACCGGAACAAGGCAGAGCTGCATTTCATGGCCGGACACACCATGCTTTCCATCCCCCTTGCCAGCATCCTGAGTATTGAAAAGCTGGTATTGCGGGATATCCAGTCCACCGAGTATGAGATCATCACCAAAGAAGGCGGCACCATTACCCTTGACGTTTTTTAAAAATGCACCCGTAAAGACAGAGATCCGCCGGGCTGTGAGAGAACGCCCATTATATTGAAGGAGAGCAGCCATGACTATTATATCAGAACGCCTGCAGCACCTGCGCCTGACGCACGGCTATACCCAGACCGAGCTTGCCCGAACCATGGGTGTGAGCCGCCGGGCAGTCTACGCATGGGAGCACGACAAATGCCCCGAGATCCCTCATCTGATCCAGCTTGCCCAATTCTATCAGGTGTCGACCGATTATCTGTTGGGATTGGCCGAGTGAGGTGTCCCCTGCCGCCGGAGGCATTACCGGAGACTTTTTTTGCCTGCTATAGTGCGGTCAACCATCAGTCCGCGCGACGGCAGCCACAATGCTCCATATTTTTAACAGCACACTTGTAAGTCCATCTTATCGGATGCACCGTTTGGTAGACTTCAGGTACAGCAAAAGCAAACACACTTCAAAATACAGGAGGATAATATTATGGCAGTCGCTATTTCGTTATTTTTAAGTATGTTGGGTCTTGGTGCAGCTGGTGCAGTCAGCGCGGGACAGAACGCAAAAATCAAGAAGGCAGACTATCAGTATGGTGAGGAGCACGGCCTCCACGGCACCTCTGAGGTCCTGCAAATGCGGGAGCGGGTGCGTAAAGAATGGTGGAGCATCTGCGGCAAAACCTACAACGCATGTGAGCGGCCTGCATCGAGTTACGGCGACCTCAGCAGAACCCCGTGGTGCTATCTGAAAAAGCGCTGGTTCATTGATCATCTGAACAAAAAGGGCATCCCTTATGATGATCTGGTCGTGGATGATGTTACTGGCGTTACCTTCTACGAGAGCCAGAAACGGACGTCCCAAGCATATATGAGAAAGCTGCGGTAATAGAACACTGCACCCATCGTCACCACTTCTGTCAGCAACAGGAGGTAAGCTTATGGCTGAAAATAAAATCTTGGTGCAAATTATCGATCATGAGAACGGAGATTCCGTGCTGGGACAAGATTACTTTGAATCAAGAGAAAAAGCAGAAGAATTCAAACGGATCTCAGACCGCGCGTATGGCAAACTTCTTGGTGAAGGTCAAACCAGAATCACCACTGTGATCATTGAGCGTTGACACCAACCACCATTTCCTATAGCATCTCCCCCAGCAACAGAGCTCTGCCGCTCAGACACGAGTAGCAGGGCTCTTTTTTACGCGGTATTCGGTCAAGAAGTGAACTTAAAGAGCGGCGTTTAATATCAGACAGCAGATATCCCGGCGGATTTGCGGCTCGATTATTATTTTCACCACTTTTGAGCATATCCATTTACGTCGTGAAATGCGACGAAATTATGAGCGGACTTTGATTCCAGTCATAAGGTCTGTCAAACACATCTCCACTTGTGGCGAAAGTACAGAATTGAACCACGGCGCACATTTTTAAGCACCATCTACATCTCCCCAAAATTGGGGACACCTTTCTTGATGGAGTCGGTCTAAGCGACCTCACCCCAATTTAGGCCGTTGCAGGTGCGTACTGTTTGGTACAGGGTCTCATACGGCAATCCCATCAGCGAACAAAGCATATCTTGACGCATTGAGCTCCGCAACCAAATTGGTTACTCAGATTGGAAATCATACGCAGACCGTTTGGCCAAGTTTTGCTCGGTTCTCAACTTGAGTACCGAGGTTTGAAATCACACGCAGATGCGTCAAACTTATGTTTACAGTTTGCGTGGCGTTATGGAAATCTGCCGCTACAGCACACTTCTGCGCACGGCGGACATTTTTGACCATCGCCACTTGTGGCAATGGGAGCGTACCAGACAGTACAGGGTAGGGAGTTTGTAATACCTCTCATGCTGCGAACGAAACGCCAAACGTCTCGACCCATTTGCAACATCGTTCAAATTGAACGGTGTTGAAGGTGGTATCACGAAGGTACGTAATATTATTACATATAATCTGCGCGGCGTTATGGAAATCTGCCGTCTGTCACGAGCTAAGTTTGGGTTAGGTCGTACCGTCTGTTCAAAATTGAGCGGGGTTCAAAGCTGGGTGCCGCATTTCACGACTTCCTTCCCGGCGGGTATCGCATCACCAAAGGGTGTATACGACGTAGACGCCCTTCATAACATCGAACGATAATGCGTTGTTTCTGATTTAAAGTACACACTTCAAGACAGCTGAGGGCGATTCGGGAGACCCCTGACGTGCTATCGCCGCTTCTTGCAAATCTGAGGACGGCTCATTTTTCTGCTTTCCTAGATCAGTCCAATTTGGGACTTATCCATCAATGCGTGCTTTTTTTGTGCAGTTTATATAGAATAAACACGGTTTTTTATGCATCATAGCCAATTTTTTGGCTATGGTACGATATTTTTATTCAATTGACGCAAAGAGAGAAGAGAACAATTCACTGATGATAGAATAAGGGTGGGTTTTCTTCTCCCACCCCCTCATCTTTCCTCTTTTTTCGTAAACACTTTAATATCTCGCACGCTCGATATCAAAGTATTCACGAATCTCAAATTATAAATATATCATAAGTCTGTTATTTTCTCTTGTTCTCTGTTTTATTGTTCAGATTTGCGTCTATTTCTGTACCTATTCTATATAGAGCGAGTACAATTTTAGACGCAAACTCTATCAAATTCGAGTCAATTCCCAAAATGTCTTCTGATAATATTCGCCTCGCTTTCGTATTTTGTCACTGATGATCTTGACACCATAGATTTGAAGTTTATGATTTAATGCGTCTTGCCCCATCGGACGTCCTTTATACTCTTTGAACATCTTCAAGGCCATGATGCTCTCGTACATTTCTTCCTTCAACATCGGCTGATTCAAGTGTGCGTTTATCCAGTCCACCACCGAATCAAAGCAATACGGCACCGTTTCCTCTGCTAACACCGGCGCATACTTTGCAAAGACCTTCTTATATGACGTTTCGAGCATTTCGTTAAGCAGCTCCAATTCACGCTTTAATTGCCGGACACCAAGCGGATTCACGCGGTACTCACCCTTTGCATCATCGAACTCCATGATCTTGCACTTTCTTATTTTGTTGTTGATACTATCGGGCGTTCCACTGTTTCGGAACACTTCAAAGGCCTCCGCCCCCGCAAGATATGCCACTGCAGGCTTCAGCTCTTCTATCACGATGGCCTTAAATTTCTTCAGGTCACCATAATACCAGTCCGCATCATAATCACGAAAATAGACCGTGCAGGTATCGTCGACATCAAGTGGGCGCTTTCGACCTGTTGACTGAATGATGTCCGTCGGCTTCCATTGGTCAATATACAGGTGTTTTACTGTGCGGTCTTTGATCTCGGTGCCTATGCCAAACGCCTTTGTGGTGAACAAATATCTTTTTTGGAGCTCTCTGTCCTTGATACAGTCCGTCAGCTTATTGAACATTTTGCCGTATTTCGGGTTGTTCTCGGAGCAGTAATAGGCAGCTGTATCGCCGAATATCTCCCTCATTTTGAGCAGGTCCTCGCCGGATGATACAAAGATAACGGCCTTTTCGTCTTCCGGGAGACTTTTTAGCATCCTGACCAGATTTTCCCTCGAATAGAAATATTTCTGCTTGATATGCTGGTAATCCTGCGGCAGTTTGTAGATGCGGTCTTCTGGCGTCTTTGAGGTCTCCTCCAGCAGCTTATAGGTCTCCTTACCCGTTGCGCTCATATAGATAACCACATGGTCGGCTTCGGCCTTCTGCAGCACTTCCAGCGATAAATAGGTGTTCATTCCATAAGAGGAAAAATCCGTAAAATAGTGACATTCATCCGCGACAATGTACTTGAAATCCTCCAGATACTTTTTCAGCGACGCCGGGTCGTTCCTGTATTTCGTCTCAATATTCTGATAGGTCCGAACCTCTAGCATGTTCTTGTAGAACGCATCATTAATCATGGCTATTTCCATTGGCTCACCATCGACCTCGGCAATGGCGGCTTCCGTTCTGCGTTGGAGCATCTCGTCGTAAAGGGTATTCAGCGGGCAGAGGCATAGAACCCGGCCTATGGTCGTATTTTTCAGCATCTCATCGACAAGCCAGCTCACCAGTTTCTTAATGATAAATTCGTTCTTGCCGCGTCCGGTTCCCATATCCAGAAGGACTCTTCCGTTCCCCCAATGCTGGAATGCATCACCGATCAATTCTGAAGCATACGCCCACCGCTCCTTCTCCGCCGGGGTGTTCTCTCCTGTCCGTCCCAATGGCACGATTGCTTCTGCTGGCACCACCTCCACCTCTGGCACTTCCTCTGTCTCCTGAACGGCACAGCACATCTCCTGCAGCGCAGTGGTCTCTGGCGTCTGTGAACTGGATGTTCCCTCTGCCTCTGCTTCCAGCTCTGCTGCCTGTCTGGTGGGCTCTGCCCCTTGTTGCATAAGCGTCTCCGCTACAGTTGCCTCCGGTGCTATTACCCCTTGTGCAGTCGCGTCCACAGCCTCCTTCTCCTGTGCTGTCAGGGCTCCTATTGCATCTGGCGCATTTCCTTTGGCAGCGTCTGGCGCGGTCTCCCTTATAGTGTCTAGGTCATCATCCTGTATGCTGTCCGGTGCAGTGTTCCCTGCCCTCTCTGGCACATCCCCCTCGGCAGTGTCTGGCACATATCCTTCTGTAGCGTCTGGGACGTTGTCTGACACCGTGTCTGCAGCGCTCTCTGGCGCATCCCCTGACACATCACCCGGCACACTATCCACGTCCGGCGGAGCATCCACCGCCTCATCCAATACAGCGCCCTGTGGGGTGTCTGGCGCACTCTCTGGCTCCATGGCGCAGGACATATCCCCGGCGGCTTGCTCTGTGGCGCGCGTGGCTGCCTTCTGTGCCTCCAGCTCCGCCCGTCTCTCCTCCGGCGTCATCTTATTCCAGCACAGGAACCTGTCCACCTCCTCCAGCGACTCCTGCATCGTCATTTTTTTAGGGTCCTTGGAGCAATGGAATTCCAGCTCCTCCTCGGGTAGCTGCTTTTCCTCCTCACACTCCTTCAGGTAGTTCTCATATTCATGCGTCCCGTTCTTTTCATCAGACAGCTTCAGGAAAAAACTGCCAAATGGCCAATGTGTCTTTTTATCACTCATATATTGATATTTCTCCTATAATAATATAAGGCGCACAGCCCAGCCATCTTGCCAGACCATGCGCCGGTTTGTCAGCGCCTGCCAGAAAAAAGCTCTGGTCAAACGCTTTATTCTGTGCTATTATAGGGGCGGGAACTTTTACTGCAAATACATATTCCCGTCTCTATTACCGCTTTGCCTGCGCCAACAGGTAAGGCGGTTTTTGTTTTACTGTTGCACATGGGCCTTCGCCTCGAGTGCCGCCGCCGCTTCTGCAAACCTCCGCATGGCGCTGCTGTAGCCAATTTCAAAGGAACTCTCGGCAATAGGCGCGACCAACCCTTCCAGAATTTCAGATAGGATCGCGTTCTGTACGTCACCCAAATACGGTCGAACAAGCACATCCAGCTGATGAAAGCTTGCCTCCACAGCACGTTTGAACTTCTCTTCATTCTGCTTGATCTCGTCAGTGGTCTGAAATACATCTTCTAAAAAGCTCATTTTAATCTCCTTTTTTAGCATGACACTGCCTCTGGACGTCCTGTCCATTCCACAGCCTACTCATTTGCTTGGGCGCGCTGTTCACTGCCGGTACCCACCTTTACCGCAGCTTTTTTATTGTCAAGCGCCTTGCATATGCTAGACGTTTTTTGTTTGCTTCGGATCATGTCTCTGGCACCTCATTGTCCTTGTGCCCTTCAAGCTCAACGCTCATCTCTGGGGTCAGCGTTCTGGTAAACTCCAAGTATGCCTGAATCCCCAGCTCTACCGCATATTGCTCTGCTTGGGCCATCAGTTCTGCCGACAACCGCGCGATCCTATTCTTGTCCGCCTTATCAACCGGAAGGTCCTCCAGCGCCCTCTCCAGCGCGTCTGCAGCCTTAACCAGCGGCTCACACAGTTCACGCGTCTGCCGTGGGATGATCAAATATCCTTCTTCGCCCAGCGATACACTCAAAATGTCCACGCTGCAGGTCTTGTTATCCGTCATAATCTTCCTCCTTGTCCTTTACATTCCACACCATCGTGCCGCCCGGGGATTCACAAACTCCGGCTTGAACGTCACATTGGGGAAATTCACATCCATATAGTTTCCGAACTCTTCCGTCGCCGCCTCTTCGCTGTAATCGGCCAGTGCATCCACCGTTTCCAACGCCTGCAACAGACGAATGCGCCCCGTATTCCGGTCGTGCCCCATCTGCACAAGCTCACTATCGGTCAGTTCATTGCAGAGCTCATAGGCGGCAGCGATATAGCTTCGCAGTACAGGCTTTGGTTCAAGCCGCACCTCATAATAGTAGGTCGGCTCCTCTGCCGTCTCCTGAACGACAGCCTCCATGCTGCAGCATATCTCCAGTTCAGGGTTGCCTTCTGCATCTGAGGTAGGCGTAATGGTCATATCCGTACCATCGCAAAAACGCATCGCAATGCCTTTACCGACCGTGGAATCCCTTTGATCCGGGCAGATGCATCCGCCCGCCGGGATCGTTTTCCCGGACAGCGCTGCGCTCAGAATAAGCGACGCTTCCCGCTCTTCTTCAGGTGTTTCGGCATGGACCTCGGCACCGTTCATGTAGATATCGATCATAGTCGTATTCCTCCTGTTTGGTTGATTAAAAAATCGTATCAATGTCCGGATCGTCCAGCTCATCCAGCTCGTCCATCCAGTCATATGCCGTGGAGACAATTTTTTCGTCCGCATCATTCCGGTAGGGTACAGAATAGCAGTCGATTTTCAGTAACGCCCGTCCATCATCGCTGAGGTACGGCAAGAAGGTGATCATCATATCACACTCCATATCCGGCTCATCGGCCAGCTTCAACGTAATTCCTTCGCAGGGATTCAGACCGTGGTGGGGTGTTTCTGTGCAGGCATCGTAGATCAAAGCCTTCCCTTCCAGCACATCCTTCAACGCACATAGCGCCGATGCGTCATTCTTACGGCCATTCGTCCGGATCGTTACTGCATCTTCGTGATTGTAATTCATCATTATACCTCCTGCGCGATGCGCGCACATGTAATTTTTTTGCAGGCTTCTTTTGCATTTGTGGTTAGTATATTTAAACCTCTTGCTCGTACTGCAGTGTCAGGATACCGCTGCTTGTCTTCTGTTCACGGCTTCACCCCCTCCATCATCTCCTCAACGGTCTCCTCCGTAACGCATCTGATGAGCAGCTCCGGCTCTCCCGCCTCATTCAGGATAGGTCTGATCCGCAGCGTTGTGCCGTCGTCCAGATGGTACAGCAGCCCCTTGTGCAGCGGAGCATCGTAAAAGCAGGGCATGATGCACATCCCCGTGTCGGCCATTTTTCCAGCCAAAAGGTTGTTGAGTGCCGCCTCTGCATACTGCTCCTCTTCACGGTTCTCGGGCAGAAGATTTGCATCATTGAAGTAAAGTTCAATCATATCCTTCATCCTTTCTTTTATGCACATTTGTTGTTCGAAGTCTGGGCCAAAGCCCTGTCCGCCGGGCAGATGGACTGCAGCAGCCCCCGTGCCTCGCTCTCCAACCGCTGGAGCTCGGCACGCACCTGCTCCCATTCCTTCAGCTCCCCGCTGGCGATTCCCTCACGGATCGTGCGCCTTACAGCTTCTGCCAGCGCTTCCTCCAGCCTTGCATGGTAGGTACAAATATCGTACTCCACCCCGCCATCGGCCTTCGTATGCGCCTTTTTCAACGCATAATACACGCTGCTCGCGTCCAGATAATAATTCTTCCAAATTTTTAGCAATTTCAACACCTCTAAATTATATTTTTTGTTTATTTTGCCAGAGTTCACGCACAGTTTCCCTTGTTGGCAGGGTGCTGCCCGGGCGCTATATTCTATCTGTCATATGGTCCTCCTTTTGAATTGAATCGTGTTTTTTAGAACAGTCTTGCTGTCTGCTCCCAACAGTGCCAAAGCGGGTCAGATCTTTCACCCTACCAGCGCTATGGGATTTTCAGCGGTCTACTGCACTGCATGCCACTTCCTCCTTTTTGCCCCTGTTATGGCGACCTCAGCCTTGCAAAGCAGGACTCAACATTGCAAAAGCAGAAATTGTGCTTTTGCGCCTTTCATCGATATTTTTCGTCAACATTGCAAAATTGCAATCATACACCCTCAGCAGCCGTTACGCCACTGCCGTGCTCTGTGTCAAGGCTGTAACGCCGCAGACTCCGACCTCTGGTACAATTTGCCGGACGTTTTTGATGAGACCATCGCCACTCAGTGCGCTGCGCGCATGGTTATAGGTGCTTTCACTGCATCCAGTTTTTTCCCGAACCAGCCGCTGAAGCTCCTTGCTGACCATACGGTTCCCCGGGGCAGCATTCAACGTACGCAGGATCTCGCTCTGAACTTCTGCATACTTCTGCCCTTTATTGTCCGGCTTCTCCCGACAAAAATCCTCGTCCTTCCAATCCGAAGTCGAGTCAAACTTCAGCCTTACCGTCTTGATCCCCCTGACCTCTACCGTCTCGGTGGTAAAAAGGATCGTATCCGCTGGTACGCCATAGCTGCTCTTTTCGTGGGAGACGTAGCTTTTGCTGCCATCCCTCGTATGCCCCATAATCAGCACGCTGCGGGCGGTATCCCAAAGTTCACCCGATCCATTCAGGCGCTTGCGTCCAAATGCGGATGGATTTTTGTTGGTATGGGTCACCAGCAGGATGGCAAACCCCTGTTGCTGTGCCAGCATGCGCAGGTCCTGAAGCACCCTCCGCATCTGTTGACGGTTGTTCATATTGGCAGAATTAGGCAAAAACGCCTGAAGCGGGTCAATAACCAGCACCAGCGGATCCGCCGCAATGATCCAGTTCACCAGATCCGGGTCACCGAGATAGGGCATTTTCCCCTTCTTCTCGTAGTATACGTCAGAATCGATCACCACGACCTTGCCCAGATCAGCACCAGCAGCAGCCATACGCGGGCACAGCACAGCATCGATGGGGTCCTCGCCCGCAAGGATCACAACGTTGCCCGTGCGGTCGGGTGCCTGTGGAAAAACCTCCGTGGCCTCGCCCATGGTCAGGGATCTCGCGATCTGCGCCACGAACTGCCCCTTGCCTACACCGCCGTCACCGCAAAGGAGCGTGATTTCGCCGCACTGCAGACGTCCGGATGCCAACATTTCATGATTTTTGGGCGTCACATCGCTCAACCGCTGAAGAACAACGCCGCTCTGGTTCAAAGCGTCCAGCTCAAGCTCCGCTACTCCCCCAGCGAGGTCTGCGGGCGCTGCAACGGGCGCGATATCCTGTACCACCCCCTCGTCAGCCACCTGTGCCTTCATGGGCAACTGCAGCAGATTCGTATTGAAAATGTCATTTTTTTCCATGTTCACATTCCTCCTTGTCCAAATAAATTTTTGACGATGTTCAGTTTTCAAGGTGCTCCACCCCACTTTCACAGGGCAGCCGCCTGCTCCGTCGTGCAGGGGCAGCTTCCAAGTCGCCTCGGTCACCGTCCCCCCCGCACGCGGGGCACGCTTGTCGGGATGTCGAGCACGTCCGGGGCTTGTCCGGCCGCTCTCTCCTCCTCGGGTGCATAAGCATAACACACTTCCGATCGCTTGTCCAGTGGCTTTCCAAAAAAGTTTCACCACACGCGATGTAAGGTATCTCTGGCGCGTTTTTCAGATTTTGCAGTAAAATCATTACTACTGTATTAAAAAGCCGTTGCGGAGGCTCTAAGACCAGTTTGCAGCAATACAAGTGCCATACCACAGGTTGTAAGAAATGTCAAGCATTCTCCACCCCTTCTGTTGCACGTACAACCAACACATCAAGATACCAGTTATGTCACTTCGTCGACCAGTATCACCTCTGCCGCCCGCGCCATAAGCATATCAGAATACTAGTCATATCTCTTTATCATTCCGTTCTGCTTTCGTATCCTGCACAGCAGCATATCAACATACTTGTTATGTAGACTTATCGGAATCAACTCCACCCTTGCACCCAACCCGGTTTCCGTGTGCCACTGTTGTCAGCATTCTCGATTTCCATTCCTGTACTTTTCTCAATCATTTGAATCCATTCTGTTGATTCCATAATGTTGCTTTTTGTATTAGAATTCATGAATTTCAAATCAGCAAAAAATCACTAAATTTTAATAGCCATTTTTATTCGTTGTATCGTTTCATTTTCTTTCGTTAGTTTTCAAAGTCATTCAACTCACCTTATTATAAATATATAAATACCTTATTATAATATATAGGCATTCCTTAACTTTTCTTTAACGCAAGAGATTTCATCGCATTATCGTCTATTTTTGCATTATTTTTCCAGCTATGTTTTTCCTATTTATAATTAGATATAGACTCAGTTCAACTCTTCTTTTCATATTTGTTTTTCATCGTGTATACGTCATTTTTCAAATCAGTTGCATCTTGTACTTTTCATTGTTCTTCTTTTACAATCGAATCAACAGAATTAAAACAAAAAAGAGCAGCCCCACCACCCGGCGGGACTACTCTTGAAATGTACGATTCAGTTTTTACAGGTTCATCAGGGGGCTGGTCTGGGTGCCGCGATCCACTATGTCCTTATCCTTGATGCCCAACAGATAGCGCTGGGTGATCATGATATTGACGTGCCCCATCAGGCGGGAGACACTGTACAGGTCCAGACCGTTCTTCAATTGCATCTGTGCGAAGGTGTGGCGGCAGGTATGAGGGCTGACCCGCACCGAGGGCGAGACCCCCGCCTCTTTTGCGGCATACTTCAATATCCGTGCCACGGCTTCATCGGTCATGGGCTTACCGTTTTTGCTGGGGAAGAGGTTCTTGTAGCGGGTAGGGTGCTCCTTCAGGTAGCCATCCCGGAGCGTGCAGTACTTGACGAGCTGCTTGGAGAGCGCGGGCGATTTTGGCACGACCCGTTCCTTGCTGCCCTTGCCGTGCTTGACCAGAATATAGTCCTGCTTGATGTCCTCCGGCTCCATCAGGATCATTTCGTTGCAGCGCATCCCGGTATCGAACAGCAGCATGATGATGGTCTTATTCCGCACGTCCAGAAAGTCCTTACCGTCGTAGAACTGGATCATCCGCTTCATCTCAGCCACTGTAAAGGTATCGATGATCGTCCGGGGCTGCCGGAGACACTTTACCTTTTTGGCCGGATTATCCCGCTCCTCCAGGTAGCCCTCATTGACCAGATAGTTGAACCATGTGCGCCACACCTTGAGCAGGTCGTTGATATAGCGGGACGTGCTACCCGCGTCCTGCTTCTCCTTCATTAGGTCCCGGATGTGGCGGGGACGGACGTCTTCCAGCTCAGTGATCTGCTTCAGCTCCAGATATTCCAGCAAAAACCGGGTCGCAGCCTTATAATTGCGCACAGAGCCTTTGGCCAGATGGCGGCATTCACAGTCATAGATAAATTCATCGCGGAGATCTTTCAAACACATAAAAAAACACCCTTCCTCTCACGGAATCTCGCAAAAGGAAGGGTGTTGAACTCAAGTTCCTGTTGTCGTACCAATCACAGCATGTTCGTATCAGCAAAGCCAATACTAGTTGTCATTCAGCACGGCACCTCAAGCACTTTTGAGCGTAGAAACGCAATTAGCAGTTCTCAGCGAAGTACTTAATGGTACGGACCATCTGAGAGGTGTAGGAGTTCTCGTTGTCGTACCAAGACACGACCTGAACCTGATAGGTGTCGTCGTAGCTACGCTAAATTTTCACGATTTTTTTGTAGTCGTTCATAATTTCGAAACAACAGTTACAGTACCACAGCATACCGTTGTCGTACCAAAACCGGCTTGTTCGTACCAAAATTATACCACGTTTAGGCGTTATTTTCAAGTTCTTTCGTGATTTTTTGTTTTAGAATTATCATATTCACTCTATTCCTTTTTATTCACATATATTTTCATGTGACTTAGTGTGCTACTCCTCGGAGCGTCCGGGACCCGGGGCTGCCGCCGGGGGCGTTCGCCCTGCCCAGATGCGCTCCTCTGCTGCCTCTTTTGCTGAAATTTCACCGGAAGTGATTTTGAGGGATGAATGGAAAAACGGGGTCATTTTTGTTTGATATGAAACATATATGCCTTACGACCCGACAGTTGCACATATAAGCACCCATATATCAGCCCTTGGAAACACACCCGTTCTTATTCATTTTACGCTTTGCATCGTCTGGCACATCGATCAGTCCGAACCGATAGAACATTCCGTAGATGTAGGTCACGCCCCGGATATCGCCCAACGCTTTTGGACGGTCAACCACTGCTCCGACCTCTTTCACATTGCCCAGCGCCAGCAGCACCGAGCTCCACGCCAGACTTTTGCTGTTTTCCCGGCGGTCGATCCAGAGTTATCCAACATCGTTCCCTGCACAAACCCGGTAAAGAGAATCCGGTCGTCATCCTTAGCTAACTCCTTCAATTCTTCCATAAAGGAATCGGTATCACTGGAGCCGCCTGCGATGACCAGCTTTTTATCCGTCTTAACATTCTT
>ENA-OPXC01001469-OPXC01001469.1-human-gut-metagenome-genome-assembly--contig:-NODE-1469-length-16326-cov-2.267040_pt1 | contig 16326 bp, 16 predicted proteins | sample MGYA00241512_ERZ502016 | MGnify/ENA primary metagenome ERZ502016 (study PRJEB25962, sample SAMEA2043043) | human gut metagenome | biome: human gut; feature: human-associated habitat; material: faeces...
CGACGCCGCCAGAGGACGAGACGCCGGCCGCGGACGAGCTCTTGCTCGAGCCGCCTGCGCCGGCCTTCTTGCTGCTGGCCTCCTCGGCGTATTCCGTCAGGTTGATCGTGATCTTGCCCTTCAGGATCCGGCCGAGGTTGTCGAGTGTGGTGTCTGAGAGGCTGACGCCGGTGAGCTGAAGATTGGCCGGGCCGAAGCGCCGGCCGGCCAGATAGAAGGGGGCGTACTGCCCGACCAGCGATGTCCACGACTCGAACTCTCCCCGGGCGTCGCCGCCCACGGCAGACGCCAGATCGAAGTCGAAGCTCATGCTTTGCAGCTTGAGCGCCTTGGTCTTGGTGGCCGGGGATCCGGCCTTGTCGTCGCTGTTTTCCGTGTCGAGCTCGACGCTGGAGGAGACGCCATTCAGGGCGGCGATCCTCTGGCTGGAGACGCCCCACGTCTTGCCGTTCCATGATGCCATGACGGCCATGTCTATCCCTCCTTACTGCGGGCCAGAAGTGCCGCCTCCCATGCTGTCGGTGTGGGTGTGGCCGGTCAGGCTGATGCCCGTGGCGGTCACGTCTGCCGACGGGACGCTGATGCCCTTGTCCTGCATCGTGAGCGCGCCCTTCTTGACGGTGATGTCGCCCGGGACGATACCGTCCCACTCTCCGTCCATGCGGGAGAGGATGATGCCGGTGCCGTCCTCGAACATAGCATAGGCGACTTCTGTGCCGGGGGTCAGGTTTCCCATCTCTCCGCGCAGATACCACGGGATCGTCAGCGGCCGTGTGACCATGCTGTCGGCGGTGCTCGGGAGCACTCTGGCCGTGGTTTTGTCGCCGTTCCTGTCGGCCTTTCCCTCCACGCTGGAGATCTTGCCCTTCTGGATCATTTGGTTGTTGCTGTTCATCAATATCCCTCCAGTGGCTTGCGGAGGTATAGCTTGCTCCGCGTCTTGACGTAGTCGTGCCGGATCCGGCTGATGAAGGCCGTGCCGTCCCACGACTTAACGCCTTCGGTCGCCAGCGTGACCACAGAGCCCGCCGCATAGTCTCGCAGCAGCGAGCCCGTCCAGAGGGTGCCGACGGTCGCGTTTTTGTTGGCGTCCCGGAGGAGGCCCTTGGCGAAGCGGTCGGCCTCGCTCTGGTCAGTCATGCGGAAGGGTAGGATCCGGCGCAGCACCTTGTCGCCGCCGTTCGGGGCTGCGAAGGTGCCGGTCAGACCGCCGTTGACGGCTTCGGCCGAGCCGTAGGCGTTGGTGCCCTCGTCGCGGTACTCGAAGTCATTGGCCGGGGTGATGGTGATGGTGTCGACGGGCTGCTGGCTTTCCATGTACGCCTCGTCGTAGACGACCAGCTTGCCGTCATACACCAGAAACGCCGCGCCCTCGAGGGTGCAGCGGTTTTGAAAAAATGCGAAGTCTGCGAGGTTGTTCTGCTCGACGTAGTCGTAGGTCTGGTCGGTGATCCCGTAGGTCTCGAGCGTCAGGCCGTGGCGGCCGGCGATCTCCTGAGCCAGTTGCAGGAACTTGACCTTTTCCCACGATTTGCTCCGCTTATCCTTCGCAGACTGCGGGACGGAATAGGCCCGCAGGGTGATGATGCCGGACTCGGGGACGACGCTCTCGACGAACATTTTGCCCGTCTTGGCAGCGCCGTCCTCGATGGCGATGGTGTCGCCCTTCTTGGGGTTCCACGAGTCCCACAGCTCGCGGGTGTCGTTGAGCTTGAGCAGCAGCTCGTCGCTCTGCTTTTCGGCGTACATATCGTGATAGCAGCGGTGGACGCTGACGTCCGGGTAGATGTCGACGCCTTCGTATAGGATCTTCACGGCGTCACCTCCTCCACGGCGGCAGGGTCTCCGGCGTCTCCACGGTCTCGACGATCGGGATCCGCACAGCCTCGCCGCCCTCGAAGATCAGCACGTCGCTGAGGTCGGGGTTGGCCTCGATGATGGTGCTCGCCATGCGCTCCTCGTTATAGGCGACGAGCGCGATGCTGTCGAAGGTGTCGCCGCCCTGCGCCACATAATCAATAAAGCCGACTGTCTGCTGTGACATAGGCGCCGCCCTCCCTTCTGCTGAGTGCCTCGAGGATGAAGTCGATGAACTCCGGCTCGAGGTCGCGGAGCTTTCGGATCAGGGCGTCCTCGTCGGTGTCGCCCTCGACCTTGATCTGAGGTGAGAAGGACAGGCCGCTCAGGTCATAGACCACAGCCGTGCCCGATCCGCTGCTGATGGGCTCGTAGTCGGCCTCGCTGGATGCGCCCAGCATCCGGCCAGCCTCGGCCCAGTAGGACAGGTTTTGCGAGCGGTACGCAGGGTTGAAGCTGATGACCGCCTCGGTCGGATAGCGCGGATCCTCGCCCGCGATGGACGGGCCACTCGTGAAGCCGCCGGTCGCATAGCCGGAGACGTTGGCGCTGCCGCCGCCTCCACCTCCAAACAGGCCCGCGATCTTGCTGATGACGCCGGAGCCGAAGCTGACAATCTTCGATACCCAGCCGACGATCGTGCCGAGCACGCTTGCGATGGGCTCCAGAATAGCCAGCAGGGGCGAGAGGAGCGGCATGATCGCATTGAGCAGGCTCACGACCGGGGGCAGCAGGGCCTCGATCAGTTGCATCAGCGGAGGCAGCAGCGGCATGATGACGTTGTTGACGATTTGCAGGGCAACCTCCAGCAGCGGGGTGATGACCGGCAGCAGCGCGGCGATCAGGTTCGCCAGCACAGGCAGCACAGTCGAGATGATCTGCGTCAGCATCGGGAGCACGGTGGCAAGGATGCTGGCGATCGGCGGTAGAATAGCCTGAACGATCTGCATGAGCGGCGGGAGTAGCTGCTGTGCGAGGTCGAGCAGAGGCGGCAGGAACGAGCCCACGAGCTGAGCCAGTAGTGGCAGGATGCCCGCAGCCAGCTCCGTGACCATCGGCATGACCTTCTTCAGGGTGTCGCCCATGCCGACGAGGAAGTCCTGCACAAACGGCATACAAGCGTTGAGCGTGTCGGTGATGACCGGGCTGATTTCCTCGAAGGTGTCGGTCAGGATTGGGGCCAGCGATGTCAGCGTGTTGGCGATCATCGACGCCATAGGCAGTAGGGCCACTTCGGCCGACCTCTTGACCGCCTCGAAGGCAGAGCCGAGGTCGTTGTACTTGACGTCGTTGATCTGCTGGAGCGCGGCGGCGCCGTCATAGGCTGCGGTCTCGATGTCACCGAGCACGGGCAGGATGCCCGCCTCCAGATCCTCGAACTGCGAGCCAAACAGTGCGACGCCGATCTCGTTGCGCTTGAGAGGATCCTCGAGCTTGTTCAGAGCCTCGACGGTGTCGAAAAATGCAGCCTGCGCGGTCTCGCCGCCGGCTGCAAAGGCCGCGAACATTTTGTCGGAGTTGAGGCCGAGGCCCTTGAAGGCTTCAGCGCTGCTGTCGCTGCCGTCTTTCGCTCTGATGTTGAACTCCTTGACGGCGTCGGCCACTTTGTCGATGCTGAACAGGCCGGCGTCAGCGCCTTCCACGAGGGAGCCCATGAACTGGTCGGCGCTCAGGCCGAGGGCCGCAAACTGCGCCGAGTATTCATTCAGGGTGTCGAGCAGGTCGCCGTTTTTGTCTGCGCCGTTCTGTGCGCCGGTGGCGATTAGGCCGTAGGCTTCTTCGGCGCTGATGTTGAAGTTTTTCATCAGAGCCGAGGCGGCTCTGGCGCTTTCACTGATGTCGTAGTCGAAGGTGTCACGCAGCACGAAGCCGGCCGCGGTGGCCTGCTCCAGCGCTTCGCCGGCCAGATCGCTCGCTTTCTGCGTAGCGGCCAGCCCTTCGGCCACGTCGTTGAAGTCCTCGCCGAGGTTCTGCGCGTAGATGTTTTTTACACTCTCGCCCAGCGCGTCCAGCTCGTCGCCGGTGGCGCCGGTAGATGCGGAGAGCTGGTTCATGGCTTTGTTGTAGTCGTCGCCCAGCTCTGCCAGATACTTCCCGGCCTCGACGACCGCCTTGCCCGTCGCCACAGCGATGCCGCCCACGGCAGCACCGACGGCAACGGCCTTCCAGTTTACTTTGTCGAGGTGTCCCGCGACGTTGTCCATCGCCTTCCCGAGGGAGGGGTCGATGGTGCCGGCGAAGCTGACGACGGCCTGCATGATCTTGTTTTTGCCTGCCATCAGTGTCACCTCCTTCTGTATTTCCTGAAGTTATTCCGGGGCATTGAGGCGGCCTTGTCGCGTTGCCGCTTGGCCTCCTCGGCTGCCTCGTAGTATTCCATCAGGAAGTCGGTCAGGCGTTCCCGTCGGAGCTCGCCGACTGAGGTGTGGAAGGCTCGAGAGTAGTCTCGGACGAGCTCTCCGAGCCGCTTTCCTCGGATTGTGCCGCCGACCTCGCCGTAGTAAAATTTCGGCCGATCCTCATAAGCTCCATGACGTCGGGGCCGCTGATGCGCTCGAGGTCGCTGACGTCGATGTCGCTGTTGACGGCGACGATCGCCATCATGGCGAGATAGGCGTGCAGGGAGTAGTCGAGCTCGCAGGCGCCGGCGCTGCCGCCGCCCTTGTTGGAGGTCGCGCGGAGCTTGCGGGCCTCAGCATCGGCAAACATTCCCACGGTGATCGCGTCGGTGTCATAGGTCAGAGTCTTGACCTTTTTGCCGTTGATGGTGATGGGGTTCTGGAGTGTCAGCTTTTCCATGTGTGTCTCCTTTCGATAAATAGAGGGCGCCGCCCGGAGGCGACGCCCTTCTTGTTACAGGACGCTGCGGATGTCCTTGGCGTAGTCGACGCCGCCGACGCGCATGATGGTGTTGAGCTGGTCGATCAGCCAGTATTCGTTGCCAGCGACGAAAAGCTGGTAGCGGCTGACGGCCAGCGCGATCTCGTTCTCGCTGGCGTTGCCGGGATCCACGTTCAGGCCGGGGATGCCCTTGGAGACGCAGCGGAGGAACGCCTTGCAGCCTTCGGTCTTGGTGGAGCCGTCGGAGAGCTTGACGTCCTGCGCCCAGCGGATCTCGATGGTCTTGCTCGTCAGCTTGACGAGGCTGCGCAGGCCGAGGTCAATGCCGATCTTGGTGATGGATGCCTCCATCGCCTCGATCTGGCCGGGCAGCGGCGCCGTGTAGGTTCCCATCGCCTTGAAGTCAGCCGTCACAAGGTTGACGGGAGGCAGGGCGATGGTCACGTCCTTGGCGGCGAGAACGCCGTCCACATAGACGGTATCGGCGAGGATGGGGCCCTTCAGGTCGAGCCACAGGTTTGCCATTACTCGTCACCTCCTTCGTAGTAGACGGAGAAGCCCGCGTCGGTGTAGGCGACGTAGACGCTCGCAGACTTGAGGGGCGGGGTCGGGGTGACGGCGATGTCCCAGCGGAAGTCGCCATTCATCACGTCGGTGGTGCTGTTCTCGCTCTCGAGGAACAGGATCACAGGGGATCCGAGCAGCGCGCCCATGCTGACATAGCCGTCGAGCTTCTCCTGCTCGCGGTTGATGATGCGATCCTTCAGCGCGCGGGTCATGGGGTCGTCGATCTCCGGGCTCCACTCGCGCTGGAAGTCGTTGGTGATGTGCATGAGCATCCGCATGGAGACGTCGAAGATCGCGCGGGGATCCACGTCTGCGCCGTAGGTGTAGGCAGCCGTATGGTCGCCCCACAGTACCCATTCGCCGCCCCATGCCACGGCGGTGCTGATGCCGTTCTGCGTCAGCTCCTTGCCGCTCTGCTGGTCGAAGCCGCGGTTTTTCGCGTTGGCGCCGAAATACTGCTTGATGACGGGGATCGCCTTGTTGCCGCAGGTCTCCATCGGGACGCTGTTGTGGCTGAAGTCGGCGCGCATGAGCTCGACCACGGCCAGCGTGCTCAGGTGGAACACGTTGCCGAGGTTGTCCACAGCCTGCGGCCAGTAGACCTTAGAACGCTCGCCGGTGAAGGCGTTGGCCTTCTTCCATGCGATCGCCTTGGTGATCGTGTCGACCGCCTGCGCGGTGCTGTCCACGAGGGGCAGGTCGGCCACGACGAAGGCGTCCCAGTGGCCGTTGATCTTCTTGCAGGTCGTCAGCATGGCGTTGTAGACGGCAGGGCTGTGACTCCAGCCGGGGGCCGCGATCAGATTGCAGACCGCGAACTGCTCGGGATAGAGCAGCGCGATCGCGCTCAGGCCGCTGTACTCGCCGGAGGAGGTGACGCCGCCGATGATGTCGCTGTCTGCGATCTCAGAGTCGTCCACCTCGCTGAAGCTGGCCGTCAGGCTGCCGGCGAGCTGCGCGTCGTCCTTCAGGCTGGTGATGATGACCGTGCCCTTGGTGAAGTTATAGTCCACAGCGTAGTCGGTGCCCTCGACGTAGTTGCCGCTGTCATTCTTTGCGATGGTCAGGGTGTCGAGGATGATCTTGTCGCTGGCGAACTCGGCGCGGCCGCCGGTGAAGGTGAGGGCCTTGGTGGTGGCCGCCTCCTTGCGGTGCTTGCCCGCGGAGGGGTCGAGCACATTGATGACGTAGATCGGGCCGATGTTCCCGAGGGTGTTGTTGAAATGCGCGTACACGGCCTCGCACAGGGTAAAGGTGCCCCAGTCGGACGAGTAGCCGATCTTCTTCTGAGCGTCGACCAGACTGGTGATCTTGATCGGCGCGTTGATGATGCCGGCCTCGCCGAAGCCGCGCACGAGGTTGACGGGTGCCGTGCCGATATAGACCGGCGTGGTGCCCGCCTGCACGGCGCTCTGTGCCACGGTCTCGCCGATGTGGCCGTAGGCGCCGTAGAGGTATTCGTTTGCCATCTGCTTATCCTCCTTTGCATGAAATTAGAGCAGCCGAGCGGCTGCCCTTAAAGCAGGTGTTGGTAGCTTTTCGGGTTGCGGGTCAGGGTCTCCTCGACGGAGAACTCAGCCCATGCAAACCAGTACGGGTAGAAGTCGGGGACGGCGTCTTGCTCCGCGACGGGGCCGAAGGTGATGCCCTTCTCCTTGATGACGCGGAGGTCGCCGAGGTACTCGGCGTTTTCAATCAGCCGGAGAACTGTGTCCACAAAATTCCATGCGTCACGCCAGCCCTCTCCGTTCTTCACGAAGTAGGAGGCCGCCGCCTCGTTGTATTGCTGGATGTAGGTGCCGCTGCCGTCGCCCTTCGGCTTGAAGATGTCGGGCCCGTGGTAGCCGGGATCCCACGCTGAGAAGCAGAGCCGGATCTTGATGTCTCGGGCACTCTGGAGCAGGTCGTCGTCGCCCTGAACGATCTGCACGCAAACCGACGGGATCGGCGCGGCGATGTTCGGGGGCGTCCTGTCCTTCGATGGTACGAAAAGCGAGAACGCGGCCGGGTTTACCAGCTTGTATGGGTAGGAGGCGTCCGTTGCGTTGTCGTCGGGGAGCTTCAGCTTGACCAGAGGGCAGACCTCGGCGGTCAGCCAGTCCCGGACGGTTTCGATGCTGTTGACGATGGACATGGGGCACCTCCTACATGGTGACAGTCTGGCCGAGGGCCACGGTGGCGATCCCCATGTCCTCACTCCAGTCGTTGACGATGTACTCGCGGCCGTCGACGTTGAGCCCTTCGCCCGCCGGGCGCCGAGCGGGCAGATCCTCGACCGCCGCGTAAAGCAGCAGAGAGGACTCCGCGACGCTCAGCTCTTGCCCCCCTTGGCGTTCCTTCAGGGCGTTGTCGTCCAGCACGGCGGCGATGGCTTTGCCTTCGACGGTGTGCTTCTCACCGAACTCGTCGAGATTGAGAAACGTGCGCCGACGGTCAGCCTCGACCATCGCCTTGAAGCTGAAGGCCATCAGACGGGATCGGCGGCGCCGATCTGAGGGGGCTCCTCGTCGTCGGCACCGTCATCAGGCTGCTCGGCCTTGGTGGCCTCGATGGCAGCGATGACGTCGGCCTTCTTGCGCATAGCAGAGGCGTCCACGCCATAGCGCGTGGCCACTTCCTTCAGCTCGTCGAGCTTCATGTCCTCGTTGTACTCAGGGGCCTCGTCGGCCGCGGTGTTGGTGCTGGCAGGCTCGTCGGCGTCGTCGCCGGGAGCGGGTGCGGGCTGCTCGGCAGTCTCGCCCAGCTCGCCGATGTACTTGGCGACGCCTTCCTTCACCAGACGGGCCTCCAGCTCGTCGTCGAACTTCTGAGGGCCGTCTGCTTCAGTGATGGGGATCACCTTGCGGCCGTTATAGTAGCCGAAGGTGCCCTTGATGATCTGGATCATGCTCTGCTCCTTTCTGCTGCGCTCAGTCCGTCAGGACGTCCGCAACGATGAACGGGTTCTTGTTGTTGGGGATCATCAGCGGGCGGCTGGAGATGGTCAGCGTGCGGCTGTTGCCTTCGGCGCTGCTCACATACTTCGGCACGCGGCGGCCGGCGTAGGTGTGGAACTCGCCATCGCTCTGCTCGACCTGAGAGACGGCGCCGTAGGCGGTGCGGCCAGCGCCGGGAGCGGTGAGGACGCACTTGCCGGACGGGATGTAGAGCTTGTCCTTGCCCTCGTCGTCGGTGTAGGTCAGGTCGTAGGAGATGACGCTGATGATGCGGCCGAGGACGTTCAGGCGGGCCACGATGGTGGCGCCGTCAGGCAGCAGCTCAGGCTCCACGTTGCCGATCTCGATGCGGCGGTTGTCGAGGAGCTTCTGCACGGCTGCGTCGTTGATGATGGTGTCAGCCACGTCCGGGGAGCAGACCAGATCAGAAGCGCGGAGGCCGCGCTTGGTCAGCATACGGATCATGGCCTCCAGATCCTTCAGGATCTTGCCGCCGGTGGCGTCCCACTTGGCCGTCGGGGTGTAGGTCGCGGGGTTGCTGGCCTCGGAGTAGAAACGGATCTCCATCTCGTCGGCCTTGTCGACGTCGTCGGCGATGTGCTTCATCACGCAGCCATTGGTCAGCATGGTCTCGGCGGCCATCGCTTCTTCGCGGTTGGTGATGAGCTCGCCCAGCTCGTCAGCGTCGCGCAGGATGAGGGTCTGCTGGCGCTGCTCAGGGGTGAGCTGAGAGTAGAGAGCCTCGCCGAAGCCACGCTTGCGCAGCTCGTCGAGGGTCAGGACGCGACGGGGAGCCACGAAGGGCGGGGTGTAGCGTTCCATATTGTAGCCGGCGCGCAGGACGGTGACGCCGCCCTTGCGAGGGGCCACGAAGGGCGCCAGCTTCTTGCTGCCGTCACGGAACTCGACGAGCACGTCGTCGGTGGCGAAGATGTCGCTCGCGTCGTTGGTGGGGAAGTAGCGGTCACGCAGGAAGGTCGCAGCAGGGGTGAGCTGCTGCACGGCCATGAGCAGCGTGTGGGTGTCGTAGAAGTTAAAAGGCATTTTGTTGTCCTCCTTCTCTTAGTATTCGATGGCGTCGGAGAGCAGGATGCCGGCCTTGCGCAGCTCCTCCTCGTCGGTCGCCTTCAGGGTGTAGCCGCTTGCGACGGCCAGCTTGTTGCGGGCGAAGTGGCCGGTGCGGTAGGCCAGCACGGTCACGTCCGCGGTGGTGCCGACTTCCACGTCCTCGGCGAGGATGCAGTTGGCGGTCAGGGTTTCGTTGGTGGTCGCGGTGGAGCCGAGGATCACCAGCTTGCCGTCGCCGGCGGTGCCGGCAGACAGGGCCAGCACGGTGCCGCGCTTATAGGTGGCTGCGGCGGTGGCCTCCTTGCGGATGGTCACGGTGAACACGTCAGCGACGGGCTCGTTGGCAACGATCAGGCCATCATAGCCGACGCTGCCGAGGTTTTCATCCAGTCTCTTGCTCATTACTTCTTACCTCCGTTCTGAGACTTGGTGGAGTTGTAGAGGCCGACGATGGCGTCCACCTTTGCCTTGTCGTCGTTTTCGCTGCCTTCCTCGCCGCCGTTAGGGGCAGCGCCGACGCCGGCAGCGCCGGACTCGTCGTTGTCAGCCTTGGCGTCCTTCAGGTGCTTGGCACCGAGGGCCGCCTGCTTCTGCATAGCCTTGAGCGCGAGCTGCTCAGCGGTGCAGGGGGTCTCGCCGTACTTGGCGTCCCTGACGAGCTGCGTGTCGCCCACACTTGCGGCGATGCTGTCGATGGCCTCGATGCGGGCGCGCTCCTGCGTTCTGGCAGTTTCGGCCGCCTGCTGCTCGATCTGAGCCACGACGTCGGGGTGCTGTGCTCTCATTTCTTCGAGGGTCATGGTCTTGTTGTCCTCCTTCTTGGGGCCGTCGTTCTTGGCGGCCGCGTGTTTATTTCCAGCCGCAGGGGCGGCGTGGATGCTGTTGTCGATGGGGATCGTCCCCGGGATGTGTCTGAAGCCCTTGACGTCGTGCCGGATGCCGGCGACGAGGAGCACCTTCTTGTCGGCGCTCAGGGTGACGTCGGGGCCTTCGTCTGTGAGCAGGGTGTCGGCAAAGCCGTTGTCAATGGCCTCCTGCCCGACCATCCACGTCTCGCGGGTCATCATGCTGCGGAGCTGGTCGACCTCGAGGCCGGTCTTGGCGTGGTAGATCTCCGCGATGGCCCGCTCGCTCGCGTCGAAGTCCTTCTGGAGCTTCTTCAGGTCTGCGAGGGTGTAGTAGTCGTAGAGCAGCCCGGCGACGCCGTGGATCATCACCATGCTGCCGGGATAGACCTGCACCTCGTCACCTGCGCAGGCGATGACACTGGCCGCGCTGGCCGCGATGCCTTCCACGACGACGACCTTGTGGCCGGTCAGGCCCTTGATGGCGTTGTGGATGGCGATGCCGGTGTAGAGGTCGCCGCCGCAGCTATTGATCTTGATGGTGATATTGCTCTTGCCCTTGACGGCCGCGAGATCCTCCATGAAGCTCTCGGGCGCGATGTAGAGGCCGGGCTCGGGCTCGCCCGTCCACCAGTCAACAGGCTGACGGCTCACGACGTCGCCGTAGAGGGTGATCTCGCCCTCGTCGTCGCCGATGCTGGCGACGTTCCAGAACTTGATCGGCGTGCCCGCAGTCTGAGGCCCGGCGCAGAGCCGGGGAGTGTTATGCGTTCTCATGCTTGTCTCCTTCCTTGATGCTTTTGATGGTCTCGGCGACGATCGCCTCCCGCAGAGCTGCGGAGATCGTGCCGCTGGCCGCTGTGCTCTGGTCGACCTGCCCCTGCGCTGCGCGCAGCTTCTCGTTTTCCCGAGTGAGCTGGTCGACGTTGGCGTCCCACTGACCGCCGTTGAGTCGGATGGTCGCCTGCTCTCTGGTCGTGATGCCTTCGCCGATGGCGAGGATCTCGGCCGTGATCTCCTTCGTCGGGTCGAGCTGTCCCTGAGAGGGGCCGATCCACTCGGCGCCGAGGTATGCGGCGCGGATCGCCGGATCTGCGAAGAAGCCCGGGGCGCTGATGCGGCCGCGGGCGACGGCTTCAGAGAGCCAGATCTCATATACCGGCGTGCAGAAGTCATCGACAAACCACTTGCGCCTCATGCGGAACGCCTTCCACGCCTCCATCAGGGCGGCACGGCTGGCGCTGTACGAGCTGTTGAAGCTCTTGAGCAGAAGGTCGGCCGGGATCTCGAGCGCGGCGCCCACCTGTTCACAGATGGCGCGCAGGAAGGTGTTGAAGCCACTGGCCGGCCGCTTGGGGTCTGCAAAGGTCACGTCCTCGCCGGGCTCCATGATGTTGATCTGGCCGGGGCCCATCTCGTACTCGTTAGGATCCCGGCTCACCTCCGGCAGGCTGCTCCCGACCTCGTTGAACGGGTTGTCGCCGGCGCCTGCCTCGGTCTTGATGAAGGCCGTGAAAAACGACTCGACGACCGCCGCAGTCAGCTCGCTCTCGGTGTAGCGGCGAAGCTGGAGCAGGGGCTCGATGACCTGCGCGAGATAGCTGACGCCGCGGTATTGATCCGGGCGCTCGCTCTCCATGACGTGCAGGATGTTCGGCAGGCCAGTCCGCTCGCCGTATGCCTGAACACGGGCCCACGTTGTCGTCGTGCTGCCGAGCTCGAAGGGGTAGGTGCTGCGGATGTGGTACGCCTCGATCTGGCCGTCGCCGTTCACCTCGACGCCGTCGTAGATGGTGTTGCCGTTGGCCGCCTTGCCGGTGGTCAGCAGCATCGGGGTGATGATGCCGGAGGTCGTTGGCGTGGCGACTCGGTCGGCCTCGATCAGGTGCAGGCGTAGCGAGTAGGGCGTGAGCGGCGTCGGCTCGTACTGCTTCACGACGGCGAACACGTCGCCGCTGACCAGCCACGAGGAGAGTGCGAGCTGCTGCATGGCTGCGAAGTTGTTGACGCCGGTGGCGTCGCACGCCCTTTTGTTCTCAGACCAGAGAGCGAACTCACGCTCGGCCTGAGCCTGCCATGCGTCGGCGGCCTCCTGCGTCATGCCGAGCGCCTCGCGGTCGATCCGACTCTTGAGCTGGAGGCCGATGCCGACGACGTTGGTGCGGTTGGTGCGGATGGCAGAGGTGGCGATCGGGGCCGCCATGTAAAGCATCCGGGCGCGCTGCCGCAGGGTGTAGTTGTTGGCGTCGATGTCCTCCTTCGGGCTGCCGCTCATAGCTCTGAAGCCCTTGGTCGCCTTCTTGTGCCAGCTCGCGCCGGCGTCGCCGTAGCCCTTATTCACAGGGCGCGGCTGCTGCCGCCTGTTCTGCTGGCGGCTTCTGCTTTTTCTTTTGCTGATGGTGCTCACCTCCTTCATGGTGAAGATGGCCGAGCCGGGAGAAAAGGAGCGAAAACTTCCGGCGTCGGCCTATGAAAAAAGCCCCTTTTCGGGGGCTTCTTTCACCAGTCTCGGGGCACTACTCCCACAGCTTTTCGCGGCTTCTCGCCGTTCAGTGCGGCCTCGAGGGCTTCGATGTCTGCCTCGAGCTGTTTGATGGCGGCCCGGATGGATCCGAGGTCGGTGTTGTAGCGGGCCAGATTGCGCGAGCCGATGCCGTAGCTCTGGACGCCTCCGTCCAGCATCTCGGCCTCTCGCTTCAGGTAGAGATCCAGCCGGTTCCTCTTGATAGAGAGCTGGTACTCGATTTGTTCGCGGGTCTTTCTCATTGTGGTGTGTCCTCCTTACCAGTCGTCGAAGGCGTCGGCCCGGTTGTGCCGTTGCCGCTGCCGTCGCTGCTGCGGGGCCTTCGGTTTTTCCTCCAGCCCTTGCAGGCGGCGCTCGATGGCGTCCATGTCGGGGTTGATGATCTTGAGGCCGGCGTTGGCGTAGTCGCGGCAGTCGAGGGCCTCGTTGCGGTTGTGCCCGGGCAGCTTCTCCCACGCCCAGCGGTCGCCGCGGCGCGTGTGCGTGAGCACCAGCTTTTCGGAGAGGAGCCCGTTGAAGAAATTGAGGTCATAGCCGGCGTCGGGGTGCCGGTTGAAATGGCAGTATTTTGGCCCGGGCTCCTGCACCTTCAGATTAGCCATGATCGTCGCCTTGCCGGCGTCGACTCCGATGGTGTAGAGCCAGCAGGTGATCCGCTTGTTGTCGCGGATCGGCACCTTGCTCGGGGGCGAGACGAAGGGGATGCCGTCGCCGCCCTTGCCCTTGATGGCAAAGACGCGCTTGCCGACGCGGGCCCGGCACGCCTCATAGACCTCTTGGGTGAAGTGGCCGCCGGAGTCGACGCAGGTGATGGAGATCTTCAGGCCGCGGCCGTTTTTGAACTTGTAGACGTGGTCGACCACGTCATCGAGCCGCTGCCAGACCTCCGGGGTGTCTGGCCGGCCCATGATGTAGCCCTTGACGACGCCCCACGTCTCGCCGTACTTCCCGTGACCGACTACCTCGTATTCGAGGCGGTTGTCCTGAGTGTCGACGCCGCAGGTCAGCACGAGCACGCCGTCAGGCAGCTCCACAGGGGTGCCGTCCGAGCGGGTGCCGTAGTCCTCACGGCGGGCGAGCATGGTGTCCTCGTCCTCGAGGTCGCCGCGATCTTCCCACAGTTGGCCGAGCAGGGTGTTGTAGACGACCTTGAGGCGCTGCGGGTCATCCTTGGCGTCGAGGAACTTGAGGACGATCTTCTCCCACGGAGTCCACGGGCTCGAGAAGGCATTGAGCCAAAAAGAACGGACGCCCTTCTTGTAGGCGTCCGGGTTGTCGGCGATCCACTTGGCAGGCTGCTTTCGCATGGTGTCCTCGGGGATCAAGCAGCCGCACGCCGGGCAGCTCCACGAGACGCCGCTCTTGAGGCTCCACGACTTTTTCCCGCGGATCCTCTTGACCTCCGGGTCGAAGTGGATATTGTCGAACACGATCTCGCTGTACTCCCCGCACTCGGGGCAGCGGTGGCACCAGCGTTCCTGCGTGCCTTGGTAAAAACTCGTTTCGATGTTGCTGTTGCCCTTGATGGTCGGGGTGGAGACCTCGACCGCCTTGGCGTTGTAGAATGTGGCCTGACGTGCTTCGGCCAGCGCCCACGGGTCGCCCTCGGTGCCGGCGCTGGTCGCCCAGCGGTCGCGCTCGTCGCCGATGATATAGCGGGCAGGCGTGGAGGCCAGAGCCGAGGCGCTGTTGGAGCCGGTCAGGGTGAGCATCCCGCCCGGGAACGACTTCTGGAGGATTGTGTTGCCGCTGTCCTTGGCCTTGACGTCGTGCACCTTCGCCTTCAGGGGCTTGCTGTCGCGGATCATAGGGGCCACGCGGAGGCGGCTGAACTTCCGGGCGTCGTCGATGGTCGGGTGGACGTAGAGGATGCTGCCGGGGTCTTGGTCGATGATGTAGCCGATGATGTTGAGCTCGAGCTCAGACTTGCCGACCTGAGAGGCGGCCACCATGACTATTTTGTGCACCTTCGGATCCGTAAAGGCCCGCATGGGCTCCTCGAGGTACGGGGTGCGCTTGGTACGCCACGGGCCGGCCTCGGCTGAGCTTTCCGGGGAGAGGCGGCGGTGCTTGTCGGCCCACTCGTCCACGGTCAGGCTCTCAGGTGGGGCGAAGCGTTTGACCGCTCCGGCGATGGCGGTATTGAGCTTCGCGGCGGCTTTTTTAGTCGTCCGCGTCATCGGCGAGCTGCTCGCTCCAGCCTTCCCGATCCCTTACTCGCCGGGCGTACACCTCGGGATCGTATTTATAACCGGCCAGCTCCGTCAGGATCTTGTAGACCTCTGTGCGGATGATCTCAGACGCCTCGGCGGGTGTTGCTGCGCCGGTGACGTCGACGGCCAGACGGCCCGGCAGGGCCACGAGCATCGACCTGATATTGTAGACGAGGTCGGTCATCACAGCCTCGACGTCCTCGCTGCGGTGCATGGTGCCCTCGAGCTCACTGAGCTGGAGGGCGGCGATGTCTGCCTTGCTGCGCTTGAGGTCAGCCTCAGCCTCCAGACGCCGGCCCTCGATCTCGCTGTCCTTCTTCGACGGCTCCCGGCCGTTGGCCTTGGCCGTCAGGTATCGGATGTACCTCTGGATCGTCGGCAGCAGGTCATAGCGGTTGGCGTTGCCTTCCTTGACTGCGGCGATGACGCCATCCTTTGTGAGCTGCTGCACTCGGCGGGGCGTCATGTCGAACAGGGCCGCGATGGTCTTGCTGTCGACGAGCTTGTTGTTGGTTGGGTTCGGCATGGCGTTCCCTCCTTTCTGCCGCTCGGGCGAAACGAAACGGCCCGAAAAAATTTTTTCCCGGCTGCGCGTTTTTTGGGCTCGCCAGCACCGCAGGCCAGAGGGGCCCGTCACAGTACCTTGCGGCGCTGTGCGTGGCCGTGGAGGCGTCTGCGCGGCGCTGTGGCGCGCTCTGTGCGCGTCTGGCGGTGGTGGCCGTGCTCGGCGTCGGGTGCGGCTGTGGACGCGCTGTGCGGCGTTCTGGTGGGCTCTGGCTTAGAGGCCGAGGGCTCGCTTCATGTGGTGCTCGAGGCGCTTGCTGGTCTCGGTGTTGAGCCGGAGCATGATGGCCTCGTTGGTGCGGTCGCTGGTTATCATCTGCGGCACCGAGATGGTGGTCAGCTTCTTGATGTCGGTGCGGGTCTTGCTCATTCGCTGGAATGGGATCCAGCTCGTGCCGTCGCTCTTGGTGTTGCCTGTCCCCATGAGAATATTGTGCGATCGCTGCGAGAACGGGCCGCCCGGGGTTCTTGTGTTCAAATAGCGGCCAACTACCTTCTTCTGCCCCTTGAGTACCTGCGCCTTCAGCGTGTAGCTCTTGCCACGGGGCGGGGCCTTCGGTGTCATGCCGAAGTGCACGGGAGTCAGGAGCCTTCCCTTGTAGGTGATGGCGAGCTCCTCGATGGTCTCGCCGGTGATCTGGATGCTGCCGGCCATCTTCTTCGGCTTTCCGCTGCCCGAGGGCGTGATCTCCGACTTCTTGATGTTGTAGATGGCCGTGATCTCCTGAGCGATCCAGCCCGGGGCTCTGGCCTTGACGTCCTTGATGGTGTTGCTGATGGCCTTCTTGCCGCCGTTCTCGATTGCCTCGAGGTCAGCGACGAGCTGGTGCAGGTTGCTGAGCTGCGCCGAGATGCTGTTCTTCGGCATGGCCGTCGCCTCCTTCCTATACGCAAAAAGAGACCGGCGGGCG
>ENA-OPXC01001470-OPXC01001470.1-human-gut-metagenome-genome-assembly--contig:-NODE-1470-length-16306-cov-3.459110_pt1 | contig 16306 bp, 19 predicted proteins | sample MGYA00241512_ERZ502016 | MGnify/ENA primary metagenome ERZ502016 (study PRJEB25962, sample SAMEA2043043) | human gut metagenome | biome: human gut; feature: human-associated habitat; material: faeces...
GTAAGAAATAGGAAGTTTAGATAAAATGTTGCTTTTTCAATTCTTCGGCAACAGCTTCAAGTTCTTTGTACCATTCTTCACCGAACTTACGGATTAAAGACTCTTTCAAAAACTGATATACGGGAAGATTCTCTTTTTTCCCCAGCAAAACTGCTGCTTTGCATACGTCCCAACGATTATAATTCACCGCTTTATAGGGCCCGTAATCGCCGATCCGGATAGGATAAAGATGACAGGACACCGGTTTATAGAAGTCTGTTTTCCCCTCCCGATAAGCCTTCTCAATAGCACAGTAGCAACAGCCTTTTTCATCGTAGCAGGTAAACACACAGTCCTTGCCGTTGACAATGGAGGTGACGAGGTCGCCGTCGGCATCGGTGTACGACACGCCCTGACGGGCTATGAGCCGGCGGGCGGGTTCGGAGAGCAGCGGCTCGGCCTGGGGCAGCACCTGCTCCAGCTTTTCCACCTCGTCGGGCAGCAGCGGGGCGCCCGACTCGCCTTCAATACAACAGGCTCCGCGGCAGGCCTCGAGGTCGCAGCAGAAACAGCAGGTAAGAATGTCGGAGGAAAGCAACACCGAGCCTACCTGCAAAATGGGGGGAAGGGTTTGGGTCATATTATTTTTTACACAGTAATGTATCTCATGATGTAATAATCTTCATGGCCGCGCGGCGGCATACGGGAGAAGGAAGCGGCACTTACCAGTTGATGGGGCTCTGGCCGTGGTCCTGCAAATACTGGTTGGCCCGCGAGAAGTGGTGGTTGCCAAAGAAGCCGCGATAGGCCGACAGGGGCGAGGGATGGGCCGACTGCAGCACGAGGTGGCGCTGGTGGTCGATGACGAGACCCTTGCGCTGGGCATAGCTGCCCCAGAGCATAAACACCAGATGCTCGCGCTCGCGGTTGAGGCGGCTGATGACGGCGTCGGTAAACGTTTCCCACCCGCGGCCCTGATGCGAACCGGCACGGTGGGCCTGCACCGTCAGAGTGGCATTGAGCAGCAGCACGCCCTGCTCGGCCCAGCGGCGCAGACTGCCGCTCTGGGGAGCGGGCCGCCCGAGGTCGTTCTCGATTTCCTTGAAAATATTCTGCAGCGACGGGGGCTGCGGCACACCGTCGGCCACCGAGAAACAGAGGCCCTCGGCCTGCCCCGGCTCATGGTAGGGGTCCTGCCCGATGATGACCACCTTGACACGGCTGAACGGGCACAGGTTGAAGGCGTTGAATATCTGCGGACCGGGCGGGTAACACGGGCCGGCACTGTAAGCACGGCGCACAAAGTCGGTGAGCGCGGCAAAATAGGGCTGGTCGAACTCCGGCTGCAACTGCTGCCGCCAGCTTTCTTCAATATTGACTTTCATCTGGATTCGTAAAACATGATTGTTCGGGAAAGGGGAAAAGGGCCGGCTCGGCCGTACCCGCGCCTACTCGCCCCCGATGGAGTTAAGCAGGATGACCAGAAACACCAGGGCCGTAATGCCCACATAGAGCCAGTCGCGCTCGCGGGCAAAGTCGAACAGCGAGAGCAGGATGCGCACAATGGGGGTAAGAATCAGCAACACCACGCCGAGCTGAATCCACTCGGAGGCACTGCCCGCCGCAAGCCCGCTGAAGATGCCTTCGAGCGAGGTGTGGGCCGCCTCCTTGTCGATATGGAATTGCGTATAGTCGGGCATGGGCTCGGCGCCGTGATGCACCAGATAGATGATGCCGCCAATGGCAGCCACGATGCAGGCCAGCACCACGCCGATGCGCAGGGCATTGCCGATGAGCTGCTGCATGTCATGTTTTTGCTTGAGTGTTTCCATGGCTTCAGAATTTACCGAGAATACCGTTATAAATCATATTGGCGGCCACCAGCAGGATAGCCACGCAGAAAATCTGGCGCAGCACCTTGACGTTCATGCGCTTGAGCAGACGGGCACCGGTCAGGGCGCCGCCCAGCACGCCTATCATCACGGGGCAGGCAATGCCGGGAGCGATGTAGCCGTTCTGAATATAAACCACGGCCGAAGCGCAGGCCGTTACGCCCATCATGAAGTTACTGGTGGTGGTACTGACCTTGAAGGGAACTTTCATGATGCAGTCCATGGCCAGCACCTTGAGCACCCCCGAGCCGATGCCGAGGATGCCGGAGAGAAAACCGGCCACGCCCATCACACCGAAACCGCCGCCCACGTTGCGCAGCTCGTAGTGCTTGACCGAGCCGTCGCGCTGCGGCCACGAGCCGTAGAGCTTGAGACGGCGGGCCGCCTCGGAACCGCGCACGCCTTCGTGGTCGGACTTGCGGCGCTGCTGCATGGCTGCCGTCAGGATGAGCACCAGACCGTAGATGATGGCGATGGCATTAATAGGCAGCCAGTGGAGCGCGACAAATGCGCCGATTACGGCGCCGATGGTGGTGGCTATTTCCAGAAACATGCCCAGCCGGATGTTGGTAATGCCTTCCTTGACGTAGGCACTGCCGGAACCGGAAGACGTGGCAATGGATGCTACCAGGGCAGCCCCGATGGCGTAGTGGAAATCGACATCAAAACAGAGGGTAAGCAGCGGAATGACCACTACCCCGCCGCCCAGACCCGTAAGCGAGCCGAGCAGGCCGGCGCAGTAGGCACCCACCAGCAGAATTACCGTAAAGGTCAGAATGGTTGTCATCATGTTGTTGGTTTAAGGTCCGGCCGGGCCGGACCGACAGGTTATGTTCGTTCTTTTTTTCTTACCTTAAAGCCTGCGTACAGCGTCATTTCACCAGGAGGGCGGCTTTCTGGAGCGCCTCGTGGATATTGCTGCAAATGTTTTCGGCACCGAGAAGTTCGTTGAAACCGGCCTTTTCAAGCGTAGCATTTACCTCGGGACTCACGCCGGAGAGGACGATGCGGATGCCCTCGCGCTGGCTCATCTCACACAGGTTGGTGAGGTTGTGAATGCCGGTGGAATCGACAAAAGATACCTTGCGCATACGGATGATGCGCACACGCGGACGGTCGCCCATCTGGGCCATGAGTTCCTCAAACTGGTTGGCCACACCGAAGAAGTAGGGGCCGTTGATTTCGTACACCTCCACGCCCTGCGGAATGGTGAGGTGTTCCACCTCGTCAGCAGGAGTAATGTCGGTGCCGGAATGCAGGTCGATTTCGTCGGTCAGCACGGAAATGCGCGAGGACTCGCCCACCCGCTTCATGAACAGCAGACAGGCAATCATCAGGCCGAACTCAATGGCGATGGTCAGGTCGAACACCACGGTCAACACAAAGGTAATGAGCAGCACTGCCACGTCGGACTTGGGGTTACGCAAAAGCTGACGGAACGTGCGCCATCCGCTCATGTTGTAGGACACTACCACCAGCACGCCGGCCAGGCAGGCCATGGGAATGTACTGCGCCAGCGGCATGAGCAGCACGAAAATAAGCAGCAGCACCACGGCGTGTACGATACCGGCCACGGGAGTGCGGCCGCCGTTGTTAATGTTGGTCATGGTGCGGGCTATGGCACCGGTGGCGGGAATACCGCCGAACAGGGGCGACACGAGATTGGCAATACCCTGCCCTACGAGCTCCTGGTTGGAGTCATGGCGGTCGCCGATTACACCGTCGGCCACGGTGGCCGAAAGGAGCGACTCAATGGCGCCGAGCACGGCAATGGTAATGGCGGCCGGGAAAAGCTGTTTAATTACTTCCCACGAAAGAGCGGGCACCTGCGCCTGCGGCAGGGTACTCTGAATGGCAAAGCGGTCGCCTATTGTTTCAACCGCGGCCCATCCCTGCTGTTTGAACAGGGCGGCCAGCAGGGTCATGACGATGATGGCCACCAACGAGCCGGGCACTTTTTTGGACACGCGGGGCGTAAGGGCAATGATGAGCACACTCAATACGCCCACGGCCGTGGCATAGGGGTCGATGGTGGAAAAATGCTGGAAATAAACACCCCACTTTTCAAGAAAATCGCCGGGCACATTACTGATGGTCAGCCCGAAAAAGTCCTTGATCTGGGTAGAAAAGATAGTGACGGCAATACCGCTGGTAAAACCCACCACAATGGGGTATGGCATGTACTTGATAATGGTGCCCAGACGCAGGAGGCCCAGCAGAATCAGAAATGCGCCAGCCAGAAGCGTGGCTACCATCAGTCCACTCTGGCCATACTGCTGGATAATGCCATAGACAATAACGATAAAAGCGCCCGTGGGGCCGCCTATCTGTACGCGACTGCCACCGAAAGCCGACACACAAAAACCGGCTACAATGGCGGTGATGATACCTCGCTCGGGCGAAACGCCGGAAGCGATACCGAAGGCAATGGCCAACGGCAGGGCCACGATGCCCACAATAATACCGGCCATGATGTCGGCCGAAAGTTTCTGCCGGTTATACTCCCGCAGATCAGAAAACAAGCGTGGTTTAAACGAAAAATTTACCATAATTGCCTGCAAAGGTACGAATTTTATTCCGTACACGCACGCGCCTGACCCACACAAAGCGCATCAACCCGCCACAAAGAGAACAGAAAACGACCTGCGAAAGACGGAAAAATCAGCCCCAGAAAAAACCGGACAAAAAACGGAGAAAAAGGTAAAATAAGCTCTAAAAACGCCTCTTCAAGCCTTGATGCATTCTTATTTTACGTTTACTAATTACTCATAATCAATTATTTACGTTCGAATGTAAGAATAAGCCTAAAAAAAATGCTTATTCTTACATCTGATGAGCGTCCTGAGAATTATGAATTCGATTGGAATGATAGAGGAAGGTGGAAATCCAATATGAATAAACAGCCACGGGAATAAACAGGATTTTTCCTTCAGGAATGTCGTACGTGCCAAAACGGGTCTTTGTGGTCACGAAAATCTTCTTTATCCCCGGATTCAACGACAAAAACGAATAAAGGGATTTCAATTCGTTGGGATTTTCAAAGAAACGGTCAGTCCATTTAATTTCCGCCACAGACACGGCTTTCTGTGTAGCCATATCCACCCACACGATATCCACCTCTCCCTTGTTGCGCCCCTTTGCCCAATTCGCATAGAAAAAGTCGGTCTTTCCTCCTTGAATCCACTGAGAAAACACTGCCGTCTCTACCATACTTCCCATGAACTCGTCATCCTCGCCAATTGATGTGAACAAAGCACAGCGCAATGAAGGGTTGGTAAGGTATATCTTGAAAGATGTGACACGCTGCAGCCGCTTTGCATTTTGGTCAATGCGATTCACTACCTTAATCAGAAATGCCGCCTCGAGATATTCAAGATATCTTTTAATGGTTTCTTTTTTAATGCCAGCCTCCCTTGTAAGCGATTCATAGGAAAACTCATTACCCGAGCGAAAGGCAATATGAACAAACAATTTATTCAGTTCCTGAATATCAGATATGCCGTAAAGACTCGGAAGGTCTCGCAACAGTACCTTGTCAATAATATCATTCTTAATGTATTGCCCCGGATTACGGCGAATGGTTTCCGAAAAAACAACTTCCGGATAACCGCCAAAATTAATATAGTCAATAAAATGATGATTAAGCTCTTCAATATTTTTGGTATCATACGGAGAAATACCATTGTTGCTTTTCACAACCAGCGAATCCAATCCTTTAAACTGGATATACTCAAAAAAAGTAAGTGGAGGCAACAAGAAGTCACTGAATCGGCCTGCACCGCTCTCATTACTCTTCATTTTCAGTGCTGCCGCGGCAGAGCCGGAAGCCACAAAACGCGAGGAGCGGAAGGTGTCGACCATTGATTTCAGATGCACTTCCCAATTCTTCAAGTACTGTATCTCATCAAAAAAGACATAATACCCCTCATAACTGTCTTCATTTTTAAGTGCTTTTCTGGCCAGCGAAAAGAATTCTTCCAACGAGATATTATTATATATAGGAGTATCAACAGATACATAAATAATTTTCCTGGGATCAACTCCTGAAGAGATTAACCGGTCGATGGAATGATAAATCATGACCGTTTTTCCCACACGGCGCGGCCCCATCAAAATGACAGCCCGTCTCACGGACAAGTCTGTCACCAACTCATAAAAATCGTTCAAATAAGCCCGACGGGGGAATTGGATAAAATCTTCATCTATTTTTCCGGATTCCCACCAAGGATTGTCAAGCACCATACGTTTTTGAACCTGTTCCTTGATGAAAGAATTTACAACATTCATATATTGTGCATTTTAAGTCTTACAAAGATACAAAAAACATCTATTTATTCCATTAATGCACAAATAAGCTTACTCCAACATGCTTATTTGTACAAAAAGGCAAAATTAACGAGAATCAAATTATGCTATCAGTAAATTGCAAGATGACATTCACAAACAAAATCAACTGACATGGCGCATTCCATTCAAAAATACTCCATCCCAGAAAAAGAGCAAAACCACAATAAGCGGTAAGAAAACGCAGACACATGAGTTTAAACTATTTTTTTTACAGGCTTCCATTTTACATCCTCCAATCATTTTCTGCACTAACGGAAAGAGGAAGCCGGCATCTCAGATCTCTCCCAAAGCCCACCGAAAAAAACAGACGGCTTTCCGGAAAAACAGGAAGCCGCCTGATAAAAAACAGGCCGGACCTTGTTCAAACAAAGTCCGGCCTTGTGGACTGATGCCTGCTGCCGAGTGAAGCTGCCCGTACGTACGGGTTCACCGGCAAAGGCTCGGGGGAAATGCGTGTAGTTCCCTACTCGTCGGAAGGCTGACCGGGAACGGGATGACCGTCGGCCTTCATGACATGCTCCACGGCTTCTTCGACCACCGGACGGCCCTTGAAACGGTTGGCATAGCCGGAATAGTCGGGCACCTCGCGATGATAGTCGGGGTCGAGGAACAGGGGTGAGGAAATAATGTGGTCGGCCGTCGAACGGTTGCAGCAGAACACGATGTTCTCCACCGAAGCCAGACGCGTAAGGGCCTTGACGTCGGTGTCATGCGGCTGAAGGGTCATGGGGTCGGTAAAGAAGAAGAGGTAGTCGATGGCGCCGTCAACGATACGCGAGCCCATCTGCTGGTCGCCGCCGAGCGGACCGCTGCGGAAGAGGGTAAAGTCCCACTCCACGTCGGGGTGTTTCTTCTGCAAGGCTTCCTTGATGAGTGTACCGGTGGTGCCGGTGCAGTAAAAACGGTGACCGATGAGGCGCTCGGAATTGTAGAGTACCCACTCAATCATGACTTTTTTCATGGCGTCGTGGGCCACCAGACCAATGTTGCGGACAAGTTTCTTTTCCATAGTGTAGGGATTTATAGTGTGTTCAGTATCTCGAAAAAAAGAGGCCACTTACGTGGGCACACGCGCTGCCACGGGATCCGGAACAAGGCGTCCGGCCTCTCGGAAAGGAGCGATGCACTCACGTAAATGGCCTGAAAGGTTTTGCCAACGGGCGGTGCGGCCAGCCGATACGGAAGGCTGCACGCAACCGGCGGGCCGCAGCGGGCCGACTACTTGACGATGAGGAGGAAGTAGTTCTTCTTGCCCCGCTGAACCAGCAGGTATTTGCCGGCAATCAGGTCTTCAGCCGTAATGAGGCGGTCGAAATCGGTGAGTTTTTCCTTGTTCAGGCTCACACCGCCACCCTGAACGAGCTTGCGCATCTCGCCTTTCGAAGCAAAACACTTGGTGGTTTCGGCAAAGAGGTCGACGGCCTTGACGCCACAGGCGGCATCCTTGGACACTTCGAACTGGGGCACGCCCTCGAACACGTTGAGCAGGGTTTGCTCGTCGAGGTGGAGCAGATTCTCCTTGGTGGCGCGGCCGAAGAGGATGTTGGAAGCCTCGATGGCCTGCTCGTAATCCTCGCGGCTGTGAACCATACAGGTAACTTCCTCGCCCAGACGCTTCTGCAGGATGCGGCGACCGGGGTCCTGAGCGTGTTCGGCAATGAGAGCATCGATTTCGTCCTTGGTGAGCGAGGTAAATATCTTGATGTAGCGGGCAGCATCGTCGTCGCTCACGTTCAGCCAGAACTGATAGAACTTGTAAGGCGTGGTGTAGCGCTTGTCGAGCCAGATGTTGCCGCTCTCGGTCTTACCGAACTTACGGCCGTCGCTCTTGGTGATGAGCGGGCAGGTCAGGGCGTAAACCTCGCCGCCACAGGTGCGACGGATGAGCTCGGCACCGGTGGTGATATTGCCCCACTGGTCGCTGCCGCCCATCTGGAGCTTGCAGTTCTTGGTCTGATAAAGGTGAAGGAAGTCGTAGCCCTGGAGGAGCTGGTAGGTAAATTCCGTAAACGACAGGCCGTCGCGCGCTTCGCCGTTGAGGCGCTTCTGCACGCTGTCCTTGGCCATCATGTAGTTGACGGTGATGTGCTTACCCACCTCGCGCGTAAAGTCGAGGAAGGAAAAGTCCTTCATCCAGTCGTAATTGTCAACCAGTTCGGCGCCGTTGGGAGCCTTGCTGTCGAAATCCAGGAAGTGCGACATCTGACGTTTGATGCACTCTTCGTTATGACGCAGCACCTCCTCGGTGAGCAGGTTGCGCTCGGCACTCTTGCCCGAGGGGTCGCCAATCATACCGGTGGCTCCGCCTACGAGGGCCAGCGGCTTATGGCCGGCTTTCTGGAAATGGCGCAGAATCATGATGCTGCAAAGATGACCGATGTGCAGGGAATCGGCCGTGGGGTCGAAACCTACATAGGCCGTGGTCATTTCCTTGGCCAACAATTCTTCAGTACCCGGCATGAGTTGGTGGACCATGCCTCTCCATCTAAGTTCGTCTACGAAATTCATCGATTTATCTTGAATGTTTTAGGTTTGATTTTCTACTTTACAGGCAAAAATACGACTTTTTTTAGAATCGGCATATTTTTCACCTGAAATCATTTTGCGGCGGACAAGCGCCAAAAGCCTCACCGAGCGCCTGCCGGTGGAGCGCCTCGACCTGCGCAATGGAAAAAGCGCTGTCGTCCGTTTCGGCATAACGCCGGGCGGGCGGACAAAGACACAGGGAAGCGGCATTGAAACGCGGACCGAAACTCAGGCCGTAGCCCTTTGAAAAAAGCTGACGGGCCTGCTGGGGCTTGCCGCGAAAGCCATGAAACACGACATCCGACGGCAACGGTCCTTCACGGCGCAAGAGCGGGAGCACGTCGTCCCACGCACGGACGCAATGCAGCACAAGCGGCACGGCCTGCCGGCGCGCCAGAGCCAGCTGCGCACGGAAGGCAAGGAGCTGACGGTCGTAGGGCGTGGCGCAAAGACGGTCGAGCCCGCACTCGCCGAGGGCCACGACCTGGGGCCAACGCAGCCAGTCGCTGAGGGCATCCACAACAGCCGGCCAACCCTCCGGCACAAACCAGGGATGAAGGCCGACGGAATAGGCGACACCCTGACGCCACGCAAAGGCTTGCGGCCCCTGCAGCAGCACCTCCAAAGGCAAACTAATCAGCGAGCCGGGAGGCGCCTGAAGGTTGTGGGTATGAATATCACGGAATTTCATGGCACGGGGTCGTAACCGCTGCCCCCAAAGGGATGGCAGCGCAACAGACGGCGCACGGCCAGATAAAGCCCCTTGAACGGACCGTGCTTGCGGATGGCCTCAAGCGCATATTGGGAGCACGTCGGCGTAAAACGGCAGGAAGGCGGCATGAGCGGCGACACGTAACGCCGGTAAAACAGGATGGGCGCCACCAGCAGACGAATCAATAACTGTCGGAACATCGTTGAAAACACAAAATGAGGCAGGCAAAAACGATTTACAACGGCTAAACGGGCTGACAGGCGGCACTCATGCGCTCCAGCACCTGAGCCACGGCGGCATCAACCTGGGCCTGGGTCATCAGGGCGTCAGACAGCCACATAAAGGCCACGTTCAATCCGCGACCGGGAGCAGGCTGATAGTGCAACAAATGTTTCTGACGCCGGTAGGCCTCACGCAAGAGCCGCTTGGTACGGTTACGGCGCACGGCGCGCTTGAAGCGACGCTTGGACACGCTGAGCAACAGCTGCACGGGGGCTCCGGAAGTGCGGTCGACTTCCTGAAAAACAGCCAGCACGGGAAACACACGCACGGACTGATGCGGCTGGCTGAAAAGCGCATCGATTTCCTTTTTGCTGCAAAGGTGTTCGGCCTTGCGAAATGTAAACTGCTTCACGGTTAATCTCATATCAAAAACGTCGGACAATGCGGTAGTTTCAAACCAGATGCCTTGTCGGACGAAACAGGTCGGATGAAAACAGAAAAAGGCGGAACCACGACGCCAGAGGGCCGCAGGTTTCCGCCTCGGTATAGGGTTCGGACAGGCAAAAGCCTATCGGTTGTTCTGCAAATAAAGCTCGATGGCCTTCGGCATGGAAGGTGCCTCAACGGTAGGCGCTTCCAAATCGAGCCGGAATCCGGCGTCGGTAATGGCCTTGGCCGTAGCCTTGCCAAAGCAGGCGAGCTTGGTGTCGTTCTGCTGGAATTCGGGGAAATTCTTTTGCAGGGAAGCGATACCGGCCGGCGTGAAAAACACGAGCATATCGAAATTAAATTCCTGATCCTTGGGGAAATCGTTGGACACAGTGCGGTACATCACACACTCCGTGTGCTGCAATTTCTTGGCATCAAGCATTTCCTTGACTTCGTCGCTATGTACGTCGCTCAGCGGAATCAGATAATTCTCGGCCTTGTGCTTGGCCATTACTTCCACGAGCTGCGGCCATTTTCCGGTTGAACCGAAAAATACCTTACGTTTACGATACTGCACATACTTCTGAATGTACAGCGCCACCGTCTCGCTGATACCGAAATACTTCATGTCTTCCGGTATGGCCACACGCATCTCCTTACACAAGGTAAAGAAATGGTCAATCGCATGACGCGAGTTGAAAACAATGGCTGTGTGATCCAGAATCTTTACTTTCTGGGTTCTGAACTCTCGAGCGGAAATACCCTCAACCTTGATAAATGGGTGGAACGTCAAATCCACATCGTATTTTTTCGACAATTCGAAATAAGGAGATTTATCTGAAGCCGGGGCGGGCTGAGATATCAAAATTCTCTTTATCATGCCTCCTATAATATGGTTACCAAATAGTTGTTTGCAAAAAGAATGACCCTCCATAGCACCAGAAGGGGTATCACTTCGAGGGTGCAAAAGTACAAAATTAAATGCACTCCACCTAACTTATAGCTAAAAAAGATTTGATAACTCTTATATAACAACAGGGATTTCAGCACCAACACTACCACCATGAAAATCAGGATGGCATAACGTATGGACATTTCAAAATAAACCACCAGCAGCGTAACGGGAAGCAGGAGCAACCCTTCGGCCAGTACCGTCAGCAGGAAAGCCTCCATCCAGAGGCGCCGCGAACGGGAGTCGAAGAACACCCAGTTGACAAACTGGTAGAGCAACACCTTGAGCACGTAATAGACGATAAGCAAGCCGATGTCGAGGGCCAGCAGCTTGTAGGGCGAAACCTGATTGAACACATCGGTCAGGTACTCCTGGGTATAGGTAAAAAACATCAGACCCATGACGACACAGGTCTGGAATATCAGGAAAATCTGACCCTTCAACTCATTGCCCGTACCGGTGGTCAGCGAATCGTCGCGCTCGGGCGGATAGAAAAAGTCCTTGAGCTGGGCAAAGAGGTAGCGCATGGAGCGCGACACGACCCACACGGCAAGCAAAAAGCCCAGAAGAAGGGCCAGCGTCACCACGTTGTCGGTACGCAACCGATAGGGCAAAGGGTCGCCGGCTATGCCCTGGTCATGAAAGGGCACCCTGACGAGTTTCCACTGCACGGACGAAACGAAAGGCGTGTCCCACAGGTCGATTTCGGGCATGGAAACCTTGCCGTCGTTCATCTTGATGCCGGGCAGGCCGAGCTTGGCGTCCTTGGGCCACGTCATGGGTTCAACGTGGAAGTTGGCCTGCACGGCCGAATCCTTCTGCTCGGGGGTGGCGTCGTAGGGCAACTGCCTGATGACCTGCCATACGGACTTGCGTACGGCAGGACGCGGCGACGGCTCATGCACCTCGACGGCCTCAGCCACCGGCACCTGGATACTATCAGACTGGCTGCTCTTCATTTTCAGGATGCGAAGTTAGCAATTTTTTCAGAGAGCAGCGAATTTGCCCAGTGCTTTGTTCCAAAGCGGCGTGCTTTCACACAGATTGAGGGCTTCAACCGGCGTTGTGGCCACACACCACAAACGGGTATGCTCGGCGCGCATGAAGCGCTGGTCGGCCGCCTGGCGGAGCATCTGGAGCAAGGGGTCGAAATAGTGTTCCAGATTCAGCACCACAATGGGGCGCACGTAAAGGCCCAACTGCTTCCAGGTGATAATCTCGAGCAGTTCCTCGAGCGTACCCACGCCGCCGGGCAGGGCGATGCAGGCATCGGAAAGGCGGGCCATGGTTTCCTTGCGGCTGTGCATGTCCGCCGTTACCACCAGCTCGGACATGCCGGTATGCTGCCAGCCGCGGTCGACCATAAACTGCGGTATCACGCCTATGGTGTGACCGCCGCACGCCATCATGCTGTCGGTCACAGCGCCCATCAGCCCGGTGCGCCCGGCCCCGTTGATGAGTTCATGGCCGCGCATGGCCATCAGACGCCCCAGCTCGCCGGCAGCCTCCACGTAGGATGAATCCACTTGTCCGCTGGACGCACTGTACACACATATTTTCATAAACTTTCCATCATAAAACGATTCTGACGCGCTCATCCCGATGAGCTACTTGAAAAACCGGTCGGCACCGTAATGAAGCCGGACGGCGTCAGGAAAAAAATACCCGGCACCTGAAAAAGTTTTCCCGGCACCTGAGATTTTCTATCCGGCACCTTTTTTCATCTCCGCCCTCTGAAACGCATGTCAAGAATCAGGTTCGAACATCTGAAAACAAGAAAAAGACGGGCTGCTGCCTACGCCGTAAGCCGCTGCTGCGCCCGCCTTGTAAAATAAATCCGCCATGCGGCGGGCCAAAACCCGACCGCCGGACGAATATAATGGGGAAATTTACTTGAACGTACCCTTGAAAGCCTCCTTGATGGTATCTACGTAGTCCAGCTTCTCCCAGGTGAAGAGCTCAACCACCATCGACTTGTCGCCGTCGTAGGGCGAGTGGAAGATTTTGGTCACCTTGATCGGCTCGCGGCCCACGTGTCCGTAGGAAGCCGTCTCCTCATAGATGGGATAGCGCAACTTGAGACGCTGCTCAATGGCACGCGGACGCAAATCGAAGATTTCGCCCACCTTGCGCGCAATCTCGCCGTCGCTCATGTTGACATGTGAGCGACCGTAGGTATCTACAAAAATACTGATGGGTTCGGCCACACCGATGGCGTAGCTCAACTGCACGAGCATTTCGTCGGCAATTCCGGCTGCCACCATGTTCTTGGCAATGTGGCGGGCAGCATAAGCGGCCGAGCGGTCGACCTTCGAGGGGTCCTTTCCGGAGAAAGCACCTCCACCGTGAGCGCCCTTGCCTCCGTAGGTATCCACGATAATCTTACGTCCGGTCAGACCGGTATCACCGTGGGGGCCGCCAATCACGAACTTGCCGGTGGGGTTAACGAAATAGCGGATTTCGCTGTTTTCAAAAAGCTGTTTGATTTCGGGAGTATGCACCCGCTCTTCCAGTACGCGGGGCATGAGAATTTCAATCACGTCACGGCGAATCTGGGCCAGCATCATCTCGTCAGCCTTTTCCTGCGAACCGGCTTCGTCGGCCGTTATGAACTCGTCGTGCTGGGTTGATACCACAATGGTATGGATACCGACAGCCTTGCCGTTGTCGTCATACTCCACGGTTACCTGGCTCTTGGAGTCAGGACGCAGGTAGGTCATCTGCTTGCCCTCCCGGCGTATTTCGCCCAATACAATCAGAATGTCGTGGGCCAGCGAAAGGGGCAACGGCATGTAGGTATCGGTTTCGTTATTGGCATAACCGAACATCATGCCCTGGTCGCCGGCTCCCTGCGACATGGGTTCCTGGCGCTCCACGCCACGGTTGATGTCGGCGCTCTGCTCATGGATGGCGCTGAGAATACCGCAACTCTCGGCGTCGAACTTATACTCGGCTTTGGTGTAACCAATACGGCGAATGGTGCGACGTACAATATCCTGCAAGTCGGCATAGGCTTTTGACTTTACTTCCCCGGCCACTACCACCTGTCCGGTAGTTACCAATGTTTCGCAAGCTACTTTTGAGTTGGAATCATAGGCAATCAACTCGTCAAGTACAGCGTCCGATATCTGATCGGCCACTTTGTCGGGGTGTCCTTCTGACACCGATTCGGATGTGAATAAGTATCCCATTGTTTTTTTGAAAATATAAATAAATAATTAATGCTTCAAGCGCTTATCAAAAACCGGTCAAAGAGGGATGCGGACAAAAAAAAGGCGGCCATCTTTGTCAGATTGTCGCTTGCTTGCCATTCAGGATTGAATGTATCATTGATTTCTATGGGTTTTAAAGCCTAAACGATAGTGCGCCAGACTTTCCTCACCGGCTCTACTGGAAAACACGCCTCGCATGAGGAACACGCTCTACCGCTTTCTTTTAGCATTTTTTCCTGTGGTTGCAAGCAGCCAAATCTATCCACATTTCAATAACCGGGTGCAAAGGTAAGGATTTATTCCTTTACCCGCAACACCCGGAATGATAAGTTTTCTAAAAAAACCTGAATTATTTTGCTTCGCCCTGTTTGTTTTCAGGCTGCACGATGGAGTCGTTTTCGCTCCAGCGTTTGTTTTGCAGCTGGCGGATGTAGTCGATACAGTTCTCGGAATAGTAGGTTACGGAGTCACACACCGTGGCACAGATGCGGTCGTCCTTGAACAACACCTGATCACGCGTCTTGACATTACGCCATACGTCGGTGCCCTTGACGCGGCGGCAGAGCGGCCGCTCAACGGGAGTGCCGTCGGTCAGCTCGGCATACAGCGAGTCCTTTGAAAAAATCACGAAAATGGTTTCGCGCTCACGCTCCAGACGTACTCCGGCGTCCCAGATGCGCACACAACTGTGGAGCGCATTGCTCCAGGTATATCCGGCCGAGCGGATACAGCCGCGGGGGTCGCGGTCGGCCCCTACCAGGCGGCCGGCGGTAGTCACCTGCCGCGTCTTGCACGAAACAAGCGCAAACAGCAATATGGCGAAACAGCATAAAATCTTTTTCATACGCGGTATTTTTTCAGGAATCAGGAACAATCGTCAGGCTACGTCGCGGCGCTCAACGACGCTTTTGCCGAAAAAAGTCGGTCATCAGTGCCCCGCACTCGTCGGCCAGCACGCCGGCCGTCACCTGTGTCTTGGGATGGAGCATAGGTGCCTGCAGCGTGGTATAGCCGCGCTTGGGGTCGGACGCGCCATAGACCAAACGGCCCAACTGCGCCCACGCCAGCGCACCGGCGCACATGGGGCATGGCTCAACCGTAACGTAAAGCGTACATACGTCCAGATATTTTCCGCCCAGAGCGTTGGCCGCCGCCGTAATGGCCTGCATTTCGGCATGAGCCGTTACGTCGTGCAACATTTCGGTCAGGTTGTGGGCACGCGCAATGATGCGGTCGCGACACACCACCACGGCGCCTACCGGCACCTCGCCCTGCTCTGCCGCCCTGCGGGCTTCCTCAAGGGCACGGTTCATATAAAAGGAATCGTCCATAGCGCTTGTATTCAGTGTTACTTGACGTGACAAATTTACAAATAATAATCAACAAACCGCAAAAAACGGTAAAACAATAATTTATTATAAAGGAGAAATGAAAATGTTTGAAGAAATTAAGACTATCGTAGCAGAAAACTTAGGTGTAGAGGAAGACAGCATTACAATGGAGTCCTCTTTCAAGGATGATTTAAAGGCAGATTCTCTTGATTTATTTGAGCTGACTATGGCGTTAGAAGAAGAGTACGATACAGAGATTCCTGCAGAAGAACTTGAAGATATCGAAACAGTTGGAGATGTTATTGAGTATTTAAGAGAAAAAGGAATTGACGAATAGGCAGTAGATAACAAAAGAACTGACCCTGATAAGTAAGATTCTGATAAATAGGTATTGAGGAATGGCAGAGTCCTCAGTACCTTTTTTCACGTCAGAATAGTCGTAAATCTTACGAAAGTGCGTCATTCTCAGGTTAGTTATAAAAAACTATTGGAAATTTGAGAGGTTTCGTTTATAATGGTAACGAGTGTGTCAGTATTTGACATAGAGATACGATTTTGATATTGATTTTCAATTAAAGTTGGAATCAATATTTGGGATAAAAGTTGTGGAGTTTGTAAGGAAAGGAGATTCCTAATGGCTACGGATATTGGAATTGATTTAGGTACTGCGAGTATTTTGGTATATGTAAAGGGTAAGGGGGTCG
>ENA-OPXC01001474-OPXC01001474.1-human-gut-metagenome-genome-assembly--contig:-NODE-1474-length-16277-cov-2.517014_pt1 | contig 16277 bp, 8 predicted proteins | sample MGYA00241512_ERZ502016 | MGnify/ENA primary metagenome ERZ502016 (study PRJEB25962, sample SAMEA2043043) | human gut metagenome | biome: human gut; feature: human-associated habitat; material: faeces...
AGAAGGCTGACGGCCAGCTGTGGGGCAAAAAAATCAAGGGTACACCGCGTAAGCTTGATACTGTTACAGAGGAAGAGCGCAACGTTGTTATCGAAGGTACCTTTGTCAAAAGCTTGGATAAGGACGGTGCGTTGCAGACCTTTATTGATAAGGAAACGCGCGTCGGTTCTATTGTGCTAACCTTTAACGTGAGCGATGATACCGGCGGTATTTTCGTCAAGCTGCGCTTTGACAAGCGTGATGGCGGCGACCCGCGCAAGGAATGCAACGAGTTTAAAAATCTGCTGAAGCCCGGTATGCGCCTGCGTCTGCAGGGTGATGTTGCCCCCGACCGCTTTGCCTTTGACGAGATGTGCATGGTGCCTCGCGGCATTATGAAGCTCGATGCCAAGGAGGAGCGCATGGATAATGCGGAGGTCAAGAGGGTTGAGCTGCATTGCCATACGAAGATGAGTAAGCTTGATGGCCTGACGCCGATGGAGGGCCTTGTAAAGCAGGCTATCCTTTGGGGCCACAAGGCTTTGGCGATTACCGATCATGGTGTAGTGCAGGCCTTTCCGTTCTGCTTTGATGCGGCGGAGGGCAGTAACCTGAAGCTGATTTTTGGCATGGAGGGTTATCTTATCAGCGACCGCCAGACGAAGGACGATGCTGTTGATACGGAAAATCCCGATGCTGCGACTAAGGGCAAAAGCAAAATCAGCAGTCACCATATTATTATTCTGGCGAAGAATGAGGTTGGTCTGCGTAATCTGTACCAGCTCGTTACTATCAGCCACTTGCGTTATCTGAATAAGCGTCCGCTGCTGCCGCGCGCTGTTATCGAGGAGCATCGCGAGGGCCTGATTCTCGGCTCGGCCTGTGAGGCAGGCGAGCTTTATCGTGCGGTGCGCTTAGGTGCGAGCGATGAGGAGCTGGAGGAAATCGCCGGCTTTTATGATTATCTGGAAATCCAGCCTACAGGCAATAACCAGTTCCTGGTGCGTGAAAACTATTGCACCGAAGAGGATTTGCGGGAGCATAACCGCAAAATCTACGAGCTTGGCAAGCGCTTAGGCAAGCTTACTGTAGCAACCTGCGACGTGCATTTCCTTAATCCTGAGGATGCGCAGCTGCGTGCGATTCTGCAGGCAGGTCAGGGCTACAAGGATGCGGATTTGCAGCCGCCGCTGTACTTGCATACTACGGAGGAGATGCTCGAGGAGTTCTCTTATTTGGGCAAGGAGGCAGCATACGAGGTTGTTGTTACCAATACCAATAAGATTGCTGATATGATTGAGCGTATTAAGCCTGTTCCCGACCGCGACCAGCTGTATTCGCCTTCTATTCCCGGTGCGGAGGATGCAGTGCGTGATTTGTCCTATGCCAAGGCGCATGAATGGTACGGCGAAACGCTGCCGCAGATTGTTGAGGATCGCCTAAAGATGGAGCTGGATGCTATTATCGGCCACGGCTTCTCCGTATTGTATTACATTGCGCATAAGCTGGTTAAGCATTCTATCGACCGCGGTTACTTGGTAGGCTCGCGTGGCAGCGTAGGCTCGTCCTTTGTTGCTACGATGCTGGATATTACTGAGGTTAATGCGCTGAAGCCGCATTACCGCTGTCCGCATTGCCGTCACAGCGAATTCTTTATGAATAATGAGGTCGACAGCGGCTTTGACCTGCCGCCGAAGGATTGTCCCGAATGCGGCACCAGAATGCTGCGCGACGGTCATGATATTCCGTTCGCAGTTTTCCTGGGCTTCCACGGTGATAAGGTTCCTGATATCGATTTGAACTTCTCCGGCGGTATTGATCCCGATGATCCGTCCGCAATGTCTGACCAGAGCGTTGCGCACAAGTACACCGAGGAGCTTTTCGGCCGTGATAACGTTTGCCGCGCCGGTACTATTGCGACCATCGCCAACAAAACGGCGATAGGTTTTATCAGAAAATATTATGAGAGCAAGAATCTGCATGTGCATCCTGCGCATGTGGCAGCGCTTGTCGAAGGCTTTGCCGGTATCAAGCGCACTACGGGCCAGCATCCTGGCGGCATCATGGTTGTGCCGCGTAATATGGATATCCATTATATTACGCCGATGAACCGTCCTGCCGATGATAAGGATGGCACTACGATTACTACTCACTACGATTATCACAGCATCAATGACCGTCTGGTTAAGCTGGATATTCTGGGCCATGATGATCCGATGGTTCTGAAGATGCTGGAAAAATATCTTCAGGAGGATGTGGATCCTAACTTTGATCCCAAGAAGATTCCTGTGGGCGATGAAGAAACGATGCGTATCTTCCAGGATACAAGCTCCCTCGGCGTTACGCCGGAGCAGATTGACAGTGCCGTCGGCACCTTCGGTATCCCGGAATGCGGTACCAAATTTGTACGTCAGATGATCAGCGACGTACAGCCGAAGAAATTCAGTGAGGTTGTGCGTGTATCCGGTTATTCGCACGGTACTGACGTATGGCTGAACAATGCGCAGGATTTGATTAAGGAAGGCAAGCCTGTTGCCGAAACTATCTCCACGCGTGACGACGTTATGACGCACTTGATTTCCAAGGGCGTGGAGCCCAGTCTGGCGTTTAAGACGATGGAGCACGTGCGTAAGGGCAAGGCGGCGAAAAAAGGTCTGGAGCCGAAGATGCTCGAGGCTATGCGCGCGGTAAATATTCCCGAATGGTATATCAAGTCCTGCGAAAAGGTACAGTATCTGTTCCCGAAGGCGCACGCCGTTGCGTACGTTCTTATGGCTTACCGTATTGCCTATTGCAAGGTGCATTATCCCAAGGAATTTTATGCAGCGTATTTTACGGTGCGTGCCAAGGATTTTGACTACACCCATGTTTCCAAGGGCAAGAGCTATGTGAAGAATTTTATCAAGAATGTTTACCAGCAGGGCTTCAAGGCTTCGCCTTTGGATAAAACGACTGTCACCTATCTGGAGCTGGTAAATGAGATGCTGGAGCGCGGTCTGAGCTTTGATAAGATGGATTTATACAAGTCAGACCCGATTAAATTCCTGGTTACGGAAAACGGCCTGCGTCCGCCTTTGGCTGCCTTGGGCGGTGTGGGTGAAAATGCTGCCAAGAGTATTGCTGCGGCAAGGGACATCAACCGGCCGTTTATCTCTCAGGAGGATTTGCGCCAGCGTTCCGGTGTCAACAAGAGTGTTATCGAAAAGCTGGCAGACATGGGCGTTTTGGGCGATTTGCCGGAAAATAACCAGATTGATTTGTTTGCCTGAGATAGGAGAATCATATGCAAAAAATAATTTTGGCCTATAATTTTACGCCTGAGCGTTTGCAGGCGCTGAAGCTGATTTGTATGATGCTGCGCACGCAGCTGCGCGCCGTGGCGCGTGAGGAGCTGCTGCAGCCTGTCGGCTATCTGGCAGGCTTGCCAGAGGTGGCGTCTGTCAGTGAGGCTTACAGCGGTGACGAGGGGCAGGAGGAAATGCTGCTCATGTGCGGCTTCAGCCGTCAGGATTTGGACAGGCTGCTGGCTGCCGTTAAAAAGGGCAAGCTACGTCAGGTGGCGCTGAAGGCGATGCTGACCCCCACCAACTGTACCTGGAGCGGCCTGCAGCTTTTGCAGGAGCTTAGCCAGGAGCATGCTTATATGCATGGCAAAAATGCAGGCAAATAAGCAAAATTGCTGTTGCCGGTAGTTTTACTGGCGTTAAAGCGCTTTCTTTGATATAATTAGGCATGATAAACTTTAGCTACATTTAGGAGGATAATAATAATGGCAAAAGATAGTTCCTTTGACGTTGTTTCCCAAGTTGATATGCAGGAGATGGATAACGCTGTTAATCAGGTTAAAAAAGAGATTGACCAGCGTTATGATTTCCGCGGCAGCAATGCTTCCATCGAGCTCGGTGAGAAGGAAGTAAAAATTGCAGCTGAGGACGAGTACAAGCTGGGCGCAATTTTAGATATGCTGCGCCAAAAAATGGCTAAACGCGGTATTCCTCTGCGTTGCCTGGTTCCTGGTAAGATTGAGCCCGCTGCGAAAGGCACTGTTCGCCAAGCTTTGGAAATCCAACAGGGTATTTCCAAAGAGAACGGCAAAAAAATCGTGGCAGCTATCAAGGCTTCCAAGCTGAAGGTAACTGCTCAGATTCAGGATGACCAGGTACGTGTTGCCGGTGCGAAAAAGGATGACCTGCAGGCTGTTATCCAGCTGCTGAAGGCCGGCGATTTCGGCGTTGATCTGCAATTCATCAACATGCGCTAAGCATTCGTCCACGGTTTGGAGAAGAGTGGAGCAAAATGACAGAACACAAAGACTTTGACAAAAAGAAAATCAATGACGGCGAGCTGCAGAAGTATTCCGGAAGCTACAGCGAGGAAGGCCTGCTGCATAAAATCAGCCGCTACGGTGCCCACATCGGCATCGAGCTGCTGTATAAGGTCGTGCAGCTGTGGTGCGTACTGCAGAAGCCGGAGGTTCCTGCGAAGGAAAAGGCGTTGATTATGGGAGCTTTGGGGTATTTAATCGCTCCCCTGGATTTTGTGCCGGATATTACGCCGGTGTTGGGATACAGTGATGACCTGGTGGCAATTACCTTTGCGCTGCTGAAGGTGCAGGGGTATATTGATGAAGAGGTTGATGCCAGAGCTAAGGAGCTGTTGGCGAAGGTTTTTGATAAGGATGTCGTTGCGAAGCTGTAATTGCAAGCTGACTAAAATATGCGCTGCCAAACAGGCAGCGCTATTTTTATGCCATCAGCGCGCTTCGGAAAATAAAAATGCTTAATAAAAAGATTATGCATATGCATTGCTGCTGCAAACAAATATTGAACAGAAGAAAAGGCTTTAGCTGCGGCTGAAGCTTTTTTATTGCGCAAAAGCAGGCTCAGCTACACTTCTTATAAAAAGATATTGGCTATTATCTTTCTTCCTCTTTCGTAAAATAAAAAACTTTCTTAGCGTGCCGTTTGGCAACAAAAATCGCAGATATAAACAGTGAAAGTAAAAGCAAGTCTGCATATCCTAACATCCTTGAGCACGCACCTTTTTTTCAATGATATTTTAAATCCTTCAACGTATAATCATATTGAAATAAAAAATATCACAAAAGCAAAGATAGACAGAAACTGTCACTGTCACTTGCTATACTGATATCAGCAAACAGAAAGGAGGAAGACATGCGACAAAAAGATATCTATTTTATGCCCTTGGGAGGCGCTCAAAGCGTAGGCCGCAGCTGCTACTACCTGCGTCTGGGACAGAGTAACATCCTGCTCGATTGTGGCCTTCAGCGCATCAACGGAGCAACTTGTTCCCCGGATTTTCGCAGCCTGCTTACCTCGCAATTCATGGAAAGCATACAGCAGCTTGACCACGTTTACATTTCTCATGCGCACACCGACCATGTCGGCTACCTGCCGCAGCTCATGCAGATGGCACCTCAGGCTTCCGTTTACATGACACTGCAGACCAAGCAGCTTGCCGAATACCGTCTGATTGCCAATAGCAGTCAGCAGGGAGCAGACGAAGCTTCGCGTTTGTTAAGCAGCGTTGCGCCTGTCAATTACCTGCAAAAAATCAAGCAGCGTGATTACGCAGTCACCTTTTTCCCGGCGGGGCATATCCCCGGCGCTATGATGACACTGTTTGAATATGCAGGCCGCAAAATTCTCTACACTGGCGACTACTCATTGGAATCAGCCTTCGGCCTGGATGGCTGCTGGTTGCCAGATGACCTGGAGGTAGACGTACTGCTGATGTGCGCACTGCATGCCAAGCAGCCCTACAGTGTTCGTGAAAAGAACACACTTCCACAGCGCATCAGTGAGGTTATGAGCAACCTGCAACGTGGGCAATCTGTTTATCTGCAGGCCTTTGACCCCGGCAGAGTGCTGGAGCTGCTGATGGCGCTCAACCGCGAGATGGAGCAGAGCGGACAGGTTTATCCAATCTACCTTGAGCCGGAGGCCATGGCCGCTGTGCACGTGATGGAAAGCCTGCAGCTGCCGGTGCTGCAGCAAAACAACTATAGCAGCTTTAACGCCGGTGCAGCGCACCCTCACATTGTTATCGGCACTAAGCGCAAGGAGCAGGTAAGCTGGCGTTACCGTCTCTTTGGCAATGCCTATACGTTGCATGAGGACTACGGGGAAATGCTCAGCTTCATTCGCAGGCTGAATCCACGTCAGGCCTATCTGGTGCATTGTGCCGAGGGTTATTATGGTCACACCGTGGAGCAGGAGCTCATGCGTGATGCCCAATGCCGTACTCAGGTAGTTTTTCCTGAGGAAGGCGACATTTATACAATTTAAGAATTAGGAGGAAGCATAATGCTGGAAACAAAAAGTATTAAGGTACAGGGAATTTTAAAGGAGATTCATGAGAAGGTGCAGCAAAAGTCCGGGCGCTTCGAAAAAATTTCGGAGGATATTGTTTTTGAGAATCTGACCTTGCAGGCTCTGTGTGCCAATCTTCATATGTCGCCTGCTGCCTGTGCAGATTTCGTACAAAATAATTATGACTGTAGCTGCAGTGTTGACGATATGATCAGAATCTATCGTGACTTCAAGATTAACACGGAAGAAAAACGCCTGGAGGTTTTTGAAAATGCTACCGGCGTTGCCATCTTGTTGGAAAAAAGCATGAACGGTGACCAGCAGGCTTATGAGCTGTATCGCAGCACCCGGGAAAAATTCATGGAAAAAAAGCCTAAGCATTACTATAAAATTCTGCTAGCTGTGATTTTTCACAATATTAAGCAACTGCAGCAGGAAAATGATCAGCAGCTGATTACCAGCTTTGGCAATACACTGTGCAAATATCTGCTTTTTGATATAGAAAACGCTATTACTTATGCCTATGGCTTCAATAAGCACCGCAGCAGTGCACCAGCCACCAATAATAATGTGAAAAAGGTTCATAGCCCTGAGCAGGAGCAGTTGCTGCAAAAGCTGGCAAGTCTTGAAAGTGCGCTGGAGCAATCCGATATGCTGCTCAGAGACCTGCAAAGTGAATTTGACGAACGCCTGGAGGCTGTTAAGCTGCAGGAAATGACAGAGTTCTTCGGTAAGCTCAATTCTGATAAATATGGCTGTATTCTGGATGAGCTGCTGATGCTGCGCAAGGGTATTGATGCCGTGAAAAAGAGTGGTTATGTGCTGCCGCTGGAAATCAACGGTCTGCTGATTATGGTGCGCAAGCTGGTACAATTTTTGCGTGATAGCCATATTAATCCCATGCTGAAGCCTGAATCGTTGCGCATTGTCAAGGCTGGCGATGTTGAATTCTGGAACTACGAGGGAACTCCTTTTACCTGTGCTGAGGAAGAAAAGCAGGTTAAGGTAATTTCTCCCGGTTGGATTTATAGCGAAAAACAGGTACAAATTTCTCGTCCGAAGGTTAAGGAGGTTGTAGATAATGTTGATTAATAATGAAGAACACAATGATTTATGCGTAGGCATTGACCTGGGAACCACCAACTCTGTTTTGGCTACAGTTAATCTCAAGGCTAATGGCGATATCGTCAGCAAGGTAGTAGACCTGCCGCGTGCTATAGATGTTTACAACAGCGCAGCAGGCAAGGCGCGCCTGAACACGCAGAAAAAGCCTTTGCTGCCGTCCTGCGTGTATTATCGCGAGGAATACGGCTATGAGCCGCTGGTAGGCGATTTTGCCAAAAACCAGTATGCGCTGCGCCCGCATCTGGTAGCAAAATCTATTAAAAGCCAGATGGGAAGTGCGCATGCCGAAGGCTTGGCTGATGAGATTATGGACAAAACTCCGGCGCAGGTTTCGGCACGTATCCTGCAGCACATGCTGCGGGAGGCCAGCAAAATTTATCGCACGGAGATTAAGGATGCGGTAATCACCGTACCTGCTAACTTTGACTCCGTAATGTGCCAGGCAACACGTGATGCTGCCGCGTTAGCCGGTATTCAGGTTACCAATAAGGATGGCAGCGAAAGAGCAGTGCTGCTTTCTGAGCCGAATGCCGTTATCTATGATTTGATTAACCAGGTACAAAATGGTGAGATTTCTAATCATATTATTGACCTCAACAGTGAGAAGAACGTGCTGGTGTTTGACCTGGGTGGCGGCACCCTGGATATTACCATGCATAAGATTAAACGTCGTGAGGACTGTCCCGACGTTTTAAAGGTAGATGAAATTGCTACCAACAGATACACTCTTTTAGGCGGCGATGACTTTGATCAGGCCATTGCTGATGTAATGTTTGAGCATTACCAAAAACAGTATTCTACTAGTCCTATGGTTGTGCGCAAGCTGCAGCAGGAAAAAAAGGCCATCATGCCGCAGCTGCTGAACTATGCAGAGGAGCTGAAGCTGGAGCTGAGCGAACGCCGTCAGGCAGAAAGCAGCTATGCTGCCGATGACAGCTTTGGCTGGGATGATGAGGAGGATGCCGAAGAATTTTTCGTAGGCGGCAATATGGGCGGCATCGGTTACGCCTATGACGACAGCTTCACTCAAGAGGCTGTGGAAAAGATTCTGCAGCCGTTTATGGGAAAAAATCTGCAGCTTGCCGACTACAAGAAAATAGACAGTCTGCAGGATACGAAGAATATTATCTATCCTATTCTTGACGTTTTGCAAAAGAGTGCCGCCAAGCTGGGTGATGAAGTGAAGGTAGATGCCGTAATTGTCAATGGTGGTATGAGCAAATTCTATATGGTTACGGACCGCCTGCGCGAATTCTTCGGCCTGGAGCCGATTGTGGCGCTGGACCCGGACCAGGCTGTAGCAAGAGGTGCAGCAGTATATCATTATTACTTGCACAAATATGCGAAACAAATGCAGGAGGATATGCGCATGGTAGGCGCAGAAGCGCCTGCTCTGCAGCCATTGCACGGCAAGGCTGCAGCTCCGAAGGCTGCTGCCGCAGCCGTACAGCAGCGTGCTGCAATTGAATGGGGCAAAAATATTCTTAATGACAGCCTGTATCTTGGTATGCTCAACGGAGCTGTTCGGGAGCTTATTGCTGGAGGCACCGAGTTGCCGTACCAGTCAGACTATATCAAAGGCTTCCAGCTGCTGCCGGACAAGGCAGAGATTGCCATCCCTATTAAAAGACGTACCTTTGGCGACACTTACCAGACCATCGGCAATGGTCATCTGAAGCTGAAGCATGGTTACAAGGACGGTGCTTACGTTGCAATTCGCGTGCTCATGGGCAGCGACAAGGTGCTGAGCATGGAGATGCTGCTGAGCAGTGATGTGGATATGCACCAGATTCTGGAGCAGAAAACCGCTGAAATCGTTATCGGTGGCGATAATCATGATGCACCTGCTACTAAGCTGAAATTCAATCCTCCCGCCGGTACTAAGCTGAACGTGCATAATGAGCTGCATGGCCTGCAGACCTTGTGTGAACGCAAGAGTACTGCCAAGGGCAATGCGCAGAAGGATGTTATCAACAAGCTGAGCCAGCGCACCAGCAGTATTGCTGCTGCCGGTAATAAGGCAGAATTTGCCAGACCGCTGCTGGAGATGCTGTGCTATACCAATAATGATGAGCTGCGCCTGCGTCTTTTCACCATTGCCCGCAAGCATGTTGCTTATTGGACTGAGCAGCAGCGCCAAAGCCTGGCAAGAGAGTGTTTGAACCAGCTGCAGGGTGTACTGCAGGGCTTCCCGTGCTATGGTCTCAAAATTAATGTCAACATTCAGGCCATCTATACCCTTGGCTGCTGCGGCAGCAAGGAGCAGGTTGCCAAAGTGCAGCAGCTGGCAGCTGAAAACCGTTATTATACAGCAAGCCTGTACGCGTTGGGCAAGAGCCGCGTTGCTGGCAGCTTTGTACAAGATGTATTCCAGCGTGATGCCTACTGCGAAAGCAACAAGTGTAACCTGCAGGTTACAGCACATGCCTTGGGCATGGCGCTGCGCCTGGAGGATGGCGGCAGAGCAGCAGGCCTTGATGTGGACCAGGCAGTGAAGGACCTTTGCTTCATTATCAACAACCGCACTGTTCTTGATGTAAACTACAGCAGCGAGATTGTCTGCTGCCTGATTGCTCTGGCCTATGCCTGCGACCAGCGTTTTGGTGACAATACTGTGTCTGCTGCTTCTATGGAGCTTGCAAGACAGACTTTGGCAAATCTCAACCGCAACTACAGCACGGAGGTTATGATGCGTCTGGCCAAGGCTGCTGGCGTTGCCTACAAAATGCTTGATGGTGAAAGCCTGTCTGAGGATGAAGAAGAGTTCCTGCTGAAGAAGCTGGAAATTTAAAACGGAAATAATAATTAAGTGAAGTTCAAAAGGACTGTCCCTGGCGATGATGTATCGCCTGTGGGGGCGGTCCTTTTTGATTTTATGTGGATGATGCAGATATAGATAAAATAATAAAGTAATTAAAAAAAGCAAATTTGTTTTTTTATTGCAGACGAAAATTTTACAGTTCCCGTAACTATTTGAGATATATACAACAAAATGATGATAAAGTTTTGAACTATGAATAGTGATGTTCTTAAAAAACTTTGTTTATAGAATTTATGATTATCCACGTTTTGTTATGTCTTGCGGGGGGGTACAAGTGTGTTATAATCTTGCGTAGCTATAGTACGCAAACAATTAATTTCATATTATTTGAGGAGATTTATAATGAAAGCGAAAAAGAATTTTTTAACTGCATCAATATTAATGTGTGTGTTATCATCTGGTGTTTATTCTTCTGTTTTTGCAGCAGATATTACTACTGAATATCCGTCTGAGGGAGAGTATGATAGTATTAACCGTGTTGTTGATAACACAAGCAATGAAGGTGTTATTATAGTTAGTGGTGGTAATTACAAAATAAATAATGGCGGTAGCATAGTTGTAAATAAAACAGCTACATCTGCTTATGGCATTAATGTAGACTCGTCTGTCTTGATTCCTACTAATGTAAATATTGGTGGAACTTTAAATATAAAGGTAGAAAATAATTATACTGGCAAGAACGATATAGCTATGGGTATCAAGTCAAGCGGTAACCCTAGTACTTCTGGTAAGCTGCCTACTGTAACAGTGAATAACACTAATGCTGAAGTAAAGGGAACGTATAATGCATATGGCTTATTAGGTGGTAGTGATTTTGGTAATAACAGTAGCGCTAAAGGTACTGTTATTTCTAATGGTAATCTTAAGCTTGATGTCAGCACCTCAAAAAAAGTTACGTCATTAGATAATACTTATACTAATAGAACTATAGGAATATTGGCTTGCGAGAAAGGTATTATAGAACTCAATGGTGCTAAGAATATTATTAATGTAAATGCTGTTGCTGCTTCTGGTAATGATTACGCTGAAACTGCCGGCTTATATCTCAAGAACGGAACCATATCATCTTCTACAAACAGTGATATTGAAATTAATATAAGAGGTTCTAGAGTCTATGGCATTAATGCAGGATATTATGATATCATTGATCTTATGGCTCATAAAAAAAGTATAAGTAATTTAGATTTACGTGGTACAACACAGATAAATTTATTTGGTAACATTTCTACCGGTGTTACTGCATATTGTAATTCTAAGATTAACATAAAAAATTTAAGTATTGATTTTGATAAGAATGTTAATAGCAGTATAGGTATTGTTTCGGCAGATGGAGCAAATATAAACATTGGTTCTTTGGCAATCGGTACTGGAGAAAATTCAATAAATAATCCAAGAAAAATTGTAGCTCTCAAAAACCAGATAAAATGGTCTAATCTTCATAACTTTGATAAAAAAGGTGGTAGTATTAACGTCAATGAGGATGGTAGTGGAACTGTCAAAATTAATGGCAAGGTAATAGCTCAGTATAAAGGTGATATTAATATCAATTTAAATGATAGAGCTTCTTTCCTGTGCGGTAACACTTATGTGGAGGATAATGCAGAACTTAATTTGAAGTTAAATAATTCTGCTGTATGGACTAATGTACAAAATACGATGGATTTATCTAGTAAGCTCACTAATCTTAGCTTAAGTAATGGTGGCTTGATTGATATGACAGATACTAAGTATACTGATATAAATGAGCATAAGTGGCAAAAGCTTATAATTGATAAGACATTTGATGGTACAGGTGGTATTCTTCATATGGATATCGATGCTTCGACAAATCAGGATAATAGCGACAGAGTATTTGTTAATGGCACTCACACCGGTAACCATTACATTACGCTCAACAACGTTAATGCAGATGGCAATACTGACGGCGCTGCCGGTACGGTTCTTGTAAGTGTAAAGGACGAGCATGGCAACTTCTTTGCTAACGATAAGGAAGGCTCCTTGTATTGGAATAAGTACACTTTAGATATGCAAGATAGCGCTACCGACGGTTACACTAAGGATTGGTACTTGAAAAAAGTAGAATTCATCCCCTCAAAACCGACCACCAGCGTAGATGCTGTCGACGCAACCCAAAGACTGGCCTTCGCCAACTGGGTGGAGGACGACAAGCTTATGCAGCGCATGGGCGACCTGCGCCACGAAACCAATAATGATGAAGGCGTTTGGGTGCGCGTAAAAGGCGGCAAATACAGCGGTGATGGCTTCAGCAACCGCCACACCATGTACCAGCTTGGCTATGACGATGTCGTTAAGGAAAACGAAAAGCTGAAACGTTATCAGGGCGTAGCCTTTGCTTACGATGACGGTAAGAACAGCTTCAACCGCGGCAGTGGCAAGCTCAAAGCCAAATCTATCGGTTTTTACAATACTGACCTGCGCAATAAAGGCCATTATCTGGACGTAGTGTTCAAGATTTATGATGCAGACAGCGACTTCACTGTGTTTGATACCGAAGGCAAGAAGATTACCGGTGCTTTTGACAACACTGGTATCAGCCTGAGTGCTGAATATGGTCGCAAGAAATATATTGACGAGCATTGGTCTGTTGAGCCGCAGGCACAGCTTACCTTGGGTTATTTGGGCGGTGCAAGATACACCACCAGCAATGGCATCCATGTAAGCCAAAGCAATCCCAACAGCGTTTTGGGACGTATCGGCTGCAACTTTATGTATGACATGGACGAAAATAACACTGTTTACCTGAAGGCCAACTGGCTGCATCAATTTGCCGGTAATTACGGTGTAACCTTGACTAACGGCAATGACAGCCTGCGTATTGATAACCATGACCATGACACCTGGTTTGAATACGGCTTGGGCTTTGCCTGCATGACTGGCAAGAACAACCATCTTTATGCAGACGTAGAGCGTTCTACTGGCGGCAGCCTGCGTAAGAACTGGCAGTGGAATGCCGGTATGTTCTGGACGTTTTAAGTGATACTTTAAGACAATTTTATTTGAATTAAAATCTCCCTTCATCTACATCAATTGTAGATGAAGGGAGATTTTTTGTTGCGCTTAGATTTGTAATCAAAGAAGCAAGTATGAAGATAGTCGTTTTTTTGGGAAGGCGAATATTTGGCACTTATTATAACTATCTTTGTCGAATATTGCAAAACATTTATAGAGTTCTCTTAAAAATAAATATTAATATAGATTACAAATATCAATATTATATAAATTGCGTTTATTAACATTTCAATATGTCTTGCGGGGGGGTACAAGTGTGGTATAATTTTATAAATGGCTTTTTACGAAAAATACAAATAATCATATTATTTTAAGTAGTAAATCTGCCATGAACCCTTTTAAAAATCATATGAATTCAAGTTACTTTCTTTTTGCGAGTTGTCGCGCATGTTTTGCGAGGGAATTTAAATATATTCTCAATTTAATAGATAATGAAATCGTCAATTTTAATATGTTTTGTGGAGAATGAAGGAGGTTTATTATGAATCGTTTTTTCAAAGTGATATGGTGCGAAGCACTTAATGCTTACGTTGTAGCAGGTGAATTTGCAAAAGGCCGTACTAAAAGCGCTTCTATGCGTAAGCTTATAGCTGTGCTTGTAGCTGGCGGAATGCTTGGCACAGGCTTTGTTAATAGTGTAGATGCTGCTGATTCTAAAGGCAGTCAGCAGATAACTATTCTAGACAAGAATGAAGCTGGGGAAATAAAAGAAATAAAAACGATTTTTTATATTGAATCTGAATGGCCTAGCAATCCATATGCAGCAGGTGGCTATTCTTCTATTTCCAGTTGGTCTGGTCATGCTGCCAATAATTACGATAAAATTGTACAGGCAGGAACCAATTGGGAAGGTACAAATAATATTTCGCTTGGTTTATTTACTAAAGCTGGTTACGCACTCAAAGAAAATGCTGATGGCAGTTATAAAACATTTATTGGTACTAAAGAAATTCATGGTCAAACAGTCAGAGGAGATCTTGGTTATGACTTTGACGAAGACACGCAATATAATTACGCTACTGCCTTTGGTGTCCGTACAGCTGCTGCTAATTGCATGGCAACAGCTTGGGGTATGCGTTCAGTCGCAAGTGGCGTAGCTTCAACTGCCTTTGGTAATAAAACTATAGCCAAAGGCGATTATGCAGTTGCTTGGGGTGAGCAAACTAAAGCTAGTGGCAATTTATCTACAAGCTGGGGTTCTGAAACTCTCGCTAGCGGTATAAGTACAACCGCTTGGGGCACTGAAACTCAAGCTACATCTAATAATGCAACTGCTTGGGGCTGGAAGTCTATAGCTACAGGTAACCAGGCTACAGCCTGGGGTTATAAATCTGAAGCTACAGGTTACCAATCAACCGCCTTTGGTAAACAATCTTATGCTTTTGCAGCAAACTCTCTAGCAGTAGCTGGTGGCGAGGTTGCTGGTGATGCCGAAAATGGTATAGCTATTGGCTGGTATGCTAATTCGACAATTAAGGATGGTATTGCTCTCGGCAATGGTTCTGTAACTACTCGAACAGCTGGAGATACAAATGCCTATGGCAAGGGCGATAGTACTGGCAATGCCTGGGTTAGTACGTCTGTAGCACTCGCTGTTGGTAAGGATGCAGATGTTACACGTCAGATAACGGGTGTTGCTGCCGGCAGCAAGGATACAGATGCAGTCAATGTAGCGCAGCTTAAGAAGCTTGCAGAAAAAATCGAGGCAGCCGGAACAGACACAGTAACCACGGTCAAGGGTGATGGAAAATATATTTCAGTAACCGCTGATTCTGCCAACACTCATGACTATACAATTAGCCTTGACTTTGATAAGCTGAAAACTGAGATTGGTTCAGATACTGTTACCTCGGTAAGCGGTGGCGATTTCGTCAACGTCACCAACACCGGCACTGATTCTAACCGCCAATACAAGGTTGATATTGATAAGGATAAGCTTAAAGCGGCTATTGATACCAATACTACCAATAAATCTATGTCCAGCGAGTTTAATGACGGCAGCTTGACTATTTCAGTTACAGATTCTGATAATAATAAAGTATCTACAACTGTAAGTGGCATTGCCAGCAAAGACGATGTTGCAGAAGTAAACAAACAGGTCAGCGAAAACAGTAAGCGTATTAGCCAGCTCGGTGGCCGCGTAGATAAGGTTGGTGCAGGCGCAGCAGCTTTGGCAGCCCTGCATCCTATGGATTTTGATCCGGATGATAAATTGAGCTTTGCAGCCGGCGTAGGCAATTATAATGGACAAAGTGCAGCTGCACTCGGCATGTTCTTCCGTCCTGACGAAAAGGTAATGTTCAGTGTTGGCGGTACGATGGGCAACGGTGAAAATATGGTGAATGCAGGTATTTCTGACCGCACGAACCACATCAGCAATTCTCGCACAGCTTTAGCACGTGAGGTAATTGATTTGCGTGCTCAGGTTGCTGAAATGAAAGCAATGCTGGCTAACAGAGGTTTAAGCAGTATTGACGAAGATAAGCTGAAGCTTTTCCCTGACATTCCTGAAAACCACTGGGCATATGAATACATCGGCAAGCTGGCCTCTGCAGGCATCATTGAAGGCTATCCGGACGGCAATTTTAACGGTGATAGAATGATGAGCCGCTATGAATTTGCGGCAATGCTTTACCATGCAATGCAAAATGGTGCACAGCTTGACAGCAAGATCATCAACGAGTTCATGCCGGAAATGGGACGTATCCGCGTAGACCGTGTCAGTGGTAATGATGGCGACCGTCATAAGATTGAACGTGTTCGTGTCAACGGACCTCGTAACGAGCGTGACCATTATGGCTCTAAGCTTGGAAAGTAAAAGCTGATAGCTTTGCCAGCAATAGCATTCACGTAAGCGAAAACAATTCTAACAGCGTTTTGCGACGTATTGGCTGCAACTTTATGTATGACATTGACGAAAAGAACACTGTATATTTGAAGGCCAACTGGCTGCATCAATTTGCCGGTAATTACGGTGTAACCTTGACTAA
>ENA-OPXC01001476-OPXC01001476.1-human-gut-metagenome-genome-assembly--contig:-NODE-1476-length-16257-cov-2.348352_pt1 | contig 16257 bp, 12 predicted proteins | sample MGYA00241512_ERZ502016 | MGnify/ENA primary metagenome ERZ502016 (study PRJEB25962, sample SAMEA2043043) | human gut metagenome | biome: human gut; feature: human-associated habitat; material: faeces...
CGTCCACTCCCCTTCCTCTTTCGTGGGCTGCCACCGATACCCCGCCGCCCAGATGAGCAACGATGAGGTTCAGCTCCTCATATGACCTCCCCATTTGCTGCGCCGCCCTGCGCGCCACCGATTTGTGATTGAGTGCATGGAAAAAGCTCTGCCGCTCCATGCCCTTCATTCCGGATATACGCGCAACATCCTGCATCTCGTCCACACAGACCGGATCCACAAAATATGCCGGTATCCCTGCGGGCTTCGCAAGCTCCATGGCGATATACGCGCCCAGGTTTGCCGCATGCTCGCCATAGCCGGGATGAAGTATGTCATTTATGACTCTGTCGTTTACGGCGTATGTGCCGGACGGAATATGACGCAGCAGGCCGCCCCTTCCGCATATGGCGTCAAAGTCGGATACCTTCATGCCGTTTTCCCTCATCGCATCCAGTATCAGTTTTTTGCGGTACGGCATCTGCTCAGCTATATGGGCGAATTTTGAAAGCTCCTGCGCACTGTGGCTTATACTCACGCGCATAACTTCCTTTTCTTCGTCAAATGCGGATATTTTTGTTGACGTTGCCCCCGGATTTATCACCAGAACCTTCATAAGCATCCCTTCCGATCAGGCTATACGGCCCCGTATCCGGCGCGGTAGGCCCTGATGTTCATATCCCTGAATTTTTCCGGCACGGTATCCGCTATGACCGCTTCCCAGTCTATGCCGTCCATGCCCAGCACCTTTATCATGCTGCCGAAGAGCACTATATTCATGCACTTGGGATTGCCGATATCCTCCGCTATCTTTGCCGCGTTCAGCGTATAACAGTTAAATCTGCTCTTCATGGCTTCTATGCAGCCCTTGGGATATTCGCACATACCCGCCGCCGTGGTGGAGGATTCTATCTCAAAATCGTTTATAACGGCTATCCCGTCCGGCTTGAGATAGTCGGCATAGCGTACCGCCTCCATCTTTTCAAAGGCCACGACTATATCCGCCGCGCCCTTGCCTATGACCGGGGAATATACCTTTTTGCCCCAATGTACCTGCGTGGATACGCTTCCGCCGCGCTGGCTCATGCCGTGGACCTCAGACATCTTTACGTCATATCCGGCGCGCATAAGTCCATTTACCAGAACCTTCGCCGTCAGTATCGTTCCCTGGCCGCCTACGCCTACAAGTATCGCGCTTTTATTCTGTTCCATGGAAATTACCTCTCCCTTCTTGAAATGGCGCCCTTGGGACATACCTGAGCGCAGACGGTGCAGCCTATGCACTGCACGGCGTCGATGCGCGCCTTGCCCTCATTTACCATAACGGCAGGGCAGCCGACCTTTAGGCACATTTTGCAGCCTATGCACTTTTGCGCATCCACCTCGCATAACCCTATATCGTGCTTTATCCTCTTTATCAGCACGCAGGGACGGCGGGTTATGATAGCCGCCGGTACCTCGGAAGCCATGGCTTCCTCTACCGCTTTTTCCATGGCGCGAAGATCCTGCGGATCCACTATAATAACCTTTTCATAGCCAATGGAAGCAAGTACGTCCTCTATCCTTATCCTCTCCGCCACATCCCCCTGCAGCGTATAGCCGCTGCCCGGGTTATCCTGATGCCCCGTCATGCCTGTTATGGAGTTATCCAAAACCACGGGAATAACCTCGCCCTTGTTGTAGATTATCTCCGCCGCGCCGGTCATCCCGCTGTGGAAGAAGGTAGAATCCCCCATTATGCCGAATACCTTTTTATCCTTTACGCCGCTGCGCTCAAAGGCCTTCGCCATGCCCATGGCAACCGTAAAGCCGCCGCCCATGCACACGCAGCTGTCTAAGGCGGAAAGGGGCGCGGCCGCTCCAAGCGTATAACAGCCTATGTCCCCTGCCACTACCGCGTCCTTGTGGCGGGATATGGTATAGAAGAAGCCACGGTGGGGGCATCCCGGGCAAAGCACCGGCGGACGCGGAACAGGCTTCACGTCAAGCTCCACGCTTGCGGCCTTCTCGCCGAAGAGCCTTTCTTTAAGTATCTGCGGGTTGAGCTCGTACATATCGCCTATGAGCTCCTTGCCCACGCACTCTATGCCGGCGGCCTTCATCTGCTCCTCCATAAAGCCGTCGAGCTCCTCTATGACGTAGAGCTTATCGACCTTCTTTGCAAAGCCTCGTATCAGCTCGATGGGAAGGGGATTGGTAAGCCCCAGCTTAAGAAAAGACGTATCCTCCGGGAAAGCGTCCTTTGCGTACTGATACGCTATGGAGGCGGTCACAACGCCTATTTTGCCGCCCTTCATTTCTGCTACATTAAGCGGGCAATCACATGCGTACTCCTCAAGCTTCTTCATGTTTTCTTCCAGCTTCGCCCTGTTTGCGTATGCGTTGGCGGGGGTGGATACGAACTTGCGCACGTTGCGCGCATACTCCTTTGCCTTGTGCTCCTCCCTTTCGCCGAAGGTCACGATGCTCTTTGAATGGGCTATCCTTGTGGTCGTCCTGAACAGCACCGGCATATCGAAGCGCTCTGATATCTCGTATGCGGTATGCATGAAATCGAGGCACTCCTGAGAATCCGACGGCTCCACCATAGCTATCTTGGCGGCCCTTGCGTAGTTCCTGTTGTCCTGCTCGTTCTGCGATGAATGCATGCTCGGGTCGTCTGCGGATATTATTACAAATCCTCCGTTGACTCCGTTATAGGCTGCAGTAAAGATGGGGTCTGCCGCCACGTTCACGCCGACGTGCTTCATGGCCGCGAGGCTGCGCACTCCGGCGATGCTGGCGCCGTATGCCACCTCCACCGCCACCTTTTCGTTTGGCGCCCATTCGCAATACAGGTCATCTCCATATTTGGTCAGGTTTTCAAACACCTCGGTGCTGGGCGTTCCCGGATATGCGGAGCATACCCTCACCCCGGCTTCATACGCGCCTCTTGCTATTGCCTCATTTCCGTAAAGTAGATGCTTTTCCAAATTTATCTGCCTCCCATCATACTAAAAGAGTTGTTCCATAGCTGAATTGACTGACTTTTTTCTATTTTACTGCTTATATTTTATTTCAGCTTATTGCGCTGTGTAAAGCGCGACCTTATAATAGTGATATTAGCAAACCTTATTATAAAGAGAGATGAAATTCAATGAACATACTTCAGTTAATATATGTCCTGGAGGTTGCGAAATATCACAACGTATCCAAGGCGGCAAGCAGGCTTTACCTCTCCCAGTCCGCCCTTTCCCAGCAGATATCCCGGCTTGAAAAGGAGCTGGGTTACGAGCTGTTCTCCCGGGCATCCCACGGGTTTTACCTTACGGAAAGGGGCAGGCAGTTCTGCGATGCGGCGCAGCCCGCAGTAGACAGCTGGCAGCAGTTTCAGCGCAGCATAGGCTTTGAGAACAGCAGGTGTAAAAAGAATCTTCGCATCGCCATGGGATCGCGTGTGTATTCAAACGGTCTTTTTCAGGATATAGCGTCTTTTTTTGATAATCTTCCGGATTTAGAGGTAACCTTCATAACCGAAGCGGGCTTTGACTACCTTGCGGGACTTAAGGACGGCTCCATAGATCTTGCGCTGGACAGGCTTCCGCCCCACAGCCTTATGAACGATTGCCCCCCTCTGGATTGCTGTAATCTTATAGGCGAAAGCCAGTGCGTCCTCATGTCTCCTATGGATCCAAGAAGTACGCTGGAGTATATCTCCCCCCGGGAATTGCAGGGCAGTGCCATGATAACCGGCCTGGAAGGCTCCATCGAGGACAGAACGCTGAAGGAAACCTTCAAAAAGCACGGCATATCCCCCGGGCGCGTATACCGTTCCGACGGTATACATACGGTCATAAACCTTATCCGCAGCGGCAAGGGGGTATCCATAGGGCCCCGTTCCTTCGCTTCATATTATGGCGTAGCGGCAGTGCCTCTCAACCCTCCCGGGCTGGTTTATCTCAGCTTTATCTGCCCCGCCGACCGCTCCGGCTCCCCCGAGATCGTCATGTTCCGCAAATACCTTCTCGATATATGCGGTCACAGATTCTGACGGCTTCTCCCCGCTTTTTTTGATGAAAAAAGGGCTTCCTGACGCTTTTCTCGCGGCAGTAAGCCCTTTTTCTCTTTGTCTTATTTTTTTATTGATTTGCCAGGCTCACGTACTTGTCGTACAGGAAGCCGTACTGCTTTCCGCACTTTGCAAAGCACCATCCGTCGGATACATAGTATACCGTCACATTCTCTCCCTTATCCAGCTTGCCCAGCTTCTTGCTGCCGGTGGAAGGGCCGCTCCTGATGTTCACCTCGGAATTCGTTACGCATTTCTGCGGAGTTATTCCTGAGCTGACCTTTTGTATGTCCACAGTACCCGCCTTTGTGGGCTTGAGATAATCAGAACTGATAAAGCCCGCCTGCCCGCCGTATACGACGTAATACCAGCTTCCCGTCTGGCCTATTATCTCCACCTCGGCGCCCTTTTTAAGGGTTTCGTAAACCTTGGTATTCTTCGTATTGGGGCCGCTCCGGAAGTTCACTTTGGAATTGGTCTCGCCCCTGGGCAGCACCACGCCGGAGCCGCTGTCCACATTCGCTGCCGTATCCTTATCATTCTCCCCGGTGCCTACGGCCGTGCCTTTATCGTGTACAGTGCCCGTGACGTACTTCGCGTATATGTAGCCCCTTGTACCCTTGTATTCCACAAGGCACCAGCCATTTTCATTAGCGTATATAGTAACCTCGATGCCCTTGGGCAGGCGTGCGAGTTTCTTTGTACTGGAGGAAGGACCCTGCCTCATATTCACCTTGGTATTGGTTTTTCCAGTGCCTATGGCGTCGTCGCTTTCCGCCCTGCCTGCATTCTGCTGCTCGCCCCCCGCATATGCTTCCGTCACCTTTACATACTTTGAGCTTACAAAGCCCTCCGTTCCGTCAGAGGTCTTTACGGAGTACCAGCCATCCTTTTTGCCATAAAGTATAAGCTCTGTATCCTTTTTCAGAGTAGCTATTATCGCTGAATCGGTATTGCTGCCCTTGCGCAGCCTGACGCTGCCAGTGGTAACGCCCCTGCCGGCAGCATCTGAGCCGCCGTTTACCTTCTGTGTGCCTGTCTGCTGTATGTAGTCCTTGTGTACGTATCCCTTCAGCTGCCCTGTCTGGACGCTGTACCAGTTTCCGGACTGACCGAGTATGTATACTCCGGTGTTCTTTTCAAGCTTCTTTAAGGAATTATACGACGTGCCGGGGCCTATGCGCATATTCACTCCGGAGGAAGTCACCCGGCCTACCTTTACTGTATCTCCGCCGTCGTCCTGCTTCGGAACAGTCGCGGCATCGTCCTGAGATTTGATATTCTCCTGCTTATCCCCGCCCGTGACCTTTACGTAGCTTTCACTGATATATCCAAGCTTGCCGCCTGCCTCGCCATAATACCAGCCTCCGGTCTTGCCGTATATGCTTATGCTGGTGTTTTTATCCAGCCTGTCTATGCTGGCATAGGACACCGCGGGGCCATTGCGGAAGTTTACCCCCTGCCCCGTCACTATGCCTGAGGCCACAGATTCCGGAACCAGTATTATATCCGCCGCTTCACTGTCATTATCGCCGCCGTTTGCGCCATCGGCCTTCGGTACCTCTTCCTCTTCATCGGCATCTGACTTCTGCGCCGGGTAGCCCGTTATGCTCACATATGTGGATATGACGTACCCCTTCTTGCCGCTTGGCGTGGATACCAGATACCAGCCCCCCGCGGAATCGTATATGTACAGCTGCGTATCTCTTTCCAGCTTATCGATGCTCTCATAGGAGGTGCCGGGGCCTGTCCTCATATTCACGCCGGAGCCGTTCACAGTACCGTATGCCCGCACGCCCTCCGGAGCATCTGCAGCAGGACTGCCGGACGGCGCCGGGGTTGCCTCAGCCTGCGGCCTTTCGCCCTTATACTCCAGATACTTTTCGGATATATAGCCGCTCTTGCCATCATACACTGCCTGAGCCCATCCATCGTTGCTGCCGTATACGTATACGGTGCTGCCCGCGGGAACGGTGCATATGCTGCTGTACTTTGTGCCTGCTCCGGAACGCAGTTTCACGCCGCCGGTAGTGACCGCTTCGACGCAGCTGCCGGAGGGGTCCACGCCGCTGTTTTTATTGATAGGATCCTGCGGCGCAGATACATCGATGCTCGCAAAGGAAGCGCCAGGATAATAGAATTTCAGTATTTCCCTATAGCTCATGCCCGCGCTTCCCATTGCCTGCGCGCCCCGCTGGCTCATTCCTACGCCGTGGCCAAAGCGCACGTGGTATATCTTATAATACCCCGATGAGTCCATTTCGCCCCAGTATGCGCGCAGTGTCTTGTCGTACACCACGCCATAGCTTTCGAACTCGCTGGTATAGAACTCCAGAGTCACTCTTTCGGATCCCATTCCGTTCTGGCTGGCCGCAAGCTCTATGCTGCACTTTGACATACAGCGGCTGGTGCCTGAGTACTTGGGTGAATGTACGGATACGGAATATATGCCGTCTATCTGGCTAACCTGGTAGCCCAGCGCCCTCGAAGCCTTGTCCAGCAGCATATTCATCAGTGCCGGGCTTATCTCGCCGCCCATGTTCACCGGGAGCTTTATGGTTTCCATCTTGCTGTATGCGTTGCCGAGATCGTATGGATCGAGACGTATATCGTAGCCGCCGTCGCTCAGCCGCTTTGAGGGCCACGCCTGGCTGGGCAGCAGAGTCTCGCCTCCGTTGCTGGCAGCGTAGTAGGTACACAGCATTCTGCCGTTTACTGCAAGTATTTCGTCAAGCGTACTGTCCACCGCCTCTATCACATTGGTATAAGAGGCGTTATATCCCTTGTATACCTGCTCCGCCGAGGTGTCGCCTATATAGTAATCTCCCGATGTGGTCATGTTGGAAAGCACGTAGCACTTTGCCGCCACCGCCTGTGCCTTCAGGGCCTCTATAGGGAATGTATTGCTCATTTCATACCCTACCACACCGTAAAGGTAGTGAGCCAGCGGCACCTCGTTTACCACGCGTATATAGCCGGAGGACATCACCTTTAAGTTAAAATGGCCCAGGTAGCATCTGCCGTTGAGCTTAATATAACCCGCCTCACGAGATACCCTTTCGCGCATTATTGAAAGCGACTGGCCGGTATATATCTCCCCCTGGGAGCCGGAATGGTAAAGCGTCATGGTACCGTCGCCGTTGCTGCGCACCGTTACTGTGCCTCCGGTAAACTCCGCGCCGTTTTCCTTGATAAAATACTTACCGGAAGCATACATGGTAAGCACGGTAGCATTGTTGGTGGAAAGCTTTACCTTTATCCAGCTATAGTCTGCCGCCGCGTGGGCCTGCTGCGGCACAGCGCAAAGCAGCAGCACCGTCGCCATTAGCATCGCCATCAACCTTTTCATCATGCATTACCCCTATATAAAATATAAATTGATCGAATCGTATCGAATTATATAGAAATATACCATATATCGGGGTAATTGTGTACTTTTGCACAATTTATTTACAAATTTGGGTCAAAAAACCGGCTGTTAAAAAATCCCCCGGTTATCCGGGGGAGTAAGCAATTCTAGCGTTATACGGTTCAGATGAGGTTCTTTTCGTTCTCCTTGCTGAACATATGCAGCACGTTGCCGCCGAATGTAAAGTTTACCTTGCTTCCGTAGCCGAACATCTGCTGTGCGCTGCCGTCCAGGTCTATTGTGGGGATTATCACCACAACATCTTTGCCATTGGCGTTTACATGGAGATGCACGGAGCTGCCCATCATCTCGGATACGTCCACGGTTGCACTGATGTGCGCCGCCGCGTCGTCAGAGCAGAGCATTATGTGCTCCGGCCTTATGCCGAGGGTTATATCCTGTGGTTCAACATTATTGGCCCTAAGCGCCTGCTGCTTTTCTTCGGGCAGGTGAACCCTTGCACCGTCCAGCTCTACATAATATCCGTCAGCGTCCTTATCCAGTTTTGCATCAAAGAAGTTCATCTGCGGAGTTCCTATGAAGCCCGCCACGAAGAGGTTTGCAGGGTGGTTGAACACCTCCTGAGGGGTGCCTATCTGCTGAATGAATCCGTCCCGCATTATGACTATGCGGTCGCCCAGGGTCATAGCCTCGGTCTGATCGTGAGTAACGTAGACGAAGGTAGTATCTATCCTCTGGCGCAGCTTTATTATCTCCGCACGCATCTGATTGCGCAGCTTTGCGTCCAGATTGGAAAGAGGTTCATCCATCAGGAATACGGCAGGGTTGCGCACTATTGCGCGCCCTATGGCCACACGCTGACGCTGTCCGCCGGAAAGGGCCTTGGGCTTTCGGTCGAGGTACTGGGTTATGTCCAGTATCTCCGCCGCTTCCTTTACCTTGCGGTCTATCTCGTCCTTGGGGGTCTTCTTGAGCTTGAGGGAGAAAGCCATATTCTCATATACCGTCATATGAGGGTACAGGGCGTAGTTCTGGAATACCATGGCGATATCCCTGTCCTTGGGAGCTACGTCGTTCATAAGCTTGTCGCCTATGTACAGCTCGCCGGCGGTAATGTCTTCAAGTCCCGCTATCATGCGCAGGGTCGTGGACTTTCCGCAACCGGAGGGGCCTACCAGCACGATAAATTCCTTGTCTGCAATGTCAAGGTTGAACTCCTGCACCGCTACGACGCCCTCATCGGTAATCTGAAGATTGTGTTTCTTTTCAGGCTGGTCCTTGGCCTTTTTCTTGGGCGCACTGTTTGGATAGACCTTTTTGATGTTTCTGAGGCTTACCTTTGCCATATTCTTTTTTCGGCTGCGACCGTTCTGCCTCCGCAAGGAACGGCCTCGGGATAAAGGCAATTATCCCATTACGACAGGTCTCCACACTGCCGCACCGCCAGCCGCGGCGGATCCTCTCCTTTTTTAGCCCTTCACGTATTATTTAAGTGGAGTAACACGCGGGGGTTAAATAGGTTTATTTTATTAAATATATCATATTTACCCGCGCCATTTCAACGGTCATGCGAAAGAAAAATGGCGAATTTGTTAAAGGATAAACTTTTCTTGAAAATGCCCCTGCCCATGCTATAATTATTGTGTTGAAATATAATCCTATTGATATTTTTTTATATTCCTTCGGAGGACTGCCAATGTATTGCCTTGACAACATCGACAATATAAAAAATACCGTTCGTCCCAAGAAGACTGCTCACGTTTACGTGCCCTACAATTGCGGCAGGAAGTGCCCTTTCTGCGAATCCCGCAAGATGTACGATACGCTGAACGTATCATTGGATAAGACCCTCGAGGTGCTCCGCCGCATAGCGGATTCCGACATCGAGGATATAATGATAACCGGCGGCGAGCCCTGTGACAATCTTGATTATCTCGGCAAAATGCTGGATATACTCAAAGACAAGATCGTCTACGTAAACACCCTTTTCCCCTCCGAATCCGCAAAAGACATCACCCACATGTTCGATGTGGAATATCCCTGCGTAAAAGGCATAAACGTCTCCCGCCACCTCAGTACATACGAAAAAGACTCTGCCTTTCTCTATGCCCCCGCCACCGACGACGTTCTGGGCAATCTGAAGGTTCCCGTCCGCATAAACTGCGTCATACAGGACCGGCGCGCCCCATTTTCATGGGTGGATTCCGTAGTACGGCGCTGGGAAAAGCAGCACGATCACAAGCCCAATCTTGAACTGCACTTTCGGGAGAACTTCAACGAAGTAACGGCGGAGAACCTGCACATACAGGACAGCCCCTTCCTGAAGACACTCTGCGAGAACTACAAATATCACTACTACAACATGGGTACTTCCTTCGATGACGTATCCTTCCTGTCGGACAGCGGCATGACGGTATATTACCACAAGATACTGCCCTACAGCATATGCAAAATAGGCCCCCTCACCATACTGCACGAAATGGTGGTCTTTCCCGACGCCGAGGTATGCACCGACTGGGACGGCAGCAAGGACGGGCTGGAAGAGTACTGCAAATGGGTAAATTATAAGCTATAACCGCAAAAAAGGCCGGGATAACCCGGTCTTTTTTTAGATGTCATATTTCCTTTATCATGGTGAACATGCCAAGGCGCCTGCCTTCCCGGCTGTGTATCGCGTTGGGAAGCTCTCCCGTCACCCGATAACCCAGCTTTTCGTAAAGGCATTTCGCCCTGTCGTTGCCCTCTATAAATTCCAGTTCCATCTGGCTGATGCCCATGGTCTTAGCCTGCTTTTCCAAAGCGTTCATCATTATAGTGCCGAGGCCCTTACCCCAGTATTTGCTTATCACGCTTATGCCCACGCTTGCCCTGTGCCGCACCTTGGACTTCTTCATCCCGGCACAGTTGAGTGAGCAGAAGCCCACAAGCTCACCGTCTATATCACATACCAGCATCAGCGTGCCATCCGACTCATTGGTCATCTGTATAAAGGCCGCTTCGCTTTCGTCGCTCCGTATTATCTCGTCCGGGTAGTGTATAAGGTATTCAGTCTCCCCTGCGCAGATCCGCATGAGCTCCAGCACCTTGCCGCCTTCGCATGGCTCCGCATTGCGAAGAACTCCGTATCTCTTATCCTTCAGCCGTATCAGCTCAGCATCGTACCTCATCAGGCGTCCGCATCCTCCTGTCTCGTCCCGCGCCTGCGCTTGCCCTTAAGGCTTACATCCAGCTTTAGGGCATTGTGTGGACATACGGTAACGCACTTGCCGCAGCGTATGCAGTCGGTAGAGTTAGGCTCCTTGTATACGGGTATATCCAATCCGCAGGCCTTCTGGCAGGCGCCGCACCCCACACAGCGGCTCTTGCTCACCCGCATTCTTACCAGCGATACAGGGTTCATCAGGCCATATATGGCGCCCAGGGGGCAAATATAGCGGCAGAATGGACGGAACATGAGTATAGAGCCTGTGATTATCACCACCAGCAGGAAAAGCTTCCAGGTAAACAGCCAGCCAATGACGCTTCTCAGCTCCTCGTTGAGGGCGAGCAGCGGTATACCGCCCAGCAGCGTGCCGGAGGGACATATCCACTTGCAGAACCATGGCATACCCACGCCGTATGAGCCCTTGGCAAGCATGGGCAGCAGTATGCACATAACCACGAGTACGACGTAGCGTGACTTGCGCAGGTATTTCTCGCCGGGCAGCCGCCGTATTTTTTTCTTTGGCGGTATCTTGAAGAGCAGGTCCTGCACCAGCCCGAAGGGGCAGAGCCAGCCGCACACTATCCTGCCGAACAGCGCACCTATGGTTATAAGCGTGCCTAATACGTAAAATGGGAATCCGCGCGTCCGGCCCGCCAACGCGTTTTGCAGCGAGCCCATAGGGCATGCACCCCATGCGCCTGGGCAGGAATAGCAGTTCAATCCCGGAACACATATATTCTTTATGCCGCCCTGATATATGGTGCCGTTTATATAGCCAGAGGCATAGCTGTTGGTCAGCAGCGTCCAGCAGGCCTGAAGGTATATCCGCGCCCTAATAAAGGGGTGGCTCTTCTTTTTGCTTTTATTCTTATCCAAGGCCGATACACTCCATGCAGATCATTATGGCCTTTTGCATGACGGCATTGGCCTCGCCCCTTACCGCACCTATGACGATAAAGGCCAGACCTGCCGCTAAAAGTGCCAATGATATAATGCTACGCTTTTTCATTCATCACCGTCTCGATAATATCTATCCATTTCTGTTTGCTCTTTGCGCCGTGAACCACCGTTACGAGCCTGCCCTCAGAGTCGTAAAACTTCGTCGTGGGCACCGTATTTACGCCCTGGAGCATGGTTTTTATCACGCTCTGGCTGGCAATAATGTTGGTAAAATTGCCTCCCGCGCTTTCAAACATCTCCTTGGAGCTGAGCACCATGTCGGGATTCTCCGGCATCGCGTCCGCCGAGAGGCCGATTATCCTGAAGCCGCTTCCCTTGTATTCCTTTGCCAGTTCTGAGAGATCACCCATCTCTTGCAGACAGCTCGGTCAGGTACGGGTCCAGATATTCACCATAGTTATGCGGTTCTTGCTGAACAGGCTGCTGCCGGTGCTGCTGCCATCCAGCGTAGTCGTCTCGAAGCTTATAGCCTTAGAGCTGCTCTCATAGGAGAGGGACTGTTTTGTATAGTTGCCCGCATAGGGCGTCTTTACTTTTTTCTCAGGCTTAGGCGTCGGAGTAGCTTCAGCCTTCTTGTCGTCCTTTTTGTCGTCCTTTTTGTCGTCCTTTTTGCCTTCCTTCTGCTCCTTATTGCCGCTGCTCTGCTTGTCCTCCCGCTTTTGGGGCCGCTTTGTGGGTTCAGGCGTAGGTTCCGGAGTAGGCACCGGAGTAACGACGGGCTGTGGCGTAGCATATCCGGTTATGGCGACGAACGTAGTGTCATCCCCGTACTGCTCGTCGTCCAGATACCCTATATCCACCATCACGAAGGTATCCGCTTCTGTCTTTTTTGCGCAGCCAAAGGAGCACAAAAAGCCTGCCGCCATCACTGCCGGCAAAGCCCTTTTGGCCGCCCTATAAACAGGGCCCTTTTTTATGCCGGCCCATAATGAAGAATTTTCCTTCCTGTACATGATTTGATTATAAGTCCCGTAAAAAAGGCTGTCAACAAAGAGGGAGCGTTTGGGGAAAAAGTTAACAGTTAAGCCATAAGGTCAGCAAGTATGCCGGTATGCTCCAGAAGTATCTTGAGGCCCAGGAGTATGAGCATCACTCCTCCTGTCAGCTCGGCTTTTGACTTGTATTTCGTCCCGAAAACGCTGCCAACCTTTGCTCCCGCCATGGATATGATGCAGGTGGTGCAGCCTATAATGCTCACCGCGCCGACTATGTTCACATCGAGGAACGCAAAGGTTATGCCTGCTGCAAGAGCGTCTATGCTGGTAGCCACTGCGAGCATGAGCATGGTCTTGAAGGACAGAGAGCCGCTATCCCTGCCCGCGTCCTCGTCCCTTGAGAGTGCCTCCCGTATCATATTTGCGCCTATGAGTGAGAGCAGTATGAACGCCACCCAGTGATCTACCGACTGTATGGCATTGCTGAAACGGGAGCCCAGGAAGTATCCTATCATTGGCATAAGCGCCTGGAAGCCGCCGAACCAGAGTCCGACAATGGCAGCCTTTTTGAAGCTTATATCCTTCACGGCAAGGCCCTTGCATATCGACACGGCAAAAGCGTCCATGGACAGGCCGACGGCCAGAATGAGTATCTCCAATACGCTCATCAGCTTTTGTACCCCTCTCTCGGTAAAAACCGCAAATGGCTTGTAATTATATACTCATTTCATATTATAAGTCAAGGGCGTCCACATGATGAACGTCCCTGACCTTAGCTATGTATTACTTTTGCAGCTCCGCAAGGCGATGCTCCAGCTTGGCGAGCATATCCTTAGCCACATCCAGCTTGTTCTTTTCCTCGTTGATGACCTTCTCGGGAGCCTTGGCAACGAAGCCCGGATTGCCCAGCTTGCCCTCTGCGCGGGCGACCTCGCCCTTCATTCGATTTATCTCCTTGTTTACCCTCTCTATTTCCTTATCTATGTCGATAAGCTGATCCAGGGGTATGAAGGCCTCGCCCATGGCGCATACGGCGTTTACCGCTCCCTTGGGTATGCCGTTCTTATCCTGCTGAACTATCACGTTCTCCGCGCCTGCCAGCTTCATAAGATATGCTCTTGCCATCTCGAAGGCGGGGGCGTTCTCGGCGGGGGTTACCATGTACACGGCGGTGCGCCTTGCGGGAGGCACGTTCATCTCCGCACGGAGGTTCCTTATGGAGCGGATAACGTCCATCACGCCCTCCATCTCCTCTGCCTCCTCAGCAAACTGGAAGTCATTGGTGTACTTGGGCCAGCTTGCGCGCATGATGGTCTCCTCCGCGTTTGGCAGGCTCTGATACAGCTCCTCCGTAATAAACGGCATGAAGGGGTGAAGCAGCTTCATGGAGTCGCCCAGCACCCGGACCAGTATAGCCTTCACGTTTGCCTTGGCGCTCTCGTCCTCGCCGTAAAGGCGAGGCTTTGCCATCTCTATGTACCAGTCGCAGAACTCGGTCCAGATGAAATCATATACCTTCTGTGCGGCGACGTTGAGCTCGAAGTTGTCCATATTGGAGGTGACTTCACCTGCAACGGCGTTGAGCCTGTGGAGTATCCACTTGTCGGCGATATCCAGCTTTGCCATGTCTATATCGCCTATCTTCTCATCGCCAATGTTCATCTGAACAAAGCGAGAGGCGTTGTAGACCTTATTGCAGAAGTTTCTGGCGGCCTCCACCTTTTTGTTGGAAAAGCGCATGTCGTTGCCCGCGCTGTTGCCGGTCACCAGGCTGAAGCGCAGGGAATCCGCGCCATAGTCCTTGATTATCTCAAGGGGATCTATGCCGTTGCCAAGGGATTTGGACATCTTGCGGCCCAGCTCGTCCCGGACTATGCCGTGTACATATACCGTGTCAAAGGGTATCTTACCCATGACCTTAGTTCCAAACACTATCATTCTGGCTACCCAGAAGAAGATTATATCGTAGCCGGTGACGAGGGTGCTGGTGGGGTAGAAGTATTCAAGCTCAGGGGTCTTGTCCGGCCAGCCCAGTGTGGAGAAGGGCCACATGCCGGAGCTGAACCAGGTATCCAGCACGTCTTCGTCCTGATGGACCTTTGCGCCGCAGACGGGGCACTTTTCGGGCGGGTCCAGAGTTACTTCTATATGGCCGCAGTCGGGATTCTCGCAGTAATAGGCGGGTATCCTGTGGCCCCACCAGAGCTGGCGGGAAATACACCAGTCCCTGATGTTGTACATCCAGTTGAAGTAGGTCTTATTGAACCTTTCCGGCACGAACTTTACCTCGCCCTCCTCCACTACGCGGATGGCCTCCTTTGCAAGGGGTTTCATGCTCACGAACCACTGGAGGCTGGTGAGGGGCTCGACGGTATTATGGCAGCGATAGCAGACCCCTACGTTGTGGGCGTAGTCCTCTATCTTCACAAGGTTGCCGCTCTTTTCCATATCGGCCACGATGGCCTTGCGGCACTCCATGGTAGTCATGCCGGTATAAGGCGCTCCCAGCTCGTTCAGGTGTCCGTCGTCAGTGAATACCCTTATGCGGGGCAGGTTGTGGCGCACGCCTACTTCGAAATCGTTGGGGTCGTGGCAGGGAGTGATCTTAACTGCGCCGGAGCCAAACTCCTTCTCCACGTATTCGTCCGCAACTATGGGTATCTCGCGGCCCACTATGGGGACTACGACGGTCTTTCCGATAAGATCCCCATAGCGCTCATCCTCGGGGTTCACGGCTATGGCGGTATCGCCGGGTATTGTCTCTGGGCGGGTGGTGGCGCAGATTATGGAATAGCTCTTGTCGGGCGCGTCGTAGCGGACGTGCCAGAGGTGGCTGGCCTGCTCCTCGTACTCCACCTCGGCGTCCGAAAGCGCCGTCTGGCATACGGGGCACCAGTTGATTATCCTGTCGTCCCTATATATAAGGCCTTCTTTGTAAAGGTCTACAAACACCTTGGTGACCGCCCTGTTGCAGCCCTCGTCCATGGTGAAGCGTTCACGCTCCCAGTCACAGGAGGAGCCCATTTTACGCAGCTGCTTTACGATGGTCCCGCCGTACTCGCGGCGCCACTCCCATGCGCGCTTGAGGAATGCTTCGCGGCCTATGTCGCGCTTGTCTATGCCTTCCTTGGCCATCTCGGTGACTATCTTTACCTCGGTGGCTATGGAGGCGTGATCCGTGCCGGGAAGCCAGAGCGTCTCGTAGCCGTTCATGCGCTTATAGCGTATTATGGAATCCTGGAGGGTATTATCCAAGGCGTGGCCCATGTGCAGCTTGCCGGTTATGTTTGGCGGCGGCATAACTATGCAGTAGGGTTTCTTTTCGGGGTTGGCTTCCGCATGGAAGTAGCCCTTCTTTTCCCATTTTTCGTAGAGCCTGCTTTCCACGTCGGAATGGTCATAGGTCTTGGGCAGTTCTTTGCTCATGTCTCTTCCTCCTGTATTTTAAGAAATAATATGCAATAAAAAATCCGCCCCGTCTTTGCAACCAAAGGACGAGCGGACCCGCGGTACCACCTTTATTGAGCGCAATGCGCTCCTCTTTTGCGCCGTAACGAGGCGCGCCCGCCGGGAACTACCTGTTATTTCACCCCCGGGGCTCCTAAGCGACCTTCTGCCCTCTCCTTGCAAACAGCCCTTTCAGCCGGCGGGGCCGTCTCTCTTGTGCGGTATGAGCGCATACTCCTCTTCATCTTTGCCATTATTTACCATCAGTTGACAAGGACACACAAGGTTTTAGGAGCCAAACAGCACGGCATAA
>ENA-OPXC01001508-OPXC01001508.1-human-gut-metagenome-genome-assembly--contig:-NODE-1508-length-16006-cov-2.600213_pt1 | contig 16006 bp, 13 predicted proteins | sample MGYA00241512_ERZ502016 | MGnify/ENA primary metagenome ERZ502016 (study PRJEB25962, sample SAMEA2043043) | human gut metagenome | biome: human gut; feature: human-associated habitat; material: faeces...
CACCGGGACAAACCCGCAGGTTCAAAACCTCCACCCGTTCCTTGGAACTGCCCGGTGCGCATTGCCGCGGTCACAACAAGTATTCGATAGGTATCTGCTACGAAGGCGGGCTGGATGCCCGGGGAAATCCGAAGGATACCCGTACGCCGGAGCAGCGTTCGGCCCTGCACCTGCTGGTGTACCAGCTGCTACAACAGTTCCGGAACGCCCGTGTATGCGGCCACCGCGACCTCAGTCCCGATTTGGACGGAGATGGGACGGTGGAGCCGTGGGAGTGGGTGAAGCAGTGTCCGTGCTTCGAGGTAAGTAAAGAATTTTAAAACAATCATCCTTAAAACATGGAATTATGAAAATAAGCAAAGAAACCTGGAAAGATATCTTGAAAATTGTGGGCACCATCATTGCCACCATAGCCAGTGTGCTGGGCGTGCAGGCGATGCCACTGTAGGAGGCTGAAAAGCCAGCAAGGGAATGGGAGAGGCTTGGAAAACAGCCTCCCCCATCCCTTATCCCGCAAAACATATTGAATAATTTTTCTAATAACAACGATTTATCATGAAAAGAATATCCTTGTTTTTATTACTGTTCCTTTTACTGAAGGCAACGGTTATGTATTCGCAGGATGGCCATCCTGAAACCAACTTCCGGATTGTTCCGGTATCTCCCAATGCAGCTTCATTGGGAACTTTCGGCATGATACCTACCGACAATTATGTGGGGCAAGCCAATCTGACTATCCCGATCTACGAGATTGACCTTGACGGAAAGAAGTTCCCCATTGCACTATCGTACCATACGGACGGAACACGTGTTGCACAAGAAGCTACTTGGATCGGCCTTGGATGGACCCTCCAGGCAGGAGGGTGCGTCGTCAGACAAGTGCAGGGTACGGACGACTTTGCAGCACGTGGGTGCTATAACCTTACTGATGCTCCGTGGCTGACCAATCCCAGATTTGAAGTGACCGACCAGAATTTGGAGAAGTATATGGGTTATTTCAAAGGTGACTATGATGCCGAACCTGATATGTTTTACTTCAATGCAGGCGGACATTCGGGCTCCATGTATTTCGACGTATTGAAGAACAACCGACAACTGAATGCCGTCCCTACCATCCAAACACAAGAAAAAGTGGTAAAGATGGTATACAATACAAGTAACAAAACATGGACCATGACGGACTTGGAAGGATATGTCTATTCCTTCTCGACAAAAGAAATCACATACTATTTCTTAAATACCATTGATTTTTTTCAAACAGATATAACTAGAAGTCATATATTTCCATACTATAACGAACCGCAGATTGTAACAGCCTGGATGCTTGACTCTGTGACATCTCCCAACGGTGGAAAGATTATGTTTAGTTACAAAAAAGAAAGTATTTTTACTCCCATTTCTACTACAGAAGACGTTATATCTTTGTCTAAAATAGTGAATGGCCAATTGTCTTCACAATCTCCGCAGTATTTCACCAATAAGTTCAACTACAATTACTCATACTCCAAGATAGAGCAATGGACATTGTCGGCTATTACTTTTGAAGGGGGTAAAGTAGAATTCGGTACAACTGATCGTGAGGATATAGAGAGTGCGGAAACCGGAAAAAAGGTACAGAAGCTGTCGAGTATCAAGGTGAGTGATACTGCCGGTAACCTTATCAAGACCACCATGCTGGAGTATAAATATCTGCTTAGCGGAATGGCTGCCACTACCAATGGTTATGATGACCGTTTGTTATTGTCGAAGGTATATGATGTGGCTGGTTCGAAGAAGAACAATGTATATACCATGGATTACAATATGGGGAAATTGCCGCCCAAACGCTCTCTGTCTGTAGATGCCTGGGGATTCTACAACGGTGCGTCACCAATGACTGCTTCTTTAAAGATTAGCCCCAGCATTTATTGGTCGGAGTCGATAAAGCCGAGCAGTAAGACGAGCTTGTTTAAAGAAGGTATGGACCGTTCATTCAATGAGGCGTTGTGCAAGATAGGGACGCTGCGCACTATCACCTATCCTACGGGTGGCACAACTACCTTTGAGTATGAAGGACATCGTTTTGAAACTTTGCCTATGATGCCCCCCTTGCGCGAAGGAACCCTTAACCTGGTAGACAACGGTATGCCGCCCGTAGCACCCGGAGCTCCTGTCCTTATGTATATTGGCGAGCCTTTTGAAGTGGACGATGCCAATCCCAAGATTATCATCCGCAGAAGACATGACGAACCTCATCCCAGTGAACATCTTGCTTCGTCGCTTACTTACACAACACAACTCGAAAAGAAAGAGGGTAATGGTTATAGAACCTTGTTCTCTTCTCCCGATTATGATGTGATGGAGCCCTGGCCTGATGACACTGAAAAGCAACTGGACAGAGGTACGTATCGTGTGACATTGGCAGTGCAGAATGTAAGGTTGGAGTATCCTATCAATATTTCGGTAGAGATAGTAGGCAAAACGAATGCTCCCTTGGATAAGGATTACCTGGGTGCCGGGCTGCGCATCAAGTCCATCACGAATACGGACGGCAACGGTAACCAGAGTTGGCGTAAGTTTGAATATCAGGATGCAAAGCTGATGGTGAAGCCGGTATTCAACGCACCGGTCTATGTAGAACAAATGCAAAGTTGGGCAGGAAACTGGATGAATGCTTACTATGAACTGATTCAATCTGCTCCTTATATCCCTTTGACGAATCTTTCCAGAGGAAACCTTGTGGGATATACGGCGGTCAGTGAATCATATGGCGACATGGATACTCAGGGATATACCACTTACAGATACCATAACGTTCCGGATGAGGTTACTGATATATACCTGGCCGGTATTCCTACGGTGCCTGACTATGAGAACGGTAAACTTTCGTCGGTAGAATATAGGGATAAAAATCATAAACTGCTGAAGAGAGAGGAGTACACCTACTCACCTTCTTCTTCGGAAGAGGTTTGGGCACCGAAAATACGCAACTATTATTTCAATCCGGATTATTCCCATCCTACCCGTACCATGCAGCCTTACAATCTGTGGGCACAATCGTACTATCTCAGCAAGAAAGTGACTACCGACTATCGCGCTGAAGGCAATATAGTGGACGAAGAGAGATATGCCTATACTGATTATGGGGTACTTTCTTCTTTAAAGAGTAACAAGCATGGGGTGGAGAAAGAAAAGCAGTTTAAATATGCAAACAGCTTTACAGATGCCGTTTCCGTCAAGATGAAAGGGAAATATATGGTGGGTATGCCTATAGAACATGTCGAACTCTCTGCCGGCAAAGTGGTGAATGCGTCGAAGACGGAATATAAAGACACGCTCAACATGATTCTGCCCAAACGTACGTTGAAATTCAGCTCTGCTGCTCCCAAGACACTGGCCGACTATGCGGGAGCCTATGTGCAGGATATTTGGTTTGGCAAGTACACTTCGAGAGGCCGGCTGCTGGGTTATATACGCAACAATTTGCCGGTGAGCTTCCTATGGGCCTATAACAATCTTTATCCGGTGGCCAAGATAGAAGGAAAGACGTATGAGGCTGTAGAGAAAATCTCGTCGGCGAGCATCAGCCAACTGCCGGCCAATGCGAATACTGCGTCTATTACAGCTGTCCTGAACACAGTGCGAAACGGGCTTGCCAACGACAATGCTTTGGTTACTACCTATCTCTATCGCCCGCTTGTGGGTGTTACGGAAATTGTAGAACCGAATAAAGAGAAAGCGACCTTTGCCTATGACGACTTCAACCGCTTGTTCCAGGTTAAGGAGCATAATGGAAAGGTAGTGAATGAATATCAGTATAATTACAAACCCCAATGAAACGAAAGAACTGTATGAAACGAAAATATATGTTTATGGCGTTGTTGTGTTATGCATTGACAACAGCGGCGCAGGATGCCAGCCACAATTATGTGCGTACCCGTAGCATGCTGGATGAAACGGGAGGTAAATATCTGGACAAGGTGGAGTATTTTGATGGCCTGGGACGTCCGTTCCAGACGGTATTGAAGAAGGTGACGGCAAGCAGCAGCAATCTGGTGACGTTGCAGGAGTATGACGTTGCAGGACGTGCCGCGAATTCCTGGCTGCCGATAGTCTCGTCTGCCGAGTATGTGGCGCCTGCTGCATTCAAGAGCAGTGCGCCCAGCAACTATGGCAACGACTCGCGTCCTTACGGCCAGCCGGTGTACGAGGCTTCTCCGCTGAACCGTACCGTCAAGGAATACGGACCGGGAGCCGCATGGCATGGCGGGCATTCCGTCAATACGGACTATCTGGCCAACAGTACGGCTAACGCGCAGTTGAACTGCATCAACTATAGCGTAAGCAGTGCAGGCGCACTGACGAGCAACGGCAGCTATGCTTCCGGCCAGCTTTCGGTCGTTAAAACCACCGATGAAGACCTGAACGTGAGCTACACCTTCACCGACAAGATGGGACATGTTGTATTGACGCGTCAGATGAAAGGCAGTGAAACGCACGACACTTACTATGTGTATGACGACAAAAGCAATCTTTGTTTCGTGCTCCAGCCTATGTACCAAAGCTCGGCCAATCTCGACTTGTATGCCTTCCAGTACAAATACGACGGACGTAACCGTTGTATCTGGAAGAAGCTTCCCGGTGCGGGATATATGGAAATGGTGTATGACAATGCCGACCGCCTGGTATTCTCGCAGGACGGCAACCAGCGTGCCCTTACATCCGGTAACTGGACGTACTACAAGTACGACGGGCTGAACCGCCTGACGGAACAGGGGACTTGTACCAACAAAGTGACCACTTCTGGAACGAATGTACTTGTGCAGCACTTCTATGACAGTTACGCTTTCCGTTCGCAAGCAGGTTTCAATAACAGCAATTTCCCTGATGATGCTTCGGGCAATGGAAAAGGTGCCTTGACTGCAAGTGTGGCAACGGTACTTGGTAGTAGTAACAAGATTTATACCGCATACTACTATGACATCAAGGGCCGTGTGGCAAAGACCGTGCAAAGCAATCTCTTGGGGGGCTATGATGTGACGGCTACCATATATACCTTCACCGATAAGCCCGCTACTGTAACGCATACGCATACTGCAAGCGGAAAGCCCACTCGTACTGAAATGTATACTTACAGCTACAACCATGCGGACAGACTCTTGAAGGTGGAGCATACGCTAGGCGGCACCAAGATAACCCTTGCCGACTATGCGTATGACAACTTGGGAAGACTGCAATCAAAGTCCCTGCACGGAAGTGCCACCAACAAGCTGACGTATGCCTATAATGTCCGTGGCTGGCTGACGGGAATTAGTGGAAGCAAGTTTACACAGAATCTGTACTACAACACCGGCACCGGCACCGCCAAATACAACGGCAGCATCAGCAGCATGACGTGGAAAGCTGGAAATGAGAGCACTATCCGTGGCTATAAGTTCACTTACGACGGATTAAGCCGTCTGATGAACGCCACTTACGGCGAAACAGCCGGCATCAATACGAACACCAACCGCTTCAGCGAGAACGTGACGGGCTATGACAAGAACGGCAACATCAAGACCTTGCAACGTTACGGTCAGACCGCTGCTTCCAGTTACGGTTTGATTGATAACCTGACTTTCACCCTCGCCGGCAATCAGTTGAGCCGTGTGGACGATGCGGCAGCAGCTTCTGCCTACAATGGTGGTTTCGAGTTCAAGGACGGTGTGAAGCAGGCGAACGAATACACTTACGATTCCAATGGAAATTTAACTAAAGATTTAAACAAGGGAATTAGTACAATTACCTATAATGTATTAAATTTGCCCAATATGGTCACGTTCAGTGACGGTAGTACGATTGCCTATACTTATGGTGCCGACGGCACAAAGCTGAAAACTGTCCATAAGACAGGCAGCACTACTACCACGACGGACTATTGCGGAAACGTGGTCTATGAGAACGATGTTCAGAAGTTGCTGCTGACCGATGAAGGCTATGTTACTTTGAGCGACGGCAAGTATCATTACTACTTGAAAGACCATCAGGGTAATAACCGGGTTGTGATTAACCAAAGCGGCACGGTAGAGGAAGCGAACCATTACTATCCCTTCGGTGGTGTGTTTGCAAGCTCAGGCAATGTGCAGCCTTACAAGTATAACGGCAAGGAGTATGACTCGAAGAAAGGTTTGAACTGGTATGATTATGGTGCAAGGCATTATGATGCGGTATTGGGTAGGTTTACGACGAATGACAGATTTGCCGAGAAATATTATTCGATGTCTCCGTATCAGTATGGGGCGAATAGTCCAGTTGGGAATATTGATGTGAATGGGGATAGCATAATTATTAAACCTAATGCGAATGGAATAATTGATCAGATAAAAGTGCTCTTTGGGTATGATACAAAATTCCAAAAAGATGTAAAAGCAGATCTTTTCCAACTTAAACAAGATGATAAAAAGGTAGCTGATATTATTGGAAAATTAGAAGAGAGTAAGAATATACATTATATCACAATGCCTAAAAAAGGAGAGTATAACTCTACTGGGTTTAATGCAGACAAGGTAAAAAAGAATATTTCACAAGGTAGTGAAATTTATTATAACCCCTATAATCGGAGAAGAGGCCGAAATGACAGCGACATGAGAACACCAAGAATAGGTTTAGCTCATGAACTTCAACATTCATTTGATGTTGATAAGAAGGTGGCTACTTATGAAAGGACGAAAAACGGTATTTTATTAATGGATATACGCGCTATCAATACCGAGAACCGAATAAGAAAAGTAATAGGTGAACCTAAAAGAACGATGTATGGAACCCAAAAAGTACCGAAAGAATTATTGGAGTAGGATGCTGATTTTAATAGTAATTATTATCGGAGGGATATCTTTATATTTATACATAAAGTATGATTATTCTGAAAAAGCTACGATAGATTCTAATAACTTAATTACTACTGCGCCTTGTATGATAACAACTAATATAGCGTGGCATGATTCTATTTGTAAGGTTGTATTAGATGAGATTGAATTGGTATCAGTTATAGATGAAGAGGACTATATAACGAAACCTTTTTATGAAAATTTTATCAAGTTATCTGATAAAGACACTTTAATAATGGACAGTCTCTCGTATATACAATTGAAAGACTATGTCGTTGTTCCGGAATATCGTATAGATTCTATTTGTAAACGTGAAGGAATAAAAGGTTTGTTTTCAGCTTATTTTGATGATATATGGTTTACTCCGTGTTATAATGAGAATAGTGTATTAAGTTTATCGGAACAAAGGTATGTTATTTATGTATTATTGCAACATGGTTTATCTGTTAGAAGAGATTGTGAATCAGGTGATATATATATAAATAGAAGCGCTACTCTCAAAAATTAGAAATTATAGTTTAGTAATCAGATAAATTTTGTTGTAACGGATGTTATTTGTTTACTACTTCTGAATATCAGAATCTTCTGATTCAATAATCTAAATGATTCCCTGCTTACATACAGCGATGTAGGCAGGGAATTTCATATAGTATTATTTCTATGATAAGAATTTCTAAGCTCACTTACGACAGTCTGATTGAAAACCTCACCTTCACGTTTGCGGGCAACCGCCCGACCCGTGTGGACGATGCGGTAGCGGCTTCTGCCTACGGTGGCGGTTTCGAGTTCAAAGATGCCGTGAAGCAGGCAAATGAGTACGCCTACGATGCCAATGGAAATTTAACTAAAGATTTGAACAAGGGAATTAGCAACATATCGTATAATTGCTTAAATTTGCCAAGTACGGTGACTTTCAGTGACGGCAGTAGGATAAGTCATACATACGGTGCCGACGGCACGAAGCTGAAAACTGTCCATAAGACAGGCAGTACTACCACCACGACGGACTATTGCGGAAACGTGGTCTATGAGAACGGTGTTCGGAAGTTGTTGCTGACCGATGAGGGCTATGTTACTTTGAGCGACGGCAAGTATCATTACTACTTGCACCAGGGGAACAACCGGGTAGTCATCAACCAGAGCGGCACTGTAGAGGAGACGAACCATTACTATCCGTTCGGTGGTGTGTTTGCAAGTACAGGCAATGTGCAGCCTTACAAGTATAACGGCAAGGAGCTTGATGCGAAGAAAGGGTTGAACTGGTATGACTACGGTGCAAGGCATTATGATGCGGCGTTGGGGAGGTTTACGACAAATGACAGATTTGCTGAGAAGTATCATTCGATGTCTCCGTATCAGTATGGGGCGAATAATCCGGTTAAACATATTGATGTAAAAGGTGATTCAATTATAGATATTAATGGAAAAGCCATTACTTATCAAAATAATGAATGGTCCTCAAACGCAACGCCGGATGTTAAAAGGGTAGGTAATGCAATGATGAGAAATAGTATTGGGCAAACCCAATTCGAAAAAATGATGTGGTCTGATTATCCTATTACAATTACATTAAGTTCTAAAGACGATAATAATTCCGGTCGCATAGGAGTAACTAGTATTACAGGTGATGAGAATGGCAATATAACAAAAGCGAAAATAACTCTTTATATGGAAATCATAAAGGATATAGCAAACATTATTCCTTATGCAAAACAAGGAGAAATAGTGAAGCGTTATAGAGAAAATCTAAATATAGATCAACTTAGTAACATAACTTTAGATGATGTTATAGGAGCTACAGGAACTCATGAGAGTGTACATGCTTTAGATAAATATTCAAATCATGTAGGCCAGCCCGATAAATCTAAACGAGAACAAAATCCTATATTAAAAGAAATTGAATATATAAAAAAGATAAAGCATTAGTGGATTTTGTGCAAAATGAAGGATAAGAATCGAAATATTCGATTTCTTTAGCATAAGAGTTAACAAAACGGCAGAGATACTATAATTTGAAATACTTCTAAATATTGTATCTCTGTCCGTACTTCAAATTATTAAAGATGAAAGAAAGAATATTATTCATATTTCTATTATTCTCTATTTCTGCTTTTTCACAAGAAAAGGCAAGCATGGGAACGATAAAATTAACTGCCATTGTGCCAGATTCATTATTAAATATGAAAGTGTTGCATTATGCACAGGAATTAAAATATGTTGATTATGCACAACCTGCCCTTGACTTTTCACTTCCAATATGTTAAAATAATTCAAAAGCCTATCATTATATTGCTGTTACAAAGGAGAATGTTACATGGATAACAAGTACAAGGGAACCAAGACCGAGCTTAACCTTCAGGCAGCATTTGCAGGTGAATCGCAGGCAAGGAACAAATACACATATTTTGCTTCAAAGGCTAAGAAAGAGGGCTTTGAGCAGATAGCTGCCCTTTTCCTCAAGACTGCTGACAATGAAAAGGAACACGCAAAGATGTGGTTCAAGGAGCTTAACGGCATCGGAAACACTGCCGAAAATCTCAGCGCTGCCGCTGACGGCGAGAACTGCGAGTGGACAGATATGTACGAGGAGTTTGCCAAGACCGCCGAGGAAGAGGGCTTTACAGAGCTTGCCGCAAAGTTCAGAGCTGTAGGCGCTATTGAAAAGCATCACGAGGAGCGCTACCGTGCACTGCTTAAAAATGTGGAGACTTCCCAGGTATTTGAAAAGAGCACTGTCAAGGTATGGGAATGCCGCAACTGCGGTCACATCGTTGTTGGAACCAAGGCTCCCGATGTATGTCCCGTATGCAATCACCCTCAGAGCTATTTTGAGATAAGCGAAGAAAACTATTGATAAATACATACAAGCACAAAAAAACACGGATGCTGCCGCAAATAACAGTATCCGTGTTTTTTTATTTGTTTATCCGATAAAGCATACAAGGTCTGCCGCCTGTTTCATAGTTCATATTGCCCGAGATAGTGCCTTTTTCAAGGAGAAAATTTAAATATCTGCGGACCGTAACTCGTGAAAGCCCCACCTTGTCTGCGATCTCCTCGCCTGTGAAATCCGTATCGGGATTTCGTTCAAGAAAGTTATGCACCGTTTCAAGGGTCTGATCCTGTATTCCCTTAGGAAGCTGCTCAATGGTCTTTGAGGAACCGCTGTTAAGCATGGCATCAATATGCTGCTGGCTGAACTGCTCCAGATCGTGGAATGCGTCCTGTCTGCTGAGGAATTTTTCCAATGCCTGCTGAAATCTTGCACTTGAAAAGGGCTTGATAAGGTAATCTACAACACCAAGCCTTACCGCTTCCTCAATGGCTGCGCTGTCGTTGGCGGCTGTTACCATTATTACCGCCAGCGGAAGATTTTTCTCTCTTATCCTGCGCAGCACTTCAATGCCCGTGGTCTTTGGCATATACACATCAAGAATAACAAGCTGAACATTGTTTGCCGTCAGGTAAGCCAGCGCCGCATCACCGTCACGGCACACGGAGGCTACATGAAAATGCTTGTTTTCGGTCACATACTGCTTGTTTATCATGGCGACCATAGGGTCATCTTCAACTATCACGACCTCATACATTGCTGCCGCCTCCTTCATCTGTAAGTGTTACGGTAAAGGACGTGCCAACGCCCTCCTCCGACTCAACGGAAATGGTTCCGTTATGCTTTTCGATAAGCTGCTTTATAAGGTGAAGCCCGGTTCCCCTGCCGTCACCCTTGGTGGAAAAGCCGTTTTCAAAAATCTTTTCTCTGTTCTCTTCCGATATACCGTTGCCCGTATCATCAACAGTGATTATCATTGCATGGGGCTTTGTGAAGATGCCAACGGTAAGCTCCTTGGGAAGCTCATTTTTCTCGTTGAGCGAATCCATGGCGTTTTCCGTAAGATTGCCGATAATGGTTATCAGGTCGCCCGACGGCAGAGAGATATCATTGCGTGAAAGCCTGCTGCCGCCCTCCAGCGTGAACTTGATATTAAGCTCTGCTGCTCTGGAATACTTGCCGATAAGCAGCGCTGCCACTGACGGGTCATCAATATTTTTCATTATACTATGTATGACAGTCTGCTGGATAGAGGTTATATTGGTTATGTACTCGCAGGCTTCGTTTGTGCGCCCCATCTGGATAAGCCCCAGGATAACATGGAGCTTATTTGTGAAGTCATGGTTGTTTGCCCTCATTGATTCCACAAGGTATTTAACGCCCGAAAGATCCTCCATAAGCTTTGTGAACTCGGTTCGGTCACGGAGAATGCAAAGTCCGCCTGAGGAGCTGTCACCCTCTGTTATGGGCACATAGTCGGCTATGATATCCGAGCCACTGTCGGAATGAACAGAAAAGCCCGATATCTTTTCGCCTGAGGACATTATAGTTCCCGTCATCATTTCGGGTATTGCCCGGGAAATATTCAGCTTATCGTCGCTGTCGCCAATGCCGAGCATTTTCTTTGCGGCGCAGTTTATGTAAACCACAGAACCGTCCTTTTCAAAGGCGAGAAGTCCCTCTTCCAGTGATTCAAGCACATTGTCACGCACGGTGAACATAGCGCTGAAAATATCAGGCTCATAGCCCTTGAGGATACGCTTTATCCTGTCGGAAAGCTGTCTTGACAGCGCTATAGCCAGTGTGATGACCGCAGCCGCACACACTGTATGAAGGATTATTATGCTTATTACTGTTTTTCTGATATTCTGGGTCAGCATTACCGCAAGGACAAATCCCACATAATTTCCGCTGTCGTCATAAATCGCAGCATATGCACGCCTCTGTGCGCCCGAGGGACCTGTATCGGAGGTGACATAGAAAATGTCGCTGTCGGTAAAATCGGGTATCGTGCCATCATAAACAGTGCCGATAAGCTCATGATTTGTGTGGTAGATACGCCTGTTATCCGAGCTTATGACAGAAATGACATCAATATTTGTAAGGGAGCTTTTAAGTGAGTCAAGATAGCTTTCGGTCATATTGCCGTCAATGCTGCCGTCGGTAAGCTTATCACGGATTATTTGTGACTGAGCCACCGCCTGGGCGATATTTTCAAGGTTCTGGTCAAGCCTTGTTCTGTCCGTATATATGCTTACTATTATGCTGATTATTGTAATAAGTACAGTCATCACCGATACAAGTATGAGCAGTGTATCGAGTATCTGCCGCTGTATGGTGCCTGTCCGGGCGCTGCGGCGCTGTCTGCTGTTCATTCATATGACCGCCTTTCAGGTGTATTGTAAATATTATAACACATAAAAACACTTTTGAAAAGGGAATATGCGGATAAAAAGGACTTTTGAAAGTAATGTAAATAAGATATTTTGCCGAATAATGGCTATATTCCGTGATTTGTGACGATTTTACTTTTTTAAGTAATTTCAGCCGAGGATAAGGAAAATGCGTTGATAACTTACCGATCATTGATTTTTATTCCCATTGGAGTTAGAATAGAGACAACAAAGAAACCAATACCGAAAGGAAAGAAAAGAAATGAATACTTTTGCAAGCTTAATGGAAATGATGATGGTCGTATGCTTCGGAATCTCATGGCCCCTTAACATTATCAAGGCATGGAGATCCCGTTCAGCTAAGGGAATAAGCCTTCCCTTCTACTTCTTCATCTGGATCGGATATGTTTTCGCATTCGTCGGCAAGTTTGTTCTTATCGCAGCAAACGCTCCCCAGCCCTGGTACGAAACAGTTCACTGGTATGTAATGTTCTTCTACGTACTTAACATCGCAATGGTAACTACAGGCATCGGCATCTACTTCAGAAACAAGCACCTGGATAAGAAGACCGTTGGCGTAAATAAGCTTGCGGCTGTAACCGAATAAATCTTAACTACAAAATAATCATAGGAGGATACTATTATGGAAAACGCTGTTGGAAAAAGCCTTATGGCACCCCTTGGAACAGGCAGAATTTCTTTTATAAACAGAAAAGCTGAGGCAGCTGAAAAGACAGCTTATATCGCAAAGGTTTACGAAAGAGAAGCTGAAGAATACATGAAGCTCAATGAGCTTGCCGTAAGCAACGGCGTTGTCATGATAGGCTCCACCTTTGCAAAGGATATCCCCGTAGGTGAGCTGAGACAGGCATTTGAGCTTGACTTCAACATCTACAACCGCAGCTTTACCGATCTTTCCGTATTTGATGCAGAACCCGTTCTCATCAACTGCGTTGAGACACTTGCTCCTTCCAAGATCGTTCTCCAGCTTGGTGAGACTGACCTTGAAAGAGGCTTCAAAACAATTCCCGAGATCATTGCAGAATACACAAATGTTGTAAAGGCTCTCAAGAAGAGAAACCGTTTCACAGACATCGTTATCGTTACCGTATGCGAGACAGGCAACGGCACTCAGCCTGCTGAGTTCAACGCACAGCTGGAAAAGATGGCTAAGAAGCTTGGCTGCAAATATGCAGACATCACCTCCGCTTCTGCTGACCGTATGCCCTGCGTAAAGGCATTCAGCCTGCTCAAGAGATTTATGCGCAGCCAGCTCACATTTACCGATGCAATGACAATGGTAAATTATTAAGCAACTTTCCCAAACCAATTCCAACTTCCTTCATATATAAAAGCCCTCAGAAAAGAAAGCAGGTTCTGAGGGCTTTTTATTGCTTTTTTACGACAGTTATGCTATAATATCAGTAATTCGGACGTGTAAGGAGCGCTTTTATGAAAAAATCTGTGTTTTATCACCACATGGCAGAGGCTGCCTCTCAGAAAGGCATGGCAATACAGGATATTATCAGGCAGGTACATTCTCTCGGTATCGGCTGGGCAGAGGTTGATCTTGCCGACCTTAAAAGGGATAATTCTATTGCGGATATGCTGAAAAATGAGGGCATGGGAATATCATCTATCTACGGATTTTATGATTTTGGCAGCTCACAGAAAGGCTCCGCAGGCTTTGAGCACGTTCAGCTTGCAAAAAAGCTCGGCTGTGAAAAAGTAATGATAATTCCGGGATTTTACGCCTCCGATGACAAGGCACAGAGTGAGAATGAGCGAGAGAAAATGCTTGCCGCTATGAAGCAAATGTGCGAATATGCGCAGTCAGAGGGTATAATTCCCACTATCGAGGATTTTGACGACTGCAAAAGCCCTATTGCAACGGCGGAGCAGATGATGTGGTTTGCAGAACGCATACCTCAGCTGATGATAACCTTTGACACAGGCAATTTTATGTACAGCGGTCAGTCTGAGCTTGATGCCTTTGAACTGCTGAAAGACAGGATAGTCCACGTTCACTGCAAAGACCGTTCACTTATCGAAAAGCCCCAATGCGAAATGAAAATGACCGTTGACGGCAAGGCAATGTATCCTGCTCCCGTGGGTAGCGGCTGCATAAAAATGAAAGAGATAATAGCCTCTCTTGAAGCACGGGGATATGACGGCATTTACACCATTGAGCACTTTGGTGCGGAAGACCAGCTTATGTACATTAAACGATCGGCAGAATTTTTAGATGGAGTGATCTGATGACAAAAAAGAAAAAGGCAGTGGCAATAGTTTTATCCGCTGTGGCAGCTGTTATAGTGCTGACATTGCTGTATGATATGATTTTTCCCAAACTTTATGTCAGGGCAAAATATCCCGATATGACCGTTACAGCTATCGAAAAGGAAAAAGGCTCATGGTCACTTTTCGGCATAAGCGACCCCGAAATGCGTTACCTTTATTACAAAATGTATGACCCGAAAAATGATCTCAGCTTTACGCAGCAGTTCAGCTACAGCATATTTTTGCCCGTTTATTCCGCAGGCGCTGACCAATACGAAGAAACGCTAAGGAAGCATAATATCAGCATAATGGCAGAAGAGGGCTTCAGAGAAATCGCAGATGAATTTTGCTCTGATTACATTTTTATGGATAATCCCTTTAACGGCGAGGATCACACGGGCTATCTGCTTTTTATAAACGAGCGTGACCCAAAGCTCATAAAGGCGCTGGCTGACAGCCTTGACGGATATGTGGAAGATTTTTACTTTAAAGACTATACTGCGTATATCTCTTACAGCATCTACATATGCACTGACGATGACACATACTGCAGACTGAAGGCTGCATCACCCGAAAGCTGCTCTTCTGCGGGATACTATGGTCAGGCTTATTTTTCCGATATTATCCCCCAAATGCTTGACTGCAAAGCTACTCGCATAACTGCCGCCAATGACGGCTTTTCGGAGCGAATATTTACCGATATGGGGGATAAATCGGACGACGAATATCAACCACCCGAAAGCTTTGACACGGTGATGTTCTGGTACGACAGCGAGCCGAATGCGGCTTACAGCGGTCATTTTTACCTTTTCGGACTTGATTTTAACGGAGGAAATAACTGATGATAAGAGTTACAGTATGGAACGAATATGTTCATGAACGTGAATATGAGGGCATTGCAAAGGTATATCCCAATGGAATACACGGCTGCATTGCGGATTTTCTCGGTGTGGAGGATGATATCACTGTCACCTGCGCCACCCTTGATATGGAAAATCAGGGAATAAGCGAGGAGCTGCTGAAAAATACCGACGTGCTTATCTGGTGGAGCCACGCCCGTCAGGAGGACATCACAGATGAAAATGTAAAGCTTATACAGAATAATGTGCTTCAGGGCATGGGCTTTATAGGTCTGCACTCCGCCCATTTCAGCAAGCCGATGAAGGCTCTGCTCGGCACCAGCATGACCCTTAAATGGAGAAATGACGACAGCGAAAAGCTGTGGTGCACTGCTCCCTATCACCCTATTGCTCAGGGCATTGACAGCTGCATAGATATCCCCACAGAAGAGATGTACGGCGAGTTTTTCGATATTCCGAAGCCCGATGATGTGGTCTTTACAGGCTGGTTCAAGGGCGGAGAGGTGTTCCGCAGCGGCTGCTGCTGGCACCGCGGGGCGGGGAAGGTCTTCTACTTCCAGCCCGGCCACGAGACCTACCCCACCTACAACGAAAACGAGTATGTACGCACCGTCATCCGCAACGCCGTGCGCTATGTGGCCCGCCCTGCTGGGCTGAATCCGCGCCTGGATTGCCCGCATGTGGGCGAATTGGAGTGCGTGCCCGATTGCGACCGCATCGACCACTAAGATAAGAAGGGAGCAAAACCCATGTCTGAAGAAGAACGTCTGGACATCGTAGAGGGCGTAGATGAGG
>ENA-OPXC01001534-OPXC01001534.1-human-gut-metagenome-genome-assembly--contig:-NODE-1534-length-15747-cov-1.767270_pt1 | contig 15747 bp, 20 predicted proteins | sample MGYA00241512_ERZ502016 | MGnify/ENA primary metagenome ERZ502016 (study PRJEB25962, sample SAMEA2043043) | human gut metagenome | biome: human gut; feature: human-associated habitat; material: faeces...
GATCTGGGGCAGGCTCTCGGCGTCGTAAAGCTGTTTGAGGCGCGCACAGGCATCTTTCGCCTGGTCGAGTGCTGCCTGCGCGGCATCGAAGGTCTGCCGGGCCGACGTCGGATCGAGTTCGGCCAGCAACTGCCCCTGCTGCACGCGCTGCCCTTCGTCTGCGTAGGTGCGCGCGACGGTACCGGCAACGGGGAAACTCAGGGCGGCCGAGGTCTCCTCCTCGATCGTGCCGACGTAGAGCGCGGCGTCGATGTCCGACGACGGGGTGACGACGATGGTGCCCACCCGCAGCGGATCGGCCGTATGGGTCTTTTTCGGTGATGTGCAACCTGTCGCTAACAGCAGTATTGCGCAAAAAGTCGTTTGTTTCATCTGTTCCGTATTTTTCGATGCAAAGTTGCCGTTTTAGCGGTCGTAAGAAAAGACCATCGTGTCGGATGAATTCGTCGATTGGTTCGATTTTGTACTATTCAATGAAAAGCTCCCGGGATTTGCGTATATTTGTCCGCATAATTATCGGTAAAATGAACAAAAAGGAGATTCAGAGCTTCTCGCTCGAAACATTGCTCACCGTCAACGAACCGCGCCCGGAAGACCTCTATTTCGATGGCTGTCTGATCGCTTCGCGCGTCAAGATCATGGACACGGTCAACATCGACCTGTTCCGCTACCCGACGCGTCTCGATACCTTCGCGCCTTTGCGATCATTTTTTGTTCTAAAGGTTCGATTGTTTCCACTTCGGGCGTGACGCGCCACACGATTGGCGAGAGGACGCTTTTCGTGCACCTGCCCGGCAGCATCCTGCAGGTCGAGTCGGTGGAGGACGCCAGCGTGCACGCCATTCTCTGCGAGGAGGAGTTCATCCAACGGATCAATATCGACCTCAAATTGCTGACACAGCTTTTCCTGCAGGTCGAGAAGCATCCCAGCCTGCCGCTCGACGGCGAGGAGTGGGACGGGGTCATGCGTTCGCTGGACGGGATCCGCATCGAGGGGGCACGGCAGCACAACGACCCCTACTCCGCCGAGATCATACGTTCGATGATCCGGACACTGGCCTACAAGGTCTGCCGGATCATCGCCCGGCATGTCGAGACGGGGGCGTCGGAAGCCTCTTCGCGCAGCCGCAACGAGGAGTATTTCAACCAGTTCATGGGGGTGCTGGCCAGGCATTACATGCAGCAGCGTTCGGTCGGTTTCTATGCCGGCCAGCTGAACCTGACGCCCAAATACCTCACGACGATCATCCGCAAGACCAGCGGGCGCACGGCCGTGCAGTGGATCGACGACTATGTGGTGCTCGAAGCCAAAAACCTGCTGAAATACTCCACGATGAGCATCCAGGAGATCTCCTACTACCTGAATTTCCCCAACCAGTCGTTTTTCGGGAAATACTTCAAGAACCATACGGGCATGACCCCCACCGCTTACCGGCTGGGGAAATAGCCCGCCCGCGCGATCCGGAATGAAAATTACCCGGGCAAGCGCTCCGGGTAATTTTTGGGTGCATCCACCTGCGGGACGGTATATCTCAGGGCCTGTTCAACAGGTGGTTGGCGGCTATATATATGCAGGCCGGGTTTGCCGCTATGGTCTTTTCCGCGAAGGCCCGGAAGTCGGGCTCGGACACATATCCCGGCCGTCCCAGCATCCTGTTGAGCGACTCCCAGTTATATACTCCCGGACGCCTCGAGAATCTGCGGAACCATTTTCCGATGGGAGTGCCCTGCCTGACCCTGCTGCTGGAACTGTTTTCGGAATTGTCGCTTGTCTTTATCTGCAGCAGCGAGCCGTCCGCCTTGCAAAAGTCTACCGCGTCGATCGTACTCCCCCAGCAGCAATACCACCCCAGGGGAGATAATTTTACGGACAGGTACTCTTCGAGCAACTCGCCGATATTGTTTTCGATTGTCATCAGCAGGGAGTGCCCGGCCACTATTTTATCGGCCAGATTATCCTCGAGCCCGGATATCCTGGCTCTGAGGATCGTTTTTGCCATCGGATCCGGATGTGTCCCGGAGCAATTCCCGGTTCTGACCGAGGGCCTGTTGTTATATCCGGCCAAGTATGCTCCCACCCACTTTTTCATGTAGCCGGATAGAAGTATGGTGTCCGAACTCTTCAGGCGGAACGTCGGCAAGTTGCGTTTTTCGCTGAAGGCGACTTTCAGGACGGTCTCCATGGCGGGGGAATAATTTTCCCCGGCGTATATTTTGGCATAGGCGATTGCCTGTTCCGTACTCGATTCGTCGAATCTGTATGCATCCGTCATGGCTTTTTTGTTTTAAAATTACGGATTAATCGAATTCGATCGTCAACTGGGACGATGTTTTTTTTCGTTTTCCCGATAAAATTCCGGTTTCGAATTCATGATCCGATGTGCCCTTGTAGCGGGAATAAGGAAAGCCTTCCGGTGCCGCCGTTTCGACTCCCTGGCGGTGGGCGGCGATTGTCCTGCCGATTGCCCTGCCCAGCCCGACGGGAACCGCATTGCCGATTTGCTTGTATTTGTCCAGCAAACTGCCTTCGATCACCCAATCGTCGGGAAATTCCTGAATCCTTTTGTATTCTTGTATGGACAGGGGCCTGTTTTCCGTCGGGTGCGCCAATTCCGTTGCGGGCATGGCGGGATGGGTGACTACCGTGGGGGACGGCGAATCCCAGTCCAGCCTTCGGTAAAAGCCCGTTTTCCCACCGCCCAGATGGTAGGAGTTTCCCATGGCTTCCGGCTGGAGTTCTTTGGGCAGATTCCGCCAGTTTTCCCCCGGTTTCAGCATCTTTATGTATTTCAGCCGCTTCTCGGAAAAGTCGATGTGGTCGCACCGGGCCGGATCCAATCCGGCTACTGCATCCCTGAAAGTCCTCCACCTTTCAAGCCCGAATACCTCTTCGTTCGAATGGGTGGGACGGAGGTACGGAACCGGGTTCGGGGATTTGGTGCATGTTATGACCACCCTCTCCCTAATTTGCGGGGAGCCGAAATTGGCCGAATTGTAAAGGTTGAAAGTTACGTTGTAACCTGCGGCTTCCAGCTTCTTTTTGATATAAAAGAGTGTCGACCCCGGTGTCTTTGCCCAATTGATGTCGTAGCTGCGGGTAATTTCATCGTCGATGTCTATCGAAAGTGCGGACGAAAACAACCCTCTTACGTTTTCTATTACGGCGTACTGCGGTTGTATCTCCCGGATGACTTCTATGTATTTCAGAAAGACATTGCCCCGCTCGTCCTGGAAGCCGAGCCTTTTCCCGGCCGTGCTGAATGCCTGGCAGGGCGGCCCGCCGACGATGATGTCGACCTGCCCGTTTTCTTTGAGGTTTGCATATTCCAGGATCTCCCCGGCCGTGTAGTCCCTTATATCTCCGATCAGGCCGATGCCGGGTTCGTTGGCGACGATCGTCCGGCGGCATGCGTTATCCGTTTCGCAGGCCAGTAATATGTTGATGCCCTCCTGCTCCAGTCCGATGTCCAGCCCCATTGCCCCGGAGAAAAAGGAGAGGCAATTCAGTGCTCCCTGTTTTGGCGCCTTCCTGGATTTCCGATCGGGAACGTCATTTTTTTTCGTCCGCAGATCCTTCCTGTCGAAAGATTCCAAAGTATCGTCGTTTATAATCCATGAGTCCCCTATTTTTTGGCCGGCGAGGCGGCCTTCCCTTAAAAGTTTCCTCACATATTGGGCGGAGCATCCCAAGGTCTCCGCCGTTTCAATCACACTCAGCAACATTGTATGGTTATTTCGTTTGCGAAACACTGCAAATATACCCTTTTCCCCGCAAACGGCCAAAAAAACTCCCTCGGGCCGGGAGTTTTTATCCCGATACGTTCGACCCGTGCCGGACGGGGAGTCGCATGAACCCGTAAGACGGACAGGTTATTTCACTGTTTCCGGTTTCCTGCGTTTGTCCCGGGGACGCAAGGGGCATAACGGGGGCTTATTGACCGTGTCCTTGCCGGGGTATTTGTTCGAAAGCCATTGTTTTGCATCGTTTGACGCAGGAGGGAAAACATGTTTCCAATGGAGAGTTTTATGGAGAGGCAATGGGAGCCAGGGCCATGGAAAGGCACTTTTGTCTCTTTCCCGCCGCGGATAAACAAAAAAATCAGCAACTTCATTTCTGTAAGTTGCTGATTTCGAGAGCGGAAAACGGGGTTGTTTGCGCTATAGAGAGCAGATTGAGGCTAATTAATTGTCGGATAGTTCGATATGCCTATTGTTGTCATATTTTGTATTTCGACGATTGGGCAGCCTGAAGCAACGAAACGCAGGCGTTAAGTTAACAAATCGTTATCCGAAGTTGTTAACCGGCTACCCTGTTGCTCTGCTTGCTTTTTCCTGCATAATATATTATTTTTCATTATATTGCGATATTCTTCATCTTGACAAGGGACTTATAACGAATTAATTTTGCAGCCCTTAAAATTATGTGTTATGAGAAGTACATTCAATTAAAAATGCAATCTGCTAAACAACAGGGGTTTAAAGAAAGGAAAAAGTACAATGGGTAACGATATAGAAACGAGCGAACTTCTTCTGTCTGCTTTGTTTCTCCATTGTTTCAAATAACTCCGTCACAAAGATAAAAACATTTTTTTGAACTATCATATACAACCTGAAACTATATTTATTTAGAGAGAAAAAACTATCTTCCTTTTTCCAAGCGAGAACCCGGCAAAATCCTTAACTTTGCAGGCTCAAACTATTTGTAAATGTTTCAAATAATAGCATTAATAGCAGCGTTTCAGGCTTTATTCTTCGGGGTACTCGTTCTCACGAAGAAAAATAAAAGCATGCTCGACAAGCATCTTTCGGCATGGTTGCTGTACCTTGCTGTTCATATCCTATGTATTTCGGCATCACAAAGTGAAAATATAATTTATTCAAGTTACTTTGTTTATCCGAGTTATATTTTGGCAGGGCTGCACGGTTTTTTCCTGTATCTATGTACCAAGTCCCTGATAAGCAATTCTTCAAAAGAGTTCAAAAGGGAGCATATTACAATTACAGGATATATACTAATCGCCATTACCGGATTCTTTTTATACAACTCATATCCACAAGAAACGGCTGTTGCAACCAGAATATTTGCTTTTTGTTTCAATACCTTGTTTATTGTTCTTGCTATCGGACTATTCCACCGATATAAGAAATTTCTGCGGACTAACTTTTCCAATACAGACAAACTAAGTTTTAACTGGATGAGATTCCTTGCCTTTGGCTTGATTATCCTGTTAAGCGGGGCGTTGGTATTGGTAATTCTCTACGAGTTCTTTTCCTTTCCGTTGTCGTTATACAGCATATTTGCAGTTATCGTCTTGCTGTTTGTAAATGTATTAGGATTCAGAGGGATTAAGCACAGTACTATCTTTAATCAGACTGTTATTCCATACAATCAGGCACAGCCGGAAGAACTGCCTGCAACGAATAAGGAAGATACTTCATACGTTAACTACGGGCTGAAACAGGACGATGCGGTTTCTCTTTCCGGCAAACTGAAAATTTATATGGAAACCGAGCAACCGTATATCAATATGGATTTAACCCTGAAAGACCTTGCCACCGCTTTAGATACCTACCCGTATTATATTACCCAAGTATTGAATACAGTTTTCAATCAGAATTTTTACGACTTTATAAATACTTACCGGGTCGAAGAAGTGCAAAGACGATTAAGCGACCCTCAATTTAAGAATTTAACGATTCTGGCTGTCGCTTATGATTGCGGATTCAATTCCAAATCTTCTTTCAACCGGATTTTTAAGCAAAAGACGGGGCTAACCCCAAGCCAGTACAAAAACCGTTAATCCTTTTATAATCAATAGTGGAACAGTCCTGCTCATGCGAGTAGGACTGTTTTATTTTACCCAATATGTCCCATTCGTATGAGTGGGACGACTACCCTTTACTAATTACCTTCATTTGCAGAGTTTTTCAGATATAAGTATCATGACAGCAAAGGAAATTCAAACAACATTCTTTAAAAGTAGAAAAAGAAGAATCGGCACGGATATACTATTAGGTGCTTTCGTGTTAGTCGCCATTAGTGGTTTTGTCCTTTTATACATGAGGGCAACCGCCGATAATACCGTATTATACCCAACCTCATGGTGGTGGGCTTTTATACACCGGATAGCCGCTTTGGTATCGTTAATATTCACAATTCCGCATGCTTATAAGCACCGGAAATGGTATAAGCGATTCTTCTCTTCAAAACGGAAAAGCACAGTTACCGTAATACTGTCCGTTGGCTTCTTTATGACGTTGATAACAACTATTGCGTTAGCGGTGATAAGGGATTCCGTATCGTTAGAGATTATCCACTCCGTTATCGGTATCGTGGCTATTGTGTTCATTATCATTCATGCCCTAAAAAGGTATCATATAATCAAATAAATCATGAAAAATCAAAGGCGAAAAATCATGTTTGTTATCCTCATACTTATATTTCTTACAGGGAAAGCCGTCAAAAGTTACGGGCAGGAGAATTTCACATTGAAAGGAAATTGTGAAATAACACGGGCAGGAAACCTTTATATCTTTCTTGTTGATGAGCAGACAAGCAAAAAAGCAATGACAGGAGTACAGGAACTTATTATCAAAATAGACAGTTGTCCGAAAACAGAATTAATAGAGTTTTCTTTTAGAAATATACCCAAAGGAGAGTATGGAATCAGGTGCTTCCTTGATACGAACGGAAACGGTAAACTCGATTTTAAGCTATTCTCTGCAAGAGAACCTTGGGGCATGAGTTGGAAGAACAAGCGAAAGTCCGGTATCCCCTCTTTTGATGATTATTCTTTTACAGTGAAATCGGACAAGGTGTTGAAAACTATTAAAGTCGAATAATATAAAAATTAATTCAGTATGAAAATCGAAACAATCAAATCCAAAGGGTTTGCGGTGTCAGTGATGCTGTTCCCTCTTATGTTACTGGCGGGCTTTCTCATGCACCCCGACTTACTCGAAATGAAAATGTTGCACACTGCGCAAGACCTTGTGGACAGGTTTCATAACAATCAGCTTTACCATATGGCATTTTATCGTTATGATGGCTGTCCCGCTAATAATTGTAGCAATGGTTGGCATTATGAACAGGGTTCAGGGAAAAGGCAGGAAATATGCTTTCTGGGGTGGAATTATCGGCATATTCGGAGCATTCATTTTAGCGGTTGATAAAGGGGCTTTATGTTTAGTTATGTCGGCTTTCGATACTATTCCGGAACCGCAATTTCAAGGGTTAATCCCTTACTTGGATGTTATCGTACAAAAAGCGGGGCTTCTTTGGATAGTCTATTTCTTACCTCTTCTTCCTTTAGGCGCAGTCATTCAGACAATTGGATTAATGAAAGAAAAAGTAGTGCAGAAATGGCAGGGTATCCTAATCATAATAGGATTGCTTCTACTAAATAATCCTGAAATAGAACTTATTAGCACTGTCGGAAGTGTTTTAATGTCTATTGGATATATTTCTTGGGGAATAAGAGAACTAAAAAAGCAAGAATAATATGCAACATTGGAAGATAACGAATAAACGTATATATCAACTTCTGAAACATCCTTATCAGATAGATAAATCCATTGTTGAAGAAATGTCTTCTGCCTATATAGAATTTATGGAAGATTTGTTCAACTTTCTGAATAAAACAAATGATAATAAAGAACTTATCCGCAAACTAAATGCTACTCATATAGAATTTGCCACGATAAAAACATTTGAGGAATCTATTCCCACAGAAAACAGCAAACTGAAAATTGTATTTCTCGATAAGTTATTATCGCTCCTGAATATGGAACAGGAACTTGTTTACCGTCAAATGGAATATCCCAAGTTCTTTATTAATATAGAATCCGAATGGAAATCACCATTTTACCTAAATCCGGAAGTCGTAAACAGTACGGATGCTATGGAAGTCGTTTCTGGATTCTTCCATATCGAAAACGCAATCCAACGTATTGACCATAAGGAGGTGTTCTTTAGTGATTTTGCTAATGCTTTCGGCAAGTTCCTCAATGTGGACTTCGGAGATGTCTATAAAAAAGAAACTTCGGTTATCCGGCGTAAGCCCAATAAGAAAACTGAATTTCTGGAGAGGTTGAAAGCCTCTGTTATCAAGAAAAGTAACAATGAGGGCTATTTGTAAATTTGGGTTATTCAAAAAAACAACAAAATATCAACTTGATTATCAGTTAAATGCAAATTATTTTAGGGGGAGTGGGTATACCACCCCCCCCCTATTTTTATGCTTTAATCTTCCGTCCTTTGCTTCATCAATCGATTGAAAACAAGAATGTTTAATTTAAAAAACGAAGCAAAATGTATATCAATAACGAAGATTTTGAAATGTGGATGCAGAAGCTATCCAAAAAATTAAGCGAGATAGGCAAAGACCTGAAATCTCTTATCAACACAAAAGAAGTATTTGATGATGACGAGAAACTACTCGATAATCAAGATTTGGCTTTCCTCTTAAAGGTTTCCTACCGGACGCTCCAACGCCACCGGACAAGCGGGAAACTTCCTTACTTTATGGTTGGTCATAAGACCTACTACCGGGTAAACGATGTTCGTTCATTCGTCCGTGAACATATGGACTTTGGAACATATCAAGAGTTTGACAAGAAACACTCGAAAGAAAAAAATGAGGACGAAAAAGAGGAATGATTCTGCTTTTTTCACTTAACGCAGAATATAGCAAAGGAAGAGGCGGTTCTCGGTTCATCGCCTCTTCTCTAACGCTCCGCATTTAGCAGAAACGACCTCGCCTATCGGCTCTGTCAGTTTCGCTAAATTAAGCAAGAGGGAACCGGACAAGTCCTGTTCTTCCCTCTTGCCCTGCGGGGCAAAGCCTTCGGCTTTAGTGCTTTATGATAAAGCACAGTTATAACACTTGCTATAACTTGAATTGATACACAATTCATTTTAAGCAAGTTAAGTATATAAATAGCTATAAAATAGTTATAACTATGGCAAAACAGAATAGAAATATCATATTTAAGACGATTGCAATAGATGACGAAACCAATCGCTTAGTAGAAAAAATCTGTAAACGCGTTGAAAAAGGGAGAAATAGTAAAACTCGCTTTTCTCTATCTGGAAAAGGCGCATATCAATCCCGCCGATGCTCCCGAATCCGTTAAATCGGAACTTGCCAAGATTAACAAACGACAGGATGATGTAATCCGGTTTATCCGAAAATACGAGGAAGACCAGCTTAACCCGATGATACGCATGAGCCATTCGATAGCCGTCCGCTTCGATAGTACCGTGAAAGAGCAGAAAGAACTGATAACTTCGGAAATAAACACCACACGGGAGTTGCAGGACAATGTTCTGAAAAAGATAACCGAAACGTTCAACCAACACGCAAATGTAATTAACAATCAGGCTAAACAAATCAATGACCTTGCCGGGGTTATAAATTCGTCATCAAAGAAGCAGGAGTGGAATAACAACAAACTCGTAAAACTAATTTCCCTTTATTCGGAGCTTGCCACTTGCGGAGTAATGGACGGCAAGCGAAAAGAGAACCTAAGAGCAGAGATTAACGACCTGATAAACGAATAACAGGAACAACCCATGAATATAGATTTCCCGCCACCCTCCAAAGGCACATATAACAACGCAGGCAGTAGCCGAAAGCTATGCAATTACCTCGAACATGAAGATATGCAACGTATGGAGCAGGGAATTTATACAGAAGGGTTCTTTAACCTGACAGACGATGATATCTACAAATCACAGGTAATAAAGGATATAGACAGTAATATCGGTCAATTACTTAAAACAGATGCCAAGTTTTACGCTATCCATGTAAGCCCCTCGGAAAAGGAACTTCGGGCAATGGGAACAACCGAAACAGAACAAGCCGAAGCCATGAAGCGGTATATTCGGGAGGTGGTAATTCCTGAATATGCCAAGAACTTCAATAAAGGATTATCGGCAGAAGATATAAAATTCTATGGCAAGATACATTTCGATCGTGACAGGTCAGACAATGAACTGAATATGCACTGCCATTTGATTGTCAGCCGTAAAGACCAGTCCAATAAAAAGAAACTATCCCCACTAACCAACCATAAGAACACCAAGAAGGGAGCAATCAAAGGAGGTTTTGACAGGAAAAACTTATTCAGGCAGACAGAACAGGGATTTGATAAGTTATTTGGTTACAACCGCCCTCTAACCGAATCCTTTGAATACTACAACACGATGAAGAACGGAAGCATAACCGACCAACTGAAAATGCAGGAGCGGGAGATTAAGGAAAAGACCGCCCAAATACAAAATATTGTTCCCGATGAAAGAGAAAATACACAACCTTTCAATATTGAAAACAAATTTTCAAATAAACAAGAAAACAACCTTTCAAATATACAACATGTAAGTCAGGATAATAAGAAAGAAAACAGCCAATCCGATTTAGGGTTATCCTCTGTATTGGGAATCCTCACTCCCGAACCGGGTAACGGCAATGAAGAACAGCCTATCAAACGACCCAAGAAAAAGAAGCAGCCCAAGCGAGGACAAAGAAGAAGATAAACCGTAAAAATCAACGATATGAACGAATACGAAGAAATCCGAAAAGAAATAGATACCTACCTGATGAAGCGGTTCGGATACCGCAGTTCCCTTGTCAGCCTTACGCCTGATAATATCGTAACCACCCGGAGGAACAGCCGGATAGACCTCTATTTGCGTATCCGCAGAGTTGAAAGCCTGTTCCCACTCGATTGCCTGATTATAGCCCGAATCGGGTTCAGTATGGAACGTATAGGGCATGGAACACACTTTGTTCGTTTCTTATCAGAAATAGCCTTGAAATATGATTTTAAACATATTGGAATAGAATCCGTCAATGAGAAAAGCCGTTCATTCGCAGAGAAGTTAGGTTTCCACTCGATAGACGGCTCTAACTATACAATATCGGTAAAGAATCTCCTATTATATTTTCAAGATAGGAGATAGTAAAATTCTTTATTTATTTGATTTACAAAGGTACATTCCGGTAATAGAACGCCAACACCAAGCCGCAAGCGGTTTTTAGAAATTTCTTCCTTTTTGGAACAAAAAGAGTAAATTTCTAAAAAGTATTGTCTTATCTATTCCCTGCATGAATGAGATGTATATCAATTAAAAAAAGAAAAAAATATGTTGTTGGGGATTGAGTGTTTGCGCCAGATACAGCCACTTCCCGCCATTGCACCCCATTTCCCGAAACCAATCGACAAATAGCTTTCCTTTGCCTGAAAATCGTTGCAACGAGGATAATTTCAGTAATCAGTAAAAACAAATTTTATGGATATAACAGCAATCGAAAGCAGAACGTTCGAGCAGATGAAAGAGCGTTTTGAAGATTTTGCCCGACAGATAAAGAATCTATGCGGGGAGAATCAGGACAAAGAAAAATGGTTAGGGAACGAGGATGTTTGCGGGCTTCTGCAAATATCGCCCAGAACATTACAATCTTACAGGGATAACGGTATCCTGCCATATTCGCAGATAGGACGTAAATGTTATTATCGGGTATCCGATATAGAAAATTTAATCAGTCAATCACAAGTTAAGAAATAACAGCAATGGATACAAGAAATATCAATTTAGACAGGTTGGTCGGCAACTGGGAGAGTATCAACCTGAATCCGACAGTTATCATATACCGAAATGGAGAAAGCTATCTACTTAGCGTAATCCACATGAATGAAACGAGCAAGCAGGCAAGCCCTGCAACATACAAGATACAGGAAGATGAGGACGGGTTCTTTATCAACTACAACATGAAACGGACGGCCATCAGCCATGATACGAAACTGGATATATTAACTATCTCCGTTTTGGGCGACTATATGCGGAACTAAAAGAGGATACAATAATGGAAATCTTAGATAGAAAATCAACGGAAATAGCTTCTTTCTTCATAGGATTGGATAAATTACTGGATACCATTCAGCAAGCCCTTAGAAACCGCACTCCGCACCTGAACGGAGAAAAATTCCTCTCAAACCGTGACGTGTGCCGAATGCTCCACATTTCCTCCCGCACCTTGCAGGATTGGCGGGATACAGGCAAAATCCCGTTTATTCAGATTAAGGGAAAGATTCTGTATAAGGAATCGGAGGTACTAAGATTGATAGAAAAATATGGTAAATTCACTTGAAAAAATTAATTAGCGAATATTCAAGAAAAAACCAAGAAAGTACTTCTTGGTTTTTTACATTTTATTTAGAAATAGAAGGGATTCCCATTCGCTTTTTTAAAGAGACTCTATGAACTTTTTCACATTATCCCAAGTCCATTCTTTGCATAAAACATCTTCAAGTTCTTTTGGTTTATTTGCAGATGTTGCCCCATCAATATAAATTCCCATTAGCTTTACCCCTTCTTCTTTGCCACACTTAATCTCCCACAATTCGCCATCTGCATTTTTAGTATTTTTGGAAACTAAAGCAATCATCCCATCACATCCTTTTATCCTTGTTCTGCATTTAGTTTTCCACTGCTCACTATATGGTTCTTTTACAGACATATCTGTAAATTCATAAGGAACAGTATCATTTTTTGCTTGTCCACAAAATAAATTTTTAGTTACTTCATCTTCTTTTGCAAATGCAATAAATACTCTTTTTGTTGCCATAATTTTCAATTTTAATATTTATATTCTTTTATCCTTAACAAGTCTCCAGTAATGGTATCCTAAAGCGGTTAACTTGCATGATTTTGATTCCATTGCTGCAAAATACATATATTGTGAGTTTACAGGGACTACCAACCCTATACTTTGTAACTTCTGTAAATCTTTGAACTTTGCTGTATTAATGGGATTTGCATAAGGCTCCATCACTTTATGTTCGATATCTTTAGAATTTGTATCTTCAAAAGACGGGTCAAGATTAAATTCTTGTGAAGCTGTAGGAAAATAATCAACTAATTTTCTTAATGTTTCTATGGGGACTTGTGGATTTACTTGCCTCAATGGTGTAAACCTTGTAATATTGGTTTTAAATACAGGTCTTTGTTGCCATGATCCCAATGCCTGATCCACATATGCATAAATTCCTCCTGGAGTAATAAAACCTCTTAAATCAGCTGCACCACCCTGCAATGCATCCAATAAAAGATTAGTAAATACTCCATGCCCATTAATCTCCATGGAAGGTTCATTATCTCTACTTGCTGTTAATATAGAAACTCCTTCACCAATAGTTGCATGTCCACCTGTGATTGTAGGGGAACCTAATTTCCCTGAATGACAACAATCTAATATTATGATTTTATTCCGTATTTTAGATTGATTCGCAAGATTAAGTATATCATCCATTGAAACTCCTTCATCATATGCTGTATAATCAGGAGTAACAATATAGCCACCTATTTCATTAATAAAACCATGCCCAGAGAAGTAAAAAAGAGCACGATCTCCATCACCTTTGAACAAATCAGCAATTAAACTTTTTAGCTGCCCTTTGGTTGGAACATCTGTCTCAAGTTTAACATCAAAATTAGGAGAACCATCCCCATTTGTCTCAAGTAAAGTAGATACACCAGAGGCATCATTAATACACCCATTTAAAGGGGCTCCGGGGTAATTGTTTATTCCTACTACTAATGCTTTTTTCATATCACGCTTGCAACACTTTTTAAAGATTGATTTTAATAAATTTGTGAACATAAGCTCAAAAATGACTAAAGTTTTCAAAGATACAAAATGTTTTTAACATATGCCATATAATCCTCATTCTTAAATACAAAAAGTTATCAACGATTTTTAGTATGACTGTTTTCAATGGTGTTTTTAGGAGTTATCTTTAGGTAGTTGATACTTACTTCCCTTTTATCCTTTTCGCCAACTTCGTCATATCCTCGTCTATTTTAGTTCGGGTAACTTCCGCATAGATTTGGGTAGTCTTGATGCTGACATGTCCCATCATTTTACTAAGCGTTTCTATCGGAACGCCCCCGGAGAGGCAAATTTCTGTTCCGAACGAGTGCCGGCTTTGATGATAGGTCAACGTCTTATCTATTCCAGCTAATTTTGCCAACTCTTTCAAATGCCCGTTTACACTGGCGGAAGACCGTATCTTAAAAACTTTGCCGTCATCGCCTGAATACTTAGTACCCCTGTATTTGTCAATAATACTTTTCGGAAAGTCCAACAGGGGAATATACGAAGATGTTCCGGTCTTCTGCCGGTTCAGGATAATCCATAGGCTACCGTCTTCCTGCCGTCCGATGTCTGTATGGCGAAGGTTTTTCAAATCTATATAAGAGATGCCGGTGAACGTTGAAAACAAAAACATATCCCGCACGAAGTTGAGGGCGGAACTGCTTATCTGTACTTTCATCAGGCGGTCTATCTCGTCATGGGAAAGCCACCGGGGATTGGACAGTATCTTTTCGGGTACATAGTCGAAGAAAGGGTCATTGCGTAATAAACCTTTGTTATACGCCCGCCTTACCACAGTGCGGAACGGCTTCATGGTTGACCGTGCTGTCCGTGCTGCCAAACGTGCATCTATTTTCAGGTAATAGGCATATTCTTCGACCATTGCCATATTGACCATGCTGAAAGGAATATATCGGTATTGTATTTATGCCTTAAAAATCCCTTGAAATGGCGATAGGCGGCAGGATAAATACCATAGGAACTGGCGACTATCCTGATTCCGACACTTTTCCGCTTTTCTTCAACCAAGTCGGCAAACTCCTGCATAACGGTATTTTGAGCCGTTCCGATACCCCGGAGTGCATTTTTAAGCAGTTCGGCGGTTACAAAGCCCTGATTTTCAACCATAGCTTTATAATGCTCATCAAGTTTCTTTTTACAATCCTCTATCTGTTTGTTTGCGAAAGCATTAGCTTTTCCGGTCGCCAACCCTTCCGATGCATTCCACTCATCAGGTAGAATATCTATCCCTATACTAAACGCCGTACTTTTACCGTCCACACTAATGCGACCCATCACCGGACATTTGCCCGATTTCTTTTTCTTACTGGTATTCAGGTAAAATAATATGCTGAACGTACTTCTGTTGTATTCCATGATTATATATGATTAAACGTTATTATTTATAATTGATTATTAACCGGATAGTCGAATTTACTGGCAAGCCGTAATGATAGCTGTTTCATGTCTTTTCCGATTTTTTCGTTATTTACGTGGGCATAGCGTTGGGTAGTCCGTATATCTTTGTGTCCGAGCATCCGGCTTACGCTCTCGATAGAAACCCCTTGCGACAGGCAGACCTGACTGGCGAACGAGTGCCTGCTCATGTGCCAGCAAAGACTCTTTTCAATCCCGCAATACACCGCTATTTTTTCAGGGTGTTATTTACAGTTACCGATGTAGGCACACGGAATACAAGGTTTCCCTTTGCACATCCCTTGTATTTCTTCATAATCTGTAGTGGAATATCCAGCAGCTTAACATTAAAAGGAATACCTGTCTTTTGGCGGAAAGCGGAAATCCATAAGCTGCCGTCTTTTTCTCTGATGACTTCTTTCCATGTAAATTTTTTCAGGTCGGCATACGAGATACCGGTAAAGGCGCAGAATACAAATAAATCACGGATATAGCAGAGCCTTGATTTAGGTAGAGGTATTGATATAAACCGCTCCAACTCGTCCTTTGTGAGAGAACGAGTATGCAGTTCAGGCTTTTCCGGCTTGTATCCGGTAAAAGGCGGGCGGCTGATTAAGTTCCGGTGCAGGGCTATCCGTGCCACCTTCTGCAAATAGATGATGTTTGTAACCAT
>ENA-OPXC01001544-OPXC01001544.1-human-gut-metagenome-genome-assembly--contig:-NODE-1544-length-15678-cov-2.220636_pt1 | contig 15678 bp, 10 predicted proteins | sample MGYA00241512_ERZ502016 | MGnify/ENA primary metagenome ERZ502016 (study PRJEB25962, sample SAMEA2043043) | human gut metagenome | biome: human gut; feature: human-associated habitat; material: faeces...
TGCGGTGGGGTTGCCCTGTATGATATCAAAAGGTCGGGACTTAATCGTGATTCCTGAAAGTAGTGTTGCGAAGTTCAAAAGATTGTTGGTGAATTGACAATTTTCAAGCGATATTCTATAATTCGGATAGAATATATACATGAATCGGAAACATTCGGTCAGGAATGACAGAGTTTACTGAAGAAAGGAGCTGGCTCAGTCTTGAAACATATTGCTGTGGTGGAAGATGATTCCTCCGCAAGCCAGCAGATACAGAATTATCTGAGCCTATACCAGAAAGAAAACGAGCAGGAATTTTCGGTCACGGTATTTGCAGATGGCCTGTCCATCCTGGAGGATTATCATCCAATCTGGGACATTATCTTGATGGACATTGAGATGCCGCTGATGGATGGTATGACCGCAGCCAAACGTATCCGGGAGCTCGATCAGAGCGTTATCATCATTTTTATTACCAACATGGCCAAGTATGCCATCAAGGGCTATGAGGTGGGCGCCCTGGATTTTGTACTCAAGCCAGTCAGCTATTTCGCCTTTTCGCTGAAAATAACCAAGGCGCTTACCAGCCTTACCCATCGGGAAAAAGCCTCTGTGTTGCTGACCTTCAAAAACGGCATGATGCGCCTTCCTGCCGAGGATATCACCTACATCGAAATCCTGCGCCGCCAGATGATTGTGCATACCGAAACCGAGGCCTACCCAATGGCCGGCACACTGACCGAAATGGAGGCCAAGCTGGGGGATGCCGGCTTTGCCCGCTGCAACAAGGGATACCTTGTGAATCTGCGCCACGTGAAGCGGATTACTGCCGACAGCGTGCAGGTGGGAAATGACGAGCTGCTGATATCACGCCGCAGGCGGGAGGATTTTCTGACCGCCATGACGGATTATTATGGGGAGAATGGAAAATGATAAATTTGACCAATGCCTTCTTTTCACATATCCCCTTTATGGTGGAGCTATGGATTGGGGTTGCAGCGTTTATTGGACCAATTTCTAAGAGAAAACATTTGATTGCGAGATGCCTGTGTGCTTTTGCTGCGGCAGGGATGCTGAGCGTTTTATCACTTCCATACAGCACAGAATTGGTTATCTATTTTGCGGTAAGTGCTTTGGTTGTGTACTCTATCTGCGAAACATCCCTTCGTAATGCAGTATATTGCATAGCCTGTGGCTACGCAATTCAACATGCTAGCTATGCACTGAGAATGGTCATATATATATCCGCCGGAAGGAGTATCTGCACGGGCATGCCAACGCTGGGCCAACTGCTCTTTGGCATTCTCTTAACCTCCCTATGCTCCATTGCCGCTTACTTCCTGCTGGTGCGCAAAATGACGGATAAGCACCAGTACGACATCAGCACGCGTCAGTCACTTACCTCCACCCTGATTGTCATATTGATTGTGGAGGTTTTCAGCGTGGCGGCCTCCACAGCGTATGAGAACGGCATGGAGTCCCTGTATCTGGTCTGCAACCTGTATGATGCCTTTTGCTGCCTGTTCTTTTTGTGGAATCAGGCCAGCTGGGTGCACCGTTCCCAACTAGAAAGACAGCTGGCATTTCAACAGGCGATGGAGGAGCAGCGCGCAGAACAGTTTGCGCTTGCGCGGGAGAATATTGACATCATCAACCGCAAATGCCATGACCTGAAGCATCAGATGGCCGCCTTACAGACGGTCATACCGGAATCCCAGCGCAAGGCCTACTGCGAGGAAGTGCAGAATGCGATTCAGATTTATGATTCCTCGCTGAACACCGGCAGCAATGTACTGGACACGATTCTGACGGATAAAAGTCTGTATTGTGAGGCACACCAGATTAGCATGACCTGTGTGGCGGACGGGCACAGACTGTCCTTCCTCAACAGTATGGACATCTACGCGATTTTCGGCAATGCGTTGGACAACGCCATCCGGGCGGCAGCCGCACTGGATGACCCGCAGAAGCGCTTTATTTCGGTGTCTGTCTGGGAGAAAAACGGTCTTGTCCTCTTCCAGTTTGAAAACTACTACGAAGGCACGCTGGAATTTGACGGCGCACTGCCCAAGACAACCAAGGATTCCACCAGCGCCCACGGCTACGGCCTGAAGAGCATCCAGCAGACCGCGCAGAAATACGGCGGGCAGATGACCCTGCACACCGACAACCACCTGTTCCTGCTGCGTGTCAGCATCCCGGTTCCCAAGGAGTACACCCAGCGTGATGGGGGATGACGAACCTGATTTCCATAAGAAGTATATGCCCGGTTGGTGTTTTGCCAACCGGGCGTTTTCTGTCTATATGTGACAGAATCATTACTCAAGCTATGATATTTTTGTAAAATATAGCCGTTTGCGCATCCAGAATGACCGTTTGAACACAGATTGCCACTTTTCCCGGCCGGTGTGCTATGATGGCGGCAAACAAAGGCAAGCCCCAGCGCAGAGAGAAAGGAGGGTGCAATCTGCGCCGGGCTGGCTGGAAATTACGAACCGCTGCGCACAAAGAGGTGCGCACGGAAAGGAAACAGGAGGCAGACAATGAAAAAGAAGGCAGCCATAGCACGCGGCGTTGCTTCCGTCATGGCCGTGACGATGTTCACATCGGTTTCGGCCTCGGTACTGATGTTCGATAACGCCGGTGTTATCAACCAGGCACTGAACCTGAGCACGAGCAAAATCGTGGAGCTCGGCGATGGGGAAGCCACAAACACGGTCTATTATGACAACCCCTACGGCACCGATACTTCGGACCGACAGGCTACCATGAACATGGAACTGGCCGTTGCTGCAGAGAACATCTCGCAGGCCGAGGAAGGTGCTGTACTGCTCAAGAATGAGAACGCCGCGCTCCCGATTACCACAGGGCAGCGCATCACCATTTTTGGCAACGGCTCTTACAACTCGGTGGACTCTGCGAGCAACGCCGTCAACAGCACCTCGTTTGACGCCATTCCCGCCGTGGGTCTGGTGGACTCGCTGCAGACCGCACTGGGCGCAGACAACGTGAATACAGCACTGTCCAGCGTGTATACGCCGATGAGCCTTACCACCAACAAGGAGGTTTCTGAAGCTCCGATTGACCAGATTAAGGTACAGGAAAGCAGTTGGCAGAGCGATTACAACGATGTGGCGGTCGTGACCTTCACCCGTGCGGGCTCGGAGGGCAATGACAGCGCGCTGACTACTGCCGAGGACCGCAATTATCTGGGCCTCTCAAAAAACGAGGAGGACCTGCTCAGTTATCTGCAGAGTCAGAAACAGGCCGGTGTTTTCTCCAAGATTGTTGCCGTCATCAACTCCGACCAGGCAATGGAGCTTGGCTGGGTGGATGAATATGACGTGGACGCCTGTCTGCTGTCCGGCCTGCCGGGCGCAGTCGGCTGGACCGGCATTGCCAATGTGATGACCGGCAAGGTTTCGCCCTCCGGTCACACGGTCGATACCTACGCCGCCAACTCTCTGTCCTCGCCCGCCATCACCTACGCGGCTGGCAATGCGATGGACTGGACAAACAAGGACTGGTTACTTGCCAACGCGACCGATAACGATGGCAACGGCACCAACATTCTCCACTACACCATCTATGCCGAGGGCATCTACATCGGCTACAAGTACTACGAAACCCGCTATGAGGACACCGTTATGGGTACCGGCAATGCGGACGGCGCCGCGGGCGCTTCTGTCGGCAATGCCTGGGCGTACAGCAATGAGGTTGTCTATCCGTTCGGCTATGGTTTGAGCTACACGACCTTTGACCAGACGCTCGAGGGCGTCACGTTTGATGCCGACTCCGATATGTATCAGGTCAGCGTCCGCGTAAAGAACACTGGTTCTGTTGCCGGTAAGAGTGTTGTTGAGGTGTACGCACAGACTCCTTACGGCAGCTATGAGCAGGAAAATCAGGTCGAGAAGGCATCCATCCAGTTGGTCGGCTTTGAAAAGACCGCCATGCTGCAGCCGGGCGAGGAGGCAACCGTCACCGTGCCCGTAGAGCGCTACTTCTTGGCCAGCTATGACAGCAAGGGCGCGGCAGGGTACATCCTCAGCGCCGGTGACTACTATCTGGCGGTCGGTGACGACGCCCACGATGCACTGAACAACGTTCTGGCCGCAAAGGGCTACACCGCCGCGGACGGTATGACTGCGGACGGCAACGCCGCCAAGGTATACAGCTGGAATCAGGCCGAGCTGGACACCACTACCTATAAAATGTCCCGCGTGGATGACACGGTGGAGGTCACCAACCAGTTTGACCACGCCGATTTGAACAACTACGGCATCGAAATGACCTACCTGTCCCGTTCCGACTGGCAGAATACCTACCCGGTAGAGCGCATGGCCTTGGCCATGAATGATGCGCTGCTGGAAGATTTGAATCTTGACTGGTACGAAAAGCCCGCCGATGCACCCGAAGTCAGTGACTTCACGCAGGGGGCCGACAATGGTCTGACCTTCTCGGATATGCGTCTGATTCCGTGGGAGGACGAGGACACATGGAATAAATTCATCGACCAGCTGACGGTTGACGAGATGGCCAGCCTCCTGATGGACTCCCGCGGCTCCAACCCGATTGAGAGCATTGCCATGCCCGCCGCACGCCGCACCGATGACAACAGCGGTTTCGGTCAGCTGATTTCGGAGGGTACCAACGGCATCAAGTGGGTCACCGAGCCCATCACCGCACGCACATGGAACAAGGAACTGTTTGAATCCCGCGGCCGCGTCATGGGCATTGAGGCTACCTTCTGCGGTCTGACCGAAATCTGGTACGGCGGCGGCAACATCCACCGCACACCGGTCGGCGGCCGTAACTGGGAGTATTACTCTGAGGACGGCAATTTCGGCTACATCATCGGCATCTACGAGGCCAAGGGCATGCAGGCACAGGGCGTCATCTACTGCCCGAAGCACTTTGTCCTGAACGATCAGGAAACCTTCCGTGAAGGCATTTCCACCTTTGCCAACGAGCAGTCCATCCGCGAGATCTATATGCGCGCCTTTGAGGGTGCTTTCTGCGAGGGCGGCGCCATGGGCGTTATGACCAGCTTCAACCGTCTGGGCACCCGTTTCTCCTCCGCCAACTATAATCTGGTACACAACGTTCTGAAAGGCGAGTGGGCGTTCAAGGGCCACACGACCACCGACGGCTACACCCAGTCCGGTTTCAAGATGCACTTCGAGGAGGAAGCTGCCGCCGGTATCGACTACACCTGCGTCAGCAACAGCGACTACGGCGATGCCGTGAAGAGCTACATTGAGGCAGGCGACGGCTATATGCTGGAATGTCTGCGCAACATCACCAAGCACAACCTGTATGCGCTGTCCCGCACCTTCATCCAGAACGGTCTGAGCAGCAACACGGCAATCGTGACGATTGTTCCATGGTGGGAGACCACCCTGTTGGCTGTGACCGCTGTTTCTGCCATTGTTCTGGTGATTTGTGTCATCCTGATGGCTGTCTGGAACCACGAGAAAAAACAGCCCAAAAAGAAGGAGGCGTAACCTATGCTCAAGAATCTGAAATCCTCCTGCATCAGCGTAAAATTCAGCCAGATCAGTGCGCTGATTGGTTTTATAGGCTTTGTGGCCTTCTGCATCTACGCAGCACTGTTCCAGTATTTTGATCTGGCAGTGTTCCTGACGATTGCTGCCGGCACCGCCTGCGCACAGGGGTACGCGCTATCCCGCAAGCCCTTGACCGAGTACCTGAATCTGCTCAGCGTCGGTTGCTATGCCTATGCGCTGGGACTGTTCTTCCTGAACAGCTATAACGTCTGGGCCGACTGGTACGGCGGCTTCACGATGTACAGCTCCCGCGGCGGCATCGGCCCGGTCATCGCTATCATGGTCATTCTTCTGGCAGGGTGCATCACCGGCACGGTTTCCTGCTTTACGGTAAGGAGGGACAAGCAATGAAGCAGACGAAAAAATGGGCGCTCGCAGTGACTGTTTCCGGCATGGCCCTGGTGCTTTGCTCCTGCAGTACCGCGACCTCCAATGCAAACCGCTATTTTACCAGCGCCGGTGCGATTGCCACCAACCTGATGAACAGCGGCAAGGTCTCAAACGGAAGCACGGCATCCGCCGCCAGTGAGAACACGGCCGCAGCGCTACCGACACCCGGGGACTTCACGATGAGCGAGGACGGCACCTACAGCTTTACCGGCGTGGACGGTGCGGGGTATTATCTGCTGTATTTCTGCGAGCCCGGCGCCGACCCGAGCGATGACAGCTTTATCTACACAAGCGAGCCTATCAATGCGGTCAGCGGCACAACTACCTATACCGGCAGCTATCTGGATGTTATGCAGGCCGCCTATGGCGAATATCAGGCCCGCGTGGTGGCGTTCCCGGCAGTGGGTGACACCACCAGCAGTATGTCGTCCCCCGCGTGTATTGATTTCATTGCAGAGGGAGAGCAATCTCTGCCAACGTTGGAGTATTTCTGGGATTCCTTCAGCGATACGTTGAATCTTCAGCTTTCCAATGTGGGTACTTATACCTATGAAGCATATCCGAAGGAAGTTGAGGTTGTCTGCACCAATGTGAACGACGATGCCGATGTGGTTACTGCTACGTTGGAAAATGTTGCAACGGATAATATTGACTTCTCGGCAGCACTAACCAAAGGAGAAACGTACAAAATATCTGCTCACGCCATCAGCGACAGCAATTATGTTACCAATAAGGTAAGTGGAGATACACTAGTTGCAGACAATATAACCGTCGGAGATGTGAACGTTCTAAGCAGTGCATATGCGTACTCACATGGAAAAATGAATTTCCCGCTGTTGACAGAGAACTTTGATCTGGTAAACGGTGGCAGTGCCGGTGATATGCACGGAGCGATTTCCGACTATTCGTATGACTGCACGCCCACAGCTGCCACGCCGGGTTCTGCATACAGCTACGATATCTCCATCTACTATGCAGACCAGGGCGACGGCAAGCTGGAGCTGCATGAGGACGGCACCGCAACGCTCTCTCACGGTCAATGGGCTATGATCCGTGCCGCGCATATTGACGGCGTCTGGATTGATAACGGTGACGGTACAGCAACGCTGAACTTCAACAACAACAGTGTCGTATCGGACTGATGCCCCACTCCGCAGGCTGCTGTTCTTCGTAAGGGACGGGAAAGCAGCCATCATGATACTTTAGCCATTCACTTATTTGCTTTTTCTCTGAAAAGGGCTGCTGTACATTTGTATGGCAGCTCTTTTCTGTGTGGTATTGTGCTATAATTAAGAAAATCTTTCGGGATAAAAAGGAGATTACAAATGGGCGAGAAACAAATTTCATTGGCTTTAGGAATTGTGGTTGCAATACTCTTTTTGTTCTGGATTATAAAATCTCTGGTCACAGGCGCTGGCGTTCCGAACCTGATAATCCAAAATATGGCAGCATTCAAGAGGAATATCCCCGCCTTGGCCTTTGCAGGAAAAAGCTATGAGCATATCCAATATGCGATGGAATCCCCGGCTGAATATCTGGACATATATGTGCCGGATGCACAGGAAAAACCGCCGCTGCTGATTCTTGTGCATGGCGGTGCCTTTATCTATGATGACAGCCAATCGCGCCCCGCAAAGCTGATGTACCAGTATATGCGGGCAAATGGCTATGCAGTGGCAACAGTAAACTATCGGTTGGCGCAGGAAGCACGGTTCCCGGCAGCTGTGTGTGATGTGAAAGCAGCAGTACGCTATCTCAGGGCCAACGCAGAGCAATACGGCTATGACGCCGAACGCTTTGCCATCTGGGGCGAATCGGCAGGCGGATATCTGGCGTGTATGGCGGCCTTCACGGAAGATGAACTCTATTCAGACGTTGCGTTTGTCGGAGAAAATCAGGCAAAACCGGTATCTGGCGGGCTATCAGCGGTGGTAGATTTTTACGGCGTGTTGGATTTTGACAAAAGTATTTCGGATTTTGCCTTGTCCGGTGTGCCGCGCTGGCTTCCGCGGCTGATTGGTATGGCAGACCTTGACAGCGACAAATCAATCGTCACAAAATTCCTTGGCGGCAATATTGAAACCTACACACAGGAACAACGCAATGCCCTCAGCCCCACTTATTTCGCAAAAAATCTGAAAGATAAGAGACTGCAGGTGTATATTCAGCACGGCAGCGTTGATATTACTGTACCGAAGACACAGTCCGAGCGTCTGTATGAAACGCTGAAATCCGCGTTGGGAGATGAAAAGGTTACCTACTGCGAGATGAAAAATCTCAAGCATGGGGATGACAGATTCTATACGCCAAAAAATCTAAAACTTGTTAAAGAATTCCTGGACAAAGCAATTTAGCAGAGTGCGCATTGCTTTTTTTGCTGACAGCCAGAACATAAGAATTACTGTGGGCAGGCTGCTGATTTTTCAACAGTCTGCCCGTTTTTTGTGGGCAAATCTTGCGCAGTTGATAGGTAAATATAGGTGCGGTCAGCGTGGTCAACCTGCTTTGACAAGTACCAGAACGCTGTTGTCCGGCACGACAATCTGTTCCTGCTTGGTGGGAACCGGCGGGTACTTGTACTGCCGTAGGACCTTTTGAATCTGCTGTTTGACCTCGAGTAAGGCAGCGTCCAGCGAGGTTGCTTGGGTAGTGATTTTTGGAAAGTCAGGAACATGGGCAGTACAGCCGTCCGGGGATAAGGTACAAAGCACAGGATAAGGCTGGTTCTCCACAGAGATACGGTACTGCATCCCGAACATATCGTTCATCTTGTCCATCTCGCGCCGCTTGTGTTCGTCCATGCTGTGGACATAGGTGTCCATTGTGAATGCTACGGAGTAATGACCGAGGATGGCCGACAGTGTTTTGTAGTCCATGCCGCGTTCCAGTGCGCGGGTGGCGAAGGTATGCCGCAGGGCGTGGAAGGTAAAGTGCCCGATGTCAGCATCCTTCAACAGGCGGTCATAGTAATCCTTGAAAGTTTTCTGCTCAAAGTAGTGTCCAAACTCGTTGGTGACGATGAAGCCATAGTCGGTGTACTTATCCCCTGCCCGAATCTTATCCTGCGCTTGTTGCTGTTTCCAGCGGGTAAGCTCGTCCACCATTGTGTGGGTCAGTGGAATCCTGCGGCGGGAGTTCTTTGTCTTGGGGGTGCCGAATATGATTTCTGTTTTGTTCTCTCCGTCATGGGCTTCGTACTTGGCAAGGCGGTTAATGGTGCGGCGTACATGAAGCTGCGCGGTGGAAAAATCAATATCTTCCCATTTCAGCGCCAGCAACTCCCCTATGCGTAATCCGGTACACAAGTCTAAGCGGATAAAAACGCCATAGCGGTGGCGGTAGCTGGCTTGCACCAACGCCCGCTGCTGGTCGTTGGTAAAGACTACGACTTCGGGTTTCTCTCCGCTGGGCAAGGTCACGGCATCACAGGGATTATAGACCAGTAGATGCTCTTTTACAGCTTGCTGTAAGCACTTATGCAATGCCATATGGTAGTTGCGCAAGGTCTTGGGGGATAAGCCTTTCTCGCGGAATTTGTAGTTGTAAAATTCCTGCAAGGTGTGTGGCTCTAACTTTTTCAGCAGGATTTTCCCCAGCACACAAAAATGCTTGTTCAAGTAGCTGCGGTAGCTGGCGTAAGTAGATTGCTTGACGGTGTCCTTCATATAGGTGTTCAGCCAGTATTCATACCATTCGCCCAATGTCACCGACATCGGATCGCGCCAGCCCTGTGTGCGGACTTCGTGGGCTTGCTGCTGTAAAATGGCGATTGCCTCTTGTCTGGTGTTACAGCAGGTGGATGTACGCTTGGGTTTGCCGGTCTTGTAGTCGATTCCGGCTGACAGTCGAACCTCCCACCGCCCGTCTGTACGCTGACGGATGCTGCCCTCGTTATGCCCACGGCGCAAGGCTTTTTTGGATGTATCTTTCACGCTGCATCGTCTCCTTTCGTGACACAAAGACTACCACAGGTACGACCACAAAGCTATTCATCAGACCCGACAATCTTCGGGTTCTCGTTTTGGGCTTTATTGACCTTTTGCTGCTCCAGCCAGCCTAGCAGTTCATCCCGCCGCACCAGCAGTCGGTTTCCAATGTGGAACGCCGGGAAAGTTGCGTCATGGAATATGCGGTAGGTGGTCGAGCGTGAGATACCGAAGTAAGTTTGCACTTCCTTGGGGCTGACAACATTGGGCAAATTTTGAAATTCCGTGTTCATGGGTTCCTCCTATGTAAATAATTTATAAAAAGGTCGTTACTATATAGCCGCTGAGAACGGCGAAAATTACGAGGTTTCTTAAACTGTTTAGAAAAAGTTCAAATTTTTTGAAAGATTCCAAATCATATCATCCAGACCGGCAGTCGCAACTTTTGCAACTGTCCTCAAAATTTTTGAAAAAGCACCTCTACTATATAGCCGCTGAGAAACGGTCAAATATGTCGCAAAGAAAAAATATTTAAAAGATTTCGCATCTGACTAAATGCCCGAATGCACTTCAAAACCAGCATATCACCCATTGTGCTAAAAACCCTTGCACTTTTACAAAATATCTAAGTCCATTTTAACAGGCAACGGGGCAAAAACCCTGCCACATTACTCAAAATAAAACAGGCAAGCCGCAGATTAAAACGGCTTGCCTGTAGAATGACGATGCTGACGGTGATGACGATGTTTTTGATATACTCCTTTACCCTATCCCACGAACACCGTCACCATCGTCACCAGCGTCACGCTTATAGTGAAATGACGCTTGCAGTTTACTACTGCTCGAAGTAAAAACAATGATACTACGAGAAACACAAAATCAGAATGACGCAGATGACGCTAATGACGCTGAATCCGGGATATGGTATAGGGATATCCTAAAAACAGCGTCATTAGCGTCACAAGCGTCATCTGCGTCACTATCGTCACGCAAGAACAGCGCGGGGGTCTGGGGTACGCCCCGGAAATGTGCATGTGGATGACCACATGCTATGCTAGCAAAACACGTTCCCGCTCAAAGCGGGAGTAATCAAAGCGGATACGCATACAAATTCACATATACTCCAGAGTGAATCAGTTTAGATTCATCCAAAAATCTTGACTCGAAAAAGTGAATCAGTTCTGATTCACTTTCCAAAGTGCTGTTATTATTCCCCTTCCTCCACGCGCGTGGTCATCACGGCGATGCTCTTTTTTCCGGGAACGGGGTAACGCACCTTCTTAAATAGCAAGAAAAAACAAGAATATAGTCATGGCGTTTTCAGAGAGCCGTGTTAAAATGATATTCATGATGAATTGGAAGGATATTTGGATGACACTGTTTGGCACAGTGGATTTGTTGGGACTCAACGAGGGCTTTTGGGTGTCCATGGCGGTGGTCGCGCTGATCGTGGTCGTGATGAATGCCGTTTTTGGGGGTATGAAGCCCCGGAAGAAAGCGACCAGCGAAGTCAAGCGCACCTGACGCAGAAATACAGTCGTAGGAATCAACGCAAATTCAAAATAAGCTCGCAGTGCAAAGCGAGTCGATTAAAGTGAAGGCTAAAGATGCGGCACCTATCCGTAAGCCATTTGGCGCAGGAAACAAATCTTAGCGGAACCGGAAGAAATGTTCCCCACATTATAGCATGAAAATCAGAAATCTTTTTATCCACGTCATGGATTCGATAAAAAAGGGGGCGTTTTTGTATCCTCTCGCAGCGGTTTCCTGTATGCTTAGTACAGAATTGCTGAAAAGTCTGCCCTTTACTTAAAAAAACCGGGCAAGACAACAAAACACGCATACGAAGGAGAAACGCTTATGAAGAGAATAAACTACAGCTCCCGGCGAATACACACTGCCCCGGCAGGATGAGGACACAGACAATGATGATGCAGAATGGTTCTGACAGAAGAAAGGCGGCAACGGATATGCAGTATGGTTATTTTGACGACAAAGAGCGGGAATACGTCATTACCTGCCCGGACACCCCGGCCCCGTGGGTCAACTATCTTGGCAGCCCGGAGTACGGTGCGATCATTTCAAACAATGCCGGCGGCTACAGCTTTGCAAAGAGCGGTGCAAACGGGCGCATTCTGCGGTATGTATTCAACCAATTCGACGAACCGGGTCGGTATATCTATATCCGCGATAATCTCTCCAAGGACTACTGGTCAGCCTCGTGGCAGCCGGTCGGCAAGAATCTGACCCGCTACAAAAGCGAATGCCGACACGGCATGGCCTACACAAAAATGCGCGCCCTCTACGCGGGGATATCCTCGGAAGTGCTCTACTATGTGCCGCTGGATGCCGCCCATGAGGTCTGGGCCGTGGCTGTACGCAACGACTCGGACGTTGTGCGGGAACTGACTGTGACCGGCTATGCCGAATTTACGAATAATCCGAACTATGAGCAGGATCAGGTCAATCTGCAGTATTCCCAGTTCATTACACGCACCGAGTTTGAGAATGACCACATTCTGCAGCTCATCCACGGCAATCTGGATGCGGTTTCCGCAGACGGCAAAGAGGTAGACAACAAGGATGTAGGCTACCGTCTGTTTGGTCTGGCGGGTCAGCGCGTTTCCGGGTATTGCGGCAACAAGGAGAACTTTCTTGGCCGCTATCACGGCTACGGTGACCCCCAGGGCGTGACCACCGGCAAGCTGGACGGCAGCATGAACTACAACGAAAACGCCTGCGGCGCACTGTCCGCCGTACTGGTGCTTAACCCCGGAGAAACGGCACATCTGGCGTTTATCGTGGGTGCCAAAAATCGTGAGGAATCCCGCGCGCTCATGGCACGCTATGCAGACCCTGCTGCGGTCTGCCCGGAGGAGTTGGCTGCGCTGAAGGCACACTGGCACACCAGACTGGAAAATTTCCAAATCCATACCCCCAGCGCAGAAATGAACAGCATGATCAACACATGGAATGCCTACAACTGCTTCATGACCTTTACATGGTCGCGCGCAGCGTCCTTTATTTACTGCGGTCTGCGCAACGGCTACGGTTACCGCGATACCGTACAGGACATCCAGGGTGTGATTCATCTTGCCCCGGAACAGGCGGCGGAAAAGATTCGTTTTATGCTCTCCGCACAGGTGGACAACGGCGGAGGTCTGCCGTTGGTCAAGTTTACACACAATCCCGGTCATGAGGACACCCCCGATGACCCCAGCTATGTGCAGGAAACAGGTCACCCCGCCTACCGCGCCGATGATGCACTTTGGCTGTTCCCGACTGTCTACAAGTATCTGGCAGAAACGGGAAATCTCGCCTTTCTGGACGAAGTGATCCCCTACGCCAACAAGGGCGCGGCCACAGTCTATGAGCATCTGCAGCGGGCCATCGACTTTTCGCTGGAACACCTCGGTCCTCACGGGATGCCTGCCGGACTGTATGCCGACTGGAACGACTGCCTGCGTCTGGGTGCTGAGGGCGAATCCAGCTTTGTGGCATTCCAGCTTGTGCTGGCGCTGCGCATCCAGAAACAACTGGCCGAGGAAAAGGGCGATGCCGCCGCAACTGAAAAACTCGCAAAGCAGTTGGCGGATTTCTCGGCACTGGTGGAAAAACTCTGCTGGAATGAGGACCGTTATATCCGCGGCTTTACCGAGAAGGGCGAGGTCATCGGACGGCGCACCGACCCCGAGGCCAATCTTTGGCTGAATCCCCAGAGCTGGGCTGTCATCAGCGGACTGGCTGACAGCGAAAAAGCCGAAACGATCCTGCACACCGTGCATGAGGGACTGAACACGGAGTACGGCGTTATGTTGATGCAGCCGCCTTACCATGCACACGCATTTGACGGTGCGCTGGCGGTCATTTATAACGCCGGGGTGAAGGAAAACGCAGGGATCTTCTCGCAAAGTCAGGGGTGGATCATTCTGGCCGAGGCTCTTTGCGGTCACGGAAACCGGGCATTTTCCTATTATAAAGCGAACTCCCCTGCGGAGCAGAACGGCTGCGCAGAGATCCGCAAGCTGGAACCCTACTGCTATGGGCAGTTCACCGAGGGAAAAGACAGCCCCCACTTTGGGCGCAGCCATGTGCATTGGCTGACCGGTCCAGCCTCCACCATGATGGTGGGTGCCGTCGAGGGCATCCTTGGCGTGCGCCCCGACCTGCACGGTCTGCGGCTGTCACCGTCCATTCCCGCCGCATGGGACGGATTCACGATGGAGAAGAGCTTCCGCGGCAAAAAGCTGCATATAACCGTGCAGAATCCAGCCCATAAAGAGAGCGGTTTCACCAGTCTTATGCTGAACGGCGCGGCGATGCCGGATAACTATATTCCCGCCGACAAGCTGGCAGCGGAAAACGAGATCGTTCTGACAATGTAAGGAGTGTCTGCCATGACCAACATCGGGTTTGCCGGGCGTGACGGTATATTCACGCTGGAAAATGCTGAGAACATCACCGGGCTGTATCTGCCTTTGGCAGGCGAACGGGGGCTGAAAAGCGCCGTGACGCCCAATCTGGGCGGGGACAGCAAAATCGACCAGAACACATTTTTGCTGGAACCCGTCAGTATAGAAAATCTGCACAGCAACCGCGGCACCCGAAACTTTTGGTGCCGTATGGCGGACGGCTCGATCTGGTCTGTCTGCGGTGCGTCCGCTGCGCAGGAGAGCGAGAAATTCGGTCCAAAGCAGGAAAAAAGCCGCGTTACAGGCGGGTTTCTTTGGCAGGCATTGGAGCGGGAGGGCGCGCAGGGGTTGTACGCTAAGACAGAGAGCTTCGTGACAGTGCGCGGTGAACAGGAAGCTATGCTTGTCACGCTGGTAAACCGCGCCGCCGCGCCGCTGACCTTTACCCCGGTGGCGGCCGTGCCGCTGTACGGGCGCAGTGCGGATAATCTGCGCGATCACCGCCATGTGACGTCCCTTCTGCACCGTATCCGTGTGACCTCCAACGGCGTGATCGTAAAGCCGAGCCTCTCTTTTGATGAGCGTGGTCACCGCGAAAACGAGATGCTCTATTTTGCTGCCGCCAACGGACCGGACGGCGCACTGCCCATAGCCATCTATCCGACAGCGGAGATGTTTTTGGGCGAGGGCGGCACCTTCCTGAACCCGGAGGCCGTGCGCTCCGATAAGCCCGGCACCCCGGCGGGAACGCTGATCGAAGGGCGGGAGGCGATGGGGGCAATGGCATTTGATGCCGTCACGCTGGCTCCCGGCGAAAGCACACAGTATGTTGTTCGCTTGGGTCTGACACAGGAGGCGGGTACCCTGCCCGCTCTGATGAACGTGTTGGACACTCCGGTCAAGGCGGCAGCCGCACTGGAGGAGGTCCGGCAGCACTGGCAGAAGCTCGTCAATGTGGAGTTCGCTACCGGCGACAGCGTCAGGGACAACTATCTGAAGTGGGTCTGCTTCCAGCCGATTCTGCGTCGCATCTTCGGCTGCTCGTTCCTGCCGTACCACGACTACGGCAAGGGCGGGCGCGGCTGGCGCGACCTGTGGCAGGACTGTCTGGCGCTGCTCATCATGGACCCCGGCAATGTGCGCGGTATGATCGTGGACAACTACGGCGGTGTCCGGATGGACGGCACGAATGCGACCATCATCGGGGAAAAGCAGGGCGAATTCGTTGCAGACCGCAACAACATTACCCGCGTCTGGATGGATCATGCGTTCTGGCCGCTCGTCACGACAGAATTCTATCTGAACCAGACCGGTGATTTCTCGGTGCTGTTGGAAAAAGCGCCGTACTTCAAGGATCGTCAGATCCGCCGGGGCATGGCTCACGATGACATGTGGCAGGCC
>ENA-OPXC01001563-OPXC01001563.1-human-gut-metagenome-genome-assembly--contig:-NODE-1563-length-15532-cov-4.029722_pt1 | contig 15532 bp, 7 predicted proteins | sample MGYA00241512_ERZ502016 | MGnify/ENA primary metagenome ERZ502016 (study PRJEB25962, sample SAMEA2043043) | human gut metagenome | biome: human gut; feature: human-associated habitat; material: faeces...
AGTTCAGGCTACAACTATCGTTTGATTAATGCGGGTGAAATAGAGAATAAGGGTATTGAAATAGCTTTGAATACTCGTTTGATTCAAACAAAAGACTTCTCTTGGGATTTGAACTTAAACTTCTCTAAAAACCAAAATAAGGTAAAAGAGCTGGTAGATGGAGTGGATATGTTTGAACTTGAAAAAGCGTCATGGCTTGATGTGCAGGTAGCGGCTAAGGTGGGTGAAAATTATGGATCTATCATTGGCCCGGACTTCCAGCGTAACGAGAATGGAGATATTCTTATTGATCCGTCGACAGGTCTGCCTATGTATGATAAGAGCTCACATATATTAGGTAATGCATCATGGGACTGGACAGGTGGTCTTGTTACAACTTTGGCTTATAAGAATTTATCATTGTCTGCTGTGTTTGATGTGAAAGTGGGTGCAGATCTCTATTCTATGTCTGCTCGTTCTGCTTATGAGTCCGGTAAGGCTTTGGAAACACTGCAGGGCCGTGAAGAGTGGTATCGTTCTGAAGAACAGCGTAAGGCAGCCGGATTCCCGAAAGGTTCTCCTGACTGGAAACCTACTGGTGGATTTATTGCTCCGGGAGTAATAGACAATGGCGATGGAACTTATCGTCCGAATGATATATACATTAATCCTGAAGATTATTGGATGAGTGTTTGTCGAAATGCCCCTTCAATGTTTATCTATGATAACTCGTATGTGAAATGCCGTGAGCTGACATTAACTTACCAGTTCCCGAAAAAGCTTCTGAAGAATGTAGTAGATAACTTGACCATTTCATTTGTAGCACGTAACCCGTTCATCGTGTATAAAAATATTCCTAACATAGACCCAGACTCTAACTATAATAATACTACAGGTATGGGATTGGAATATGGTTCTTTGCCTTCACGCAAAAGTTATGGATTCAATGTGAATATTAAATTCTAATCTGAGTAGACTCGTTACCTAAAATAAAATAGATATGAAATACAATAAATCAATTTTGGCAATGCTATTGACCGCATGTACTTTTTCATTTAGTGCTTGTAGTGATAGTTATATGGAAGATATGAATACAGACCCTTCTAAAGCAGATATAATTGACCCTAATGCCCAGCTTACTACTGCGGAATTACAGACGTATGGCAGATTGGATATGGTCGATATATTCAGAAACTATTTATATGCTTTTAACCAGCAGTTCATGGGATGCTGGAATACTACATTCCATGGTGGTCGCCATTTTATTGATAATAATATTATGGGATATGGCTGGACATTAGGTTATACAGGAGCTGTTTCAAATTTGGTAGATGCAGAATATCGAACAAAAGACGATCCGGAAAAAGTGAATATCAATGCGGCATTGAATATTTTTTATGTATATACAATGTCAGTTATGACAGACCTGTATGGAGATGTTCCTTACAGTGAGGCAGGAAAAGGTTATCTGGAAAGTATCTTTACTCCCCGTTATGACGAGCAGAAAGATATATATGATAGTTTCTTTAAGGTGTTAAGTAAGGCTGTTGATCAGTTTGACCCTGCTAAGGATGAGATAACAAGTGATGTGATTTACGATGGAGATATTCAGAAATGGAAGAAGTTTGCAAATTCTCTTCGCTTGCGTTTTGCAATGAGAATCTCCAATGTTGATCCGGAAAGGGCAAAACAAGAGTTTGAAAGCGCGTTGCAGGCAGACGGAGGAGTCTTTGAAAGCTCAAGTGATGATGCTTTGATTAAATATATGGAAATTTCATATAGCTTCGGATCAGAATCATATACAGATTATAGAGGAAATGCTTTGTCAAAAGTCCTTTATGGAAATGACCCTGCCAATAATCCGACTTATCTGTGTTCCACTTTCTTTAATCAGTTGTATAATACCGGTGACCCACGTACATTTAGAATAGCCCGTTGCTATTATGATGGTCTTATGAGTACTTCAAGTCCTGACAATCGTATTGACTTGACTGAAGAAATGATAGAAAAAGGTATTGCATTTCAGCCTTGTGTGCCCGGAGCATTCTCATGGGAACCATGGCCTACGGGATATGATAGTGATATTTTGAAGGAAATGGCTGAAACCAATCCGAATATTGTGTATTCAGTAGCACGTGAAGTAGAACCGAAGCTGGCAACAACTTTCTTGATGAGTGATAATCCTGGAGTGGTAATGACATATTCAGAGGTTATGTTTTTAATGGCTGAAGCTGCATTGAAAGGATGGAATGTAGGGTCAGCATCAGTAGAAGAGTATTATAAGAAAGGTGTAAGAGAAGCAATGAATTTCCTTTCAAATAATTATGATTGTGAGGAGATTACTGATGAAGAGTTTGAAACTTATTATAATGCTAATCCTATAGGTTATACAGACGAACAGAAAAAAAGTTCTATCAATACCCAAGCATGGATTTTACATTTTCTGAATCCGGCAGAGTGCTGGGCTAATGTACGGCGTTCTGGTTATCCAGTTTTAAAATCGCCTGTTGAGTATGGTTTTGAACAGTACCTGACGGATGGTAAGGAAATTCCAGTACGTTTCTGTTATCCTACTCTTGAGTCTTCGTATAATAAAGATAACTATGAAGAAGCTTTACAAAGAATGGGAGGTAAGGATAGCTGGTATACTCATGTATGGTGGGATTCTGTAGATTAATTGTAGATTAAATAAAGAGAAGAATATGAAAAAAATATATTTGATGCTTATGGCTTTTGTTGCTGTAAGTTTATTGGGAGTTTCATGTAAAGAGGATGAGCCTTTTTCAACTATTACAGAAGATGATTATCCTAAGATATTGGATCCTGTATTTCCTGATTGGGTAGATGGAGAACCAGCTGTGGTCTCACAGATAACTCATGATGCCAATTTTACAATGAAATTGACAGTTACTCCTTCTGATTATACAGAAGTAACTTGGTTAATAGACGGAGTGGAGGTTCAAAAAGGAAATGAAATAGATATTCCACTGGAAGCAGGAACTTACTCTTTAAAGGTTGTGGCAACGACTACAAAAGGACAATCCACTTCCAGGGAAGGAAAGATTGTGGTCAGTCCTCTTCAGGGCGAACCATGGTCGGAGGCTGTTGGCTTTGAACGAATTGTATCTAATGGGGCTCGTGCTCGTCTTTATGGAAATAATTTGTCTTTGGTCACAGGTGTAGTGATAGGCGAACAGACGGTTCCTATTGTATCGATGGGAAGTTCAGATTTGGGTAACTATGTAGAATATGAGGTTCCTTCAAACTTGGAGGTGGGAGAATATCGTATCAGCCTTGTAGATGTAGAAGGAAATAGCTATGGTGGAAATCTGGTAACGGTAGTTAATGTTCCGGTCATCACTGGCGGATTTGCACATGCAACCTCACATAGTGAATGGGTTATGACTGGCATCGGATTGGATAAGATTGCCTCTCTTAGTATTAATGGAACCACTGTGACTGAGTTTATCAGACAAAGTTATTACGAAATAGTACTTACCTGTCCAGAATTAGAGGATGGTATGTATGTATTGAAAGGAGAGAGTGATAATGGAGCAGAAGTCTTGTTCTATTCTTCACAAAAAATGGAGTCTGAAATCTCGTTCGCTGTTTCTTCAGAAACATTGCTTTGGGAAGGACATCATTATGTATCCTGGGATTTGCCAGACGGTGATCCTCATAAGACTTTTAACCTTATTCCTTTGGAAGCTTTTGAATCGATTTATCCGGGTACAACAATGTATGTAAGTTATTCGATTAAGGCTGACGATGAATATCATCAGATTCGACTGACACATGCAGCTTGGGAACCCTATTTTACCGACCCGATAGATGTACAAGAAGACGGAGTTTACGAGTTTGTTTTAACTCAGGAAATTTTGAATACAATCAAGGAAAAGGGAGGATTTATTTGTGTAGGTCATGGATATTATGTGGATCGGATAACTATTAAATAATATCTTATGTCACAATCTTGTCCTTGTATTTTTACTTGGACAAGATTGTGTTTCTTAAAGGTTTCTATGTTAACCCTAATTAAAATTATGTATGAAGCATATATTATTATATGGTAGTTTGATGATATTGGTGCTTAGCTCATTACTATCCTCATGTTCAAGCGAAGAGAAATCTGTAATCATGCCGGTGCTTTTACAAAGTAATCCTGAAAATGAAGCACAAGAGGTTGATTTTGCACTTTCTGAGATTGTGCTGACGTTTAATAAGAAAGTCTGTATGTCTGCTTCGGACTTGGAACAGTTACAGTTAAGCCCAAGTGCTCAAATAGAGAATATCTCATTTTCTGATGAGGTTGTCACATTGCAGATTTCAGGATTAACTCCAGAAACGCAGTATACTTTGACTATACCTGGTGGATTATTGATTGATGATGACAATAATTCTGTAGGTGAGATTAAAATATTTTTTAAGACCAAAGCTTTACCGGTTGACAAAGCGCCGGATAATGTTGGTATGGAAAACGATGCTTATGCGTTGTTTAAGAAAATAAAGGTTGGATGGAATTTGGGTAACTCCTTGGAGAGTTATGAAGATGGATTGGCTAATCACATGGATTCAGAGACTTCATGGGGGAATCCAATTGTGACAAAGGAGATGATTGATGCAGTGAAAAATGCAGGATTTAATGCTGTACGAATACCGGTCAGATGGTATCCTCATGTCGTGGATCAGAATACGATGGCTGAAATACGTCTTGATTGGTTGGCTCGTGTAAAGGAGGTGGTAGACTATTGTATAGATAATGACATGTATGTCATTTTAAATACGCATCATGAAGACTGGCTGGAAAGCCACCCTCTGAAATCAGAAGCGGAAACGGTATTGATGAAAGAAAAGAATCTATGGCATGCAATCGCATCTTATTTCAGGGATTACGATGAGCGTTTGATTTTTTCTGGCACTAATGAAGTCGAAATAAATTGGCAGGCACCTACTGCTGCTAATTTAGAAGTGCAGAATCGTTTTAATCAGTGCTTTGTGGATGCTGTACGTGCTACTGGAGGTAAGAATTATTATCGAAATTTGATTATTCAAACTTATGCCACCAATCCTGATTATGCATTTGATGGACTGCTTTTCCCGACTGATGTAGTGGATAAGCGAATGGCAATTGAGTTTCATTATTATCGCCCGGCAGGTTTCTCTTACATGGATTTTGCAGATTATACAGAGACTGTATATTATTGGGGGCAGGACTATATTCAGTATAATACAGTTGTATCAGGAGAACAGGAAGACTATGTAGATGAACTGTTTGGAAAGATTAAACAGCTTTGGGTGGATAAAGGCTATCCGGTTGTTATGGGTGAATATGGGGTGGTTACACCTCCTAAAGATAAGTCGGATGGGAATGTAAATGACTTAGCAGATACTAAAAGATATTATATGAGTTATATCACTTCTGCTGCCAAAAAGAATGGTATCGTTCCAATTGTTTGGGACAATGGTACTTTCTATAATCCTTTATATGATGGCCCATTTGTAGAAGGAAAAGAATATTTTGGTTTGTTTAATAGATGGTATCAGATGGAAGTAAACATCTACTCTAGACCCATTTTGGAAGGCATTATGGAAGGGGCTAATACTGAATATCCATTTTAAAGATTGATTGTATGAGAAAACTTATAACTTTTATTTTAATAATTGTTTTGTCTGTGGGAGGATATGCTTCTCCTAAAAAGTCGTTTGAGATAAAGAGAGGGGTAAACCTGAGCCATTGGTTGTCTCAACGGGGAGAAAATACTCCTTCCATACAAGACGGAATGAGTGCAACTGATTTTTCCCGAATAGCTCGGGCTGGTTTTGACCATGTACGATTGCCCATTGATGAGGAAGTGTTGTGGCAGGAAAATGGTCAGAAAAATAAAGAAGCTTTTTCTTATCTTCATAAAGGTATTGAGTGGGCTTTAAAAAATGATTTAAGAGTCATAGTGGATCTGCATATTGTACGATCACATTATTTTAATGCAGGGAATGAAGGAAAGAAAAATAGTTTGTGGGAAAAGCCGGAAGCGCAAACTCATTTTCTTGCACTCTGGCAGGATTTAGTACAAGAATTAAAGGGCTATTCAACTTCAGATGTGGCTTATGAGATAATGAATGAGCCGACTGCTCCAAATCATGAGGACTGGAATAAACTGGTTGAGAAAGCCTATCAGATAATTAGAAAGGTTGAAAAGGAAAGAGTTATTGTCATCGGTTCCAATATGTGGCAAGGGGTAGATACTTTTCAATATTTGAAGGTTCCCCAAGGAGATGAGTTCATTTTGTTGAGCTGTCATTTCTATGAACCTTTCCTGTTGAGTCACTATCAGGCAGGTTGGACTGAATTTGGTAAGTATCAGGGCAATGTACATTATCCTGGTTATTTGGTGTCGAAAGATGAATTTGATTCTTTATCAGCAGATGATAAAAAATTGGTTGCACGTTGGCGTACAACTCCTTGGAACCGGGAAACACTGTCTGCATTTTTAAGTAAGGCTAAAAGGGTAGCAGATGAAAAGGGGCTGAATTTATATTGTGGAGAATTTGGAATTTATGAAAAAGCTCCGATAGAATCAGCATTGAAATGGTATGCAGACGTAATTAGTGTATTTGATAGTCTTAATATAGCTTGGGCTAAATGGGATTATAAAGGAGGATTTGGAATATATACATCTCAAAATCAGCAGAAAAAAGATTTGCTTAAAGTGCTGATGTCTGGTAGTGGGAAGAAGGTGGTCGTAGGAGAGACACCTGTTTATCTGGATACTCGAAAACCTTTGGAGCTTCGTGTGAAAGATGCATTGAACAGAATGACTGTAGAAGAAAAGACGCGTTTAAGTTATGCGGATGGCCGTTTCAGTACACCTGGATGTGCTCGTTTGGGTATTCCTGGGTTGATGTATTCCGATGGCCCTCATGGAGTACGTGCAGAAATTTGCTGGAATAGCTGGGATTATGCTGGATGGACTAATGACAGTTGCACTGCTTTTCCAGCCTTGACTTGTTTGGCTTCTACTTGGAATCCCTCTTTGTCGAAGGCGTATGGAACAGCTATCGGGGAAGAGGCACGTTATCGTCATAAAAATGTATTGTTAGGACCTGGAGTGAATATTTACCGTACTCCGTTGAATGGACGTAACTTTGAATATATGGGTGAAGATCCTTTTTTGGCTGCACGTATGTGTGTTCCTTATATTCAGGGAGTACAGGAAAATGGGGTTGCAGCTTGTGTAAAGCATTATGCACTTAACAATCAGGAACATTGGCGTAATCATATTGATGTGCAGGTGAGTGATCGTGCATTGTATGAGATTTATCTTCCTGCATTCAAAGCTGCGATAGAAGAAGGAAAATCATGGACTATTATGGGAGCTTATAATAAAGTTCGTGGAACACATGCCGCTCATAATAAATTACTGAATAATGATATACTGAAGGGTGAATGGGGTTTTGACGGATGTGTGGTTACAGACTGGGGAGCTGCGCATGATACGTATGAAGCTGCTATGTATGGATTAGATCTTGAGCTTGGTACTTTTACAAATGGTTTGACCTCTAATTCAAGCTTGGGGTATGATAGTTATTATTTAGGAAATGCGTACTTGCAGATGGTGAAAGAGGGTAAAGTTCCGATGGAAGTAGTAAATGACAAAGCAGCTCGCGTGTTGAGATTAATATTCAGAACGGCCATGAATGATAATGGAAAGTTAGGTGCTATGTCTAATGATTCTCATTATGAAACAGCCTATCAGATAGCAACAGAAGGGATTGTTTTGTTGAAAAATGAGGCTACATTTAAGGGAGAGTCTCTTTTACCTTTAAGTCAAGGAAAGTACAAGCGTGTCTTAGTGGTAGGAGATAATGCTATTCGGAATTTGATGCAGGGAGGAGGTTCCTCTGAATTAAAGCCTAAGATGGTGATTACTCCTCTTGAAGCATTGACAGAGAAATTGGGAAAAGAATGTGTGAAATTTACTCAGGGGTATGTAGCTGGACGACCTATGTTTGATCGGGCCGATACATTTTCTCAGTCAGTGATTGATTCTCTTTATACGGCAGCTGTTAATGAAGCCCAGAAAGCGGATCTGGTTATTTTTATGGGTGGACTTAATAAGAATTTTCAGCAGGATTGCGAAGGAGATGATCGGAAAACATTCCAATTGCCATTTGAACAGGATCGGCTTATCAAAGGCCTTTTGAAGGCTAATAAGAAAGTGGTAGTGGTGTTGACAAGTGGAAATGCTGTGGATATGCCTTGGCTGAAGGAGGTCCCTTCAGTTATACAATCATGGTATCTGGGCTCTATTGGTGGAAAGGCACTTGCCGATGTGATTACAGGTGAGGTCACTCCGAGTGGTAAATTGCCTTTCTCTTATCCGGCTAAATTAGAAGACTGCCCAGCTCACTATTATGGAGAAATCAGTTATCCTGGAGACGGTATCCGACAGGAATACAAAGAAGATATCTTGGTGGGTTATCGCTGGTATGATACAAAAAAAATCAAACCTCTTTTCCCATTTGGGTATGGATTGAGTTATACACAATTTGAATACGGAAAGCCGGTTGTTTCTTCTTCTCAGATGCAATCCGGAGATGTATTGGAAATCAAATGTACTGTAAGAAATGTAGGAAAAGTAGCAGGAAAAGAAGTTGTACAATTGTATATCGGAGATGAAAAATGCAGTGTATTGCGTCCGTTGAAAGAATTGAAAGATTTTTATAAAGTAACACTCCAACCAGGTGAAGAAAAAGAGGTACTGTTTACGATAGATGAGGAAGACTTGAAATTTTTTGATGATACGCAGCATAAATGGGTGGCAGAATCAGGCAAATTCAAGATTTATATAGGCAGTTCATCAAAAGATATAAAGGGAGTTGTAGAGTTTGACTATAAGAATTAATACTGATATTAATAATTAAAAAAGAAATACCATGAATTTGATAAAGAACGTAGTTTTGGCTTCAGTGCTTGGATCTGGCATGTGTATGGCACAAAACGTGCAGAGCGTGACACCGGCTATTCCAGTAGATAAGAATATAGAGGCAAATATTCAGAAATGGCTGAATAAAATGACGCTGGAGGAAAAAATCGGACAGATGTGCGAAATTACTATTGATGTAGTAACTGATTTTGAGGCGAGTAAGAAGCATGGCTTTACAATGAGCGAAGCTATGCTCGATACGGTCATCGGGAAATATAAAGTAGGATCACTCTTGAATGTTCCGTTGAGTGTGGCACAGAAGAAAGAAGTTTGGGCCAAAGCAATCAAACGGATACAGGAAATTTCCATGAAAGAAATAGGTATTCCTTGTATTTATGGTGTAGACCAGATTCATGGAACGACTTATACTCTTGATGGTACCATGTTCCCACAGGGCATTAATATGGGAGCTTCTTTCAATCGCGAACTGACGAAGAAGGGGGCTGAAATATCAGCTTACGAAACAAAGGCCAGTTGTATTCCTTGGACATACGCTCCAGTGGTTGATTTAGGAAGAGATCCGCGTTGGCCTCGAATGTGGGAAAATTATGGAGAAGACTGCTACGTGAATGCAGAAATGGGAAAGGCTGCTGTAGAAGGATTTCAGGGAGAGGATCCCAATCATATTGGTGAATACAATGTGGCTGCCTGTATGAAGCATTATATGGGATATGGAGTCCCAGTATCAGGAAAGGATCGTACACCGTCTTCTATTTCTCGTAGCGATATGCGTGAGAAACATTTTGCTCCTTTCCTGGAGGCGATTCGTCATGGAGCCTTGAGTGTCATGGTGAATTCTGGAGTCGATAACGGAATACCTTTCCATGCCAATCATGAGTTGTTGACAGAGTGGTTGAAAGAAGGATTGAACTGGGATGGCATGATAGTAACCGACTGGGCAGATATTAATAACCTTTGTACTCGTGACCATATTGCAGCTACTAAAAAAGAAGCAATTAAGATAGCTATTAATGCGGGTATTGATATGTCAATGGTTCCGTATGAAGTCAGTTTCTGTACTTATTTGAAAGAGCTGGTAGAAGAAGGAGAAGTACCGATGAGCCGTATTGATGATGCTGTAGCCCGTGTGTTACGTTTAAAATATCGTCTGGGGTTGTTTGAAAATCCATATTGGGATATTAAAAAATATGATAAGTTTGGCTCGGAAGAATTTGCAAAAGTTGCCCTCCAGGCTGCTGAAGAATCAGAGGTATTGTTGAAGAATGAACAGAATGTATTGCCTGTAGCCAAAGGTAAAAAAATTCTTCTGACAGGTCCTAATGCAAACTCTATGCGTTGTTTGAACGGAGGCTGGTCTTATAGTTGGCAGGGAAATAAGGCAGATGAATATGCCGGAGCCTATAATACGATTTATGAAGCGTTCTGCCATAAATATGGAAAAGAAAATGTGGTTTATGAGCCGGGGGTAACTTATGCAGCATCAGACCCTAATGCCATAACGAATCAAAATGATAACTGGTGGCAGGAAAATGAGCCGGAAATAGAAAAAGTTGTGGCTGCTGCAGCAAAGGTTGATGTTATTGTAGCTTGTATTGGTGAAAATTCTTACTGTGAAACCCCGGGAAATTTGACAGACCTGACACTTTCAGAAAATCAGCGCAATCTGGTAAAAGCATTAGCAAAAATGGGAAAACCTGTTATTTTAGTGTTAAATCAGGGACGTCCGCGTATCATTAATGATATTGAGCCTTTAGCTCAGGGAGTGATTAATATTATGCTTCCTAGTAACTATGGAGCAGATGCGTTGGCAAATCTGATGTCTGGTGATGCGAATTTTAGTGCCAAAATGCCTTTCACTTATCCGAAGTATATTAATGCAATTGCCACGTATGATTACAAACCTTGTGAAAACTTGGGACAGATGGCAGGAAACTATAATTACGATTCTGTAATGGATGTACAATGGCCGTTTGGTTTTGGACTTAGTTATACAACTTATGTATACAATAACCTGAAAGTTGATAAAACTTCTTTTACTGCTGAAGATGAACTGACAATCTCTGTAGATGTAACGAATACCGGAAAGGTTGCAGGGAAAGAAGCGGTTTTGTTGTTCTCAAAAGATTTGGTGGCAAGTAGTACTCCTGATAATATTCGTTTGCGTAATTTTGAGAAGGTATACTTAAAACCGGGTGAAACAAAGACAGTTACAATGAAGATAAAAGGCAGTGATCTCGCTTTCGTTGGCTATGATGGCAAATGGCGTCTTGAAAAGGGAGATTTTAAAATAAAATGTGGTAACTTGTGGGCAGATATAAAATGTTCTGAAACAAAACTATGGGAAACTGCTAATAAGTAACTTTATGAGGTATGGTATTTTATTATTGGGTTTAGCTTTTTTAGGCTGTGCTCGTCCCGATTTCCGTGACTCTTCCTTACCTTCCGAACAGAGGGCAGAGCTGTTGTTACAGGAACTGACGCTGGAAGAAAAGATTTCCTTAATGATGGATGTATCAAAGCCGGTGGAACGGTTAGGTATAAAGCCATATAACTGGTGGAATGAAGCATTGCACGGAGTGGCACGTGCTGGATTGGCTACGGTATTTCCGCAGTCAATCGGTATGGCAGCCTCTTTTAATGACTCGTTGGTATATGAGGTATTTACGGCAGTGTCGGATGAGGCTCGAGCTAAAAATGCATATTATGCGTCGAAGGGAAGTTATGAAAGGTACCAAGGACTTACGATGTGGACTCCCAATGTGAATATTTATAGAGATCCTCGTTGGGGACGCGGAATAGAAACATACGGAGAAGACCCGTATCTGACTACTTGTATGGGGGTAAATGTAGTAAAAGGGCTGCAAGGTGTCAATGACGGAAAATACGATAAGTTGCATGCCTGCGCCAAACATTTTGCGGTACACTCCGGTCCGGAAGCCCTGCGTCACAGTTTTGACGCCAAGGCTACGAAAAAAGATCTGTGGGAAACATATCTTCCCGCTTTTGAAGCCCTGGTAAAGCAGGCAGATGTGGAAGCTGTCATGGGTGCCTACAATCGCACCAACGAGGAACCCTGTTGTGCACACTCCTATCTTATGGAAGAAGTACTTCGCGGCAAATGGCATTTTGAAGGGCATTTCGTCTCCGATTGCTGGGCAATCCGGGATTTCCACGAAGGACACCATGTGACTGTTTTTCCTGAGGATTCTGCTGCTCTCGCCCTGGAGAAGGGCTGTGACTTAAACTGCGGCTGTACCTATGAATATATCTTACAGGCATATAAACAGGGAAAAGTGAGCGAAGAAGAGATCCGCCGCAGTGCCGTGCGCCTCTTCACCACCAGATATCTGTTGGGACTCTTTGACCACAGTATATTAGACGAAATTCCATACAATGTAGTGGGCTGCAAGAAGCACAGAGAACTGGCTTATCAGGCTGCTGTGGAGAGCTGTGTACTGTTAAAAAATAACGGCACACTGCCCCTTTCCCTGAAGGATAAAAAACGTGTGGCAGTCATCGGTCCCAACGCCGACAGTCATGCCGCATTAGTCGGCAATTACAACGGTACCCCGCCCCGCTCCATCACTGTGGTGGAAGGCATCATAAGAATCTGCGAAGATACCGACTGGGATGTGAATTATGCGGAAGGGTGTCTGCTCTATGACGATCCTGCGGTACGAAAGGTATTCCAGAATTATCGCATTCCTGAGGCTGTGGCATTAGCCGAGTCCTGTGACCTCGCAATACTTTGTGTCGGTCTCGATGCTACATTAGAGGGAGAACAGGGAGATGTCGGCAATGCGTTTGCCAGCGGTGACAAACCGGATCTATTGCTTCCCAAGATTCAGAGAGACCTAGTAGAGCAGGTACTTGCTACCGGCACTCCGGTGATCCTGGTCGATCTCGCCGGAAGCCCCATAGATTTATCCGCTTATGAGGATCAGATGTCTGCGATCCTGCATGCCTGGTATCCCGGCGGCGAAGGTGGACGTGCTATTGCGGATATTCTGTTTGGCAAAGTATCTCCCGGCGGTAAGCTGCCACTTACCTTCTATTATAATAACAGTCCTCTTCCGGACATTACCGACTATCATATGACCGGACGTACCTACCGTTATTTGGAAGGCAGACCCTGGAAGCCTTTCGGCTTCGGACTGACATACGGAGAATTACAGATTACAGAAGCGAAAGTGTCAGAGGTAGAATACACGAGGGAGATTCCCTCCGCACAGATCACTCTGCACTGTCAGAACCCCACGGATCGTGACTTAAGTGATGTCATACAGGTCTATGTCCATGTGAATGGCTCCGCCAATGAAGTGCCGAATCACAAGCTGGCAGCCTTTGAACGGATCCGCCTGGAAGCCGGAGCAGACAAGGAATTGCGGATTGAAGTTCCCGCCGTGGCATTTACTACAGTAGATGATTCCGGTAATCGTAACTGCGATGGTACATCCGTTACATTATATGTAGGATTTGCCCAGCCGGATCTGACCGAAGAAGGTCAGAAGACCTATGAATACGGCAGAGGACAGATCCTCGAGATCCCATTACACTGAGCACTATGGTAGTAAGCCATTTGCTATAGAGAGATGTATTTTTAAAACAAGAAGGATAAATCCTCTCCTCGACATAGAGGTCTGGATTTTCCTTCGGAAAACAAGGAGGATAAATCCTCTCCTCGCCATAGAGGCTCGGATTTTCCTTCGGAAAACAAGGAGGATTACAATGAAAAGAAACAAGATCTTAAGCTTACTGCTGTCAGTTTCCATGCTGACCGCACTCACCGCCTGCGGAAGCCAGGGTTCCGATACTCCCGCAGCATCCACCGATGCCGCAAGCACTGCAGCGGCTACCGAAAGCGCCGCTTCTTCCGATAACGGCTATGTGCTGGACAAGGTTACCCTCGTCGTAGACGGTACCTTTAATGCATCCGTAGATGCTTATCAGGACAAGTTCATCGAACAGTGGGACGTTGCTGTCAGTGAAGCACTTGGTCATCCCATCAGCCTGAATATCCAGCAGTTAGACCATTCCAGTTATGTAGATGGTGTCGGTCGTCTGTTCGCCAGCGGTGATTATCCTGATGTGATTCTGCTGAATGCAAGTCAGTATGCCGAATATGCAAAAACCGGTCTTCTGTGGGATATGACAGATGCCTATGATAATGCAAAGTTCCAGAGCCATATGGTACTTCCCGCAGTGAACCAGAGCGTTCGTATCGATGGCAGACAGTATGGTCTGTCCACCGGTCTTGGCGGCGGTTGTATCACTTATGTAAAACAGGCATGGCTGGATGCTGTTGGCATGAAGGCTGAAGATGTTACCGACTGGGATTCCTACTATGCAATGTTAAAGGCATTCACCGAGCAGGATCCTGACGGCAACGGCAAGAATGATACCTATGGCGTTGCTGCGGCAGGCTTTATCGGTTCTGAGGCTCCTTATACCAACTACCTGCCTCAGTTCTGGCAGAATGCATACCCCAACTTCACTTATGATGAGAATGGTGTATGGTATGATGGTTTCAACACTCAAGAGACCAAGGATGCTCTGCTTCGTTTACAGCAGGCTTACGCTGACGGCGTTATCGATCCCGAGTCCCTGACCATGGGTACCAAGGATGTTCGTGAAAAATGGTGGTCTTCCGACCAGTCCGGTTCCTTCGGCGCTTTCACTTACTGGTCCGGTTACTGGAACGATAATCTGATCAACAACATGGACAAAAACGGTGTCGATTCCGGGCTGGCAAGACTGGCTCCCCTCGCTGAAATGGATGGCTACCTGAACCGAGAATCTCCCGTGTACTGCATTATTGATGACGGTGACGGCGATGATTCCAGAGAACAGGCAATTTTTGATGCAGTCTTCGAAACCATGTTTGATGGTGGCACTGTACAGACACTGTGGGTATACGGTGCTGAGGGTTATCACTGGTCTACCAAAGCAGAAACTATTGTTACCGGTGAAGGTACCGACAATGCAAAGACCTATGAGTATAAAGATGGTGAATTTCATCTTCGCCTGAACCCTTCCGATCCCAGTGCTCTATGGAAAAAGAATGCTATTGATCCTTCTTCCATGATCTGCTCCTTAGAGAATGGTTTTGAATCCGCTACCGACCTGACCAAAGAATGTAACGAGTTTTTCTCCGAGCACAGCGTAGATGCTCCTCATTCCGCATCCTGTGATGCCATCACCAACTACGGTGGCACCATCACCGATGCCAAGAACGCAGTCATCGCTGAAGTGGTTGTAAAGGGTGGCAATGTAGATGCCGCTATGGACAACTATGTGAAGACAACTCAGGATATGGTAGATGAGATTCTCTCCGAGTTGAATGCACAGTAGTCCTTATATTTGGTAAAAGCTATCATTTCATTTCTATAACTTCCAAAAAAGGCTGTCCCACATATATAATATGTAGGGCAGCCTTTTACAGCTTCTGTCATGTATCTAGTTATTTACTTTGCCTTCATCCATTTCCTCTTCCGTGGTAATGGCGAATGCAATGTTGGTAGCATGATCCGCAACTCTCTCCAGACCGGATACGATATCAGAGAAGATCATACCGGCTTCGGGAGAACATTCTCCCTTGGTAAGACGCT
>ENA-OPXC01001577-OPXC01001577.1-human-gut-metagenome-genome-assembly--contig:-NODE-1577-length-15421-cov-2.962384_pt1 | contig 15421 bp, 6 predicted proteins | sample MGYA00241512_ERZ502016 | MGnify/ENA primary metagenome ERZ502016 (study PRJEB25962, sample SAMEA2043043) | human gut metagenome | biome: human gut; feature: human-associated habitat; material: faeces...
GGAAGCCGGTTATGCTTTTTTCCTGACGCGTACGGTGACCATCGAACCTGCCGCTTACTGGAATATTAACGACGACCGTTCTAAATTCGGCCTGAAGGTAGGTTTCGGATTCTATTTCTAATCTCATTTTGCTACTCCTCCACAGAGTTTGTTTTTGCAAAACATCTGTCATGCTATCACGCGAGGGGGGTATTCGCCTGACTACAAATGGCTTGTCGCGTGATAGATGGGTGTGATAGATAAATATTCTTACAAGTATCTATCACGCCCATTTTCGTTCCCATTCCGATTGTACTGCATACGTCTTTCATTGATGCTATTATCTTAGTTATCAGCTCTTTCTTACTGCAAAGTCCTGCCAACTTTTTGCAATGCCACTGCAAAGGTGTTGCAGCATCACTGCAAAGGTGTTGCAGTATCACTGCAAAAGGAATGCAGTAACTTTGCAGTGGCGATACAGTGCCGATTTAGCCGTTATCTTTCCTTTTCTCATGCCGCTATTGCATGTATTCCTTCTATAGTCTTACGAAATTAGGAGTTTTCTTTTTGATTGTGATTGCAGGAATGAGTATATTTGTATCTGATGCTATGAACTTGAAATACAAAATGCCATGAACAGAGTTTGTTTTCTCCTATTGCTTTGCTGCTTGTCATCTTGCCGAATGAATAAAACGGAACGTATGGAAACGCTTGAAGATTCCGTAGGTACAGTAAGGATAGGCCAATGGATGGGAGAAAAAATAGTGAGCGATAGCCTCAAGATAGGGATTGCGGATGATGGTGACTGCTTGCAAAGGCAATTGCTTGCCATTCACGAAGAACTGAGAAAAAGATTGAATAATACACCATATACACACATTCAGAGGAATGTGACCGGATATGGGGTGGGGTTGCATTGCATCGATATAGATTTGATGGTGAATACTCCCGAGCGGCGGAAAGAGTTCCGGGAGAAAATAATGGACTCCCCCGTTTTCTGTTTTCATGGTGTAGAAGTCCCCGTCATCAACGAGAGAGTAGGCAGGAATCATATTCGTGGCATCCATATCCGTCCCGAATATCCGGTCTTTTCAACGAAAGCGACTCAGGCGACATTCATCCTCAGCAATCACAGCGGCGGAGATTTGACCTGCGGCGAGCATTACTACCTGACGTTCGAAGACGAAAAAGGTACCTGGCGGGAATTGCCGATAAACGCTGTCTTTTGGAACATCGCCTATGTGCTGCGGGATGGGGAGGAAAGGGTTATGAAAGCCTCCCTTTATCCGGATGTGCATCCCAACAAGCCGGGACGCTACCGTTACTTTTATGAGATAACCATCAGGAGGAAACCTGTCTTGATGATGGCTGAGTTCAGACTGACGGACAATGAGGAAGAATGGAGAACGGCGGAAAAGACATCTCTTCCCCCTTATATTTCGGATGCAGGGAAGGGCGGGAGCCCACAATTGATAACGGAAGAGCCAATGGAAGAACCGGTCTATAAAGTAGTGGAAGTGATGCCCGAGTTTCCGGGAGGTATGAAAGCCTTAATGGATTTTATTCAAAAGAATATCCGTTATCCGGAAGAAGTCCGTAAGAATGGCATTCAAGGAAGAGTTGCTGTCAGCGTGGTGATTGACGAGAATGGTCGTGTGACGGACCCCGTTATTATGCGCAGCAGGTATCCTGCCCTGGATGAGGAAGCATTACGGATTGTAGAATTGATGCCACAATGGAAACCGGGGATGCAGCAGGGTAAAGCCGTGAAGGTGGAATTTACTTTTCCGGTTACTTTTAAATTGGAGTAGTAGCACCCGGTAAGATTAAGCACAAAGACACGGAGGCATAGAGTTTTATTCTTTTTCCTTGAATTTAATATCTCTGTGTCTCCGTGCCTCTGTGTTCTATTTAAGGAAGCGAGGGGTGTAATTTCTCTTGCAAGAATTGTCCCGTATAACTTGCCGCACACTTCGCCACTTCCTCCGGTGTACCGGTAGCTACGATGTTTCCTCCTTTGTCCCCTCCTTCGGGCCCCAGGTCTATCACATGGTCCGCACACTTCACCACATCCAGATTATGTTCGATGATGACAATGCTGTGCCCGCGGCGTATCAGGGCATCGAAGGCTTCGAGCAGTTTCTTGATGTCATGGAAGTGTAGTCCGGTGGTCGGTTCATCGAAGATGAACATGGTCGGGTCTGCTTTCTCCTGGCTGAGGTAGAAGGCGAGTTTCACGCGCTGGTTCTCTCCACCGGAGAGGGTGGAGGAGGCTTGCCCCAATTTGATATATCCCAAACCTACATCCTGCAAGGGTTGCAGCTTCTTCACAATCTTTTTCTGTCCGTGTTGCGTAAAGAATTCGATGGCTTGGTTTACGGTCATCTCCAATACGTCGTAGATATTCATGTCGTGGAACTTCACTTCCAGCGTGTCCGCCTTGAAGCGTTTGCCGTGGCAGGATTCGCATTCCAGTACAAGGTCTGCCATGAATTGCATCTCCACCGTGATGGTGCCTTCACCCTTGCATTCCTCGCAACGGCCGCCTTCGCTGTTGAAGCTGAAGTATCCGGCACTGTATCCCATCTGCTTGGCAAGCGGTTGGTCCGCCCATAGTTTACGGATTTCATCGTAGGCCTTGATGTAGGTCACGGGGTTACTTCTCGATGACTTCCCGATAGGATTCTGGTCAACAAACTCTACATTGCGCAGGTTCTGCAAGTCTCCTCCAATGGAAGTGAACTCGCCTGGACGTTCGTTGCATTCATCCAGCTCTCGTTTCAGGGCGCGGTAGAAGATGTCGCGTACCAGCGTACTCTTGCCCGAACCGCTGACACCGGTGACTACGGTCATTACATTCAGCGGGAACCGTGCCTCTACACCCTTCAGGTTGTTTTCGCGTGCGCCTTTTATTTCTATGTAGTTGTTCCACGGGCGGCGGTGTTCCGGCAGGGGGATGGTTTCTTCGCCCAGCAGATAGCGCACGGTATAGCTGTCACTGTCTTTCTGAAGGTCTTTCATATCTCCTTGGTAGACGACCTTCCCTCCCAGGCGGCCTGCCCGGGGACCGATGTCGATGATATAGTCGGCAGCACGGATAATCTCTTCATCGTGTTCCACTACCACTACCGTATTGCCCAACTGTTGCAGCTGGCGGAGCACGTGTATCAGTTTGTCCGTATCGCGGCTATGCAGGCCGATGCTCGGTTCGTCAAGAATATACAGGCTGCCCACCAGACTACTTCCCAGCGAGGTGGCGAGGTTGATTCGCTGGCTTTCACCGCCGGAGAGCGAGTTGCTGAGGCGGTTCAGCGTGAGGTATCCCAAACCGACATCCAATAGGAACTGGATGCGGCTGTTGAGTTCTGTCAGGATGCGGCGGGCTATGTCGGCGTCATGTGGGTCTAGCTGCAGGTTGTCGAAGAAGAGCTTCAACTCAGTGATGGGCAAATCTACCAGTTCGGAGATGTTGCGTCCTCCCACGCGTACGTAGTTTGCTTCGGGCTTCAGGCGGGTACCGTGGCATTTGGGGCAGAGCGTCTTTCCGCGGTAGCGTGCCAGCATCACACGGTATTGTATCTTGTACTGATTTTCCTGCACCATCTTGAAGAAGGCGTTGATGCCCTCAAAGTAGGGTGTCCCTTCCCACAGCATCCGGCGTTGCTCGTCGGTCAGTTCATAATAGGGAGTGAAGATGGGGAAGCCGGCTTTCTCGGCTCCGTGTATCACCATATCCCTCCATTCGCCCATCTTTTCGCCCCGCCAGCATACTACAGCGCCGTCATAGACGGACAAGGAGCGGTCGGGTATCACGAGATGCTCGTCGATGCCGATGACTTTCCCGAATCCCTCGCATACGGGACATGCGCCGATGGGAGAGTTGAAGGAGAACATCTGGTCGTTCGGCTCCTCGAAGATGATGCCGTCCGCCTCGAACTTGGTGCTGAACCGGTAGAGGCAGGTGCTTCCGTCGGACTGGTAGAACCGCAGCAGGCAGGCGCCGTCTCCTTCGTACATGGCTGTCTCTGCCGAGTCGGTGAGGCGGCTCACGGAGTCCTTTTCGGAAGAGGCTGTCATACGGTCAATCAGCAGGAAAACGGTGTCTCCCTCTTTCGGCTTGTATTCGTCGATGCGCATCATTTCACCATTCACTTCCAGACGGGTGAAACCTTGCTTCATGTCTATCTCCAGTTGTTGTTGCAGCGTGCGGTCTTCGCGCAGCAATATCGGGGCGAGTACGGTATATCTGGTTCCTTCCGGATATTCCAGCATGCACTTCACGATGTCTTCCGCCGAGTGCTTCTTCACTTCCAGTCCGCTGACCGGGCTGAAGGTTTTCCCTACGCGTGCGTAGAGCAACCGCAGATATTCGTATATTTCGGTGGAGGTGCCAACGGTGGACCGCGGATTGCGGCTGCTTACTTTCTGCTCAATGGCAATGGCAGGTGGAATCCCTTTGATGAAATCGCATTCAGGCTTGCTCATACGTCCCAGAAACTGGCGGGCATAACTGCTCAAGCTCTCCACGTAGCGGCGCTGCCCCTCGGCATATAATGTATCGAAAGCAAGTGAGGATTTTCCGGAACCGGACAGTCCGGTGATGACTACGAGTTTGTTACGGGGAATCTCTACGTCAATGTTCTTGAGGTTATTGACACGGGCCCCTTTTATGATAATCGATGTATTTTCTGCCATATCTGTAGGTTGGTTCGGTGGTTTACAGAATGCAAAGATAATGTTTGCTATCCGAATTGTAACAATCAGGCAAGGCAAAAGTGGATTTATTGGGGAGGAAAGATACCCTTGGTTAAGATTTGTTATACTTTCCGCTTTTTACCGGTATACTTAGGACAAAAGAATTAATTTCGCTTTTTTAATAAAAGCTATTGACCGGAATATGAGAATAAAATCCATTTTATGCCTATGTCTTTTGTCACTGATGGTGGCAGGAGGGGCATTTGCGCAAGTGCAGACCGGGTCTGCCTATCCTAAACGTGAATTTCGTGCAGCATGGATACAGTCAGTAAACGGACAGTTCCGTGGAATGCCGACCGAAAAGCTAAAGCAGAATCTGATCGGGCAGTTGAATTCCTTGCAGAAGGCAGGAATCAACGCCATAATTTTCCAGGTACGTCCCGAAGCGGATGCTCTGTATGCTTCCAGACTGGAACCGTGGAGTCGTTTCCTTACCGGAGTGCAGGGTAAAGCGCCCGAACCTTATTGGGACCCTATGCAGTTTATGATTGATGAATGCCATAAACGTGGCATGGAGTTTCATGCATGGATTAATCCGTATCGCACGAAGACGACCTTGAAGAGTGAGTTGGCTCCCAATCATGTGTACAATATCCATCCGGAATGGTTTGTCACTTATGGCGACCAGTTGTATTTTGACCCGGCACTGCCTGAGAGCCGCCGGCACATCTGCATGGTGGTGAGCGACATCGTTTCCCGCTATGATGTGGATGCCATTCATATGGACGATTACTTTTATCCTTATCCCATTAAGGGAAAGGATTTCCCTGACGATGCAAGTTTTGCACGTTTTGGCGGAGGTTTCAGCAATAAAGGAGACTGGCGCCGGAGCAACGTGAATGTGCTGATTAAGAAACTGCATGAAACAATTCGTGAAATCAAGCCGTGGGTGAAGTTCGGGATTTCTCCGTTTGGTATTTACCGGAACGAAAGCAGTGACCCGCTTGGCAGTAAGACCAAAGGCCTGCAAAACTACGATGACCTTTATGCGGACGTGTTGCTGTGGGCCCGTGAAGGTTGGATAGACTATAATATTCCGCAGATTTATTGGCATATAGGACATCCGGTTGCCGACTATGAGACACTGGTGAAGTGGTGGGCTAGGAATACGGAAAACCGTCCCTTGTTTATCGGTCAGTCCGTAATGAATACAGTGCAGAATGCTGACCCCAAGAACCCCTCAATAAATCAGCTTCCCCGCAAGATGGCCTTGCAGCGAGCTTATCAAACCATCGGTGGCAGTTGCCAGTGGCCCGCCAGTGCAGTGATTGAGAATGCGGGCAAGTATCGCGATGCTTTGATTGCCGAATATCATAAATATCCGGCATTGCCTCCCGTTTTCGATTTTATGGATAACGAAGCTCCAGGAAAGGTGCGTAAGATGAAACCGGTGTGGACGGAAGACGGATATATTCTTTTCTGGACAGCTCCCAAGTATAAAGAGGAAATGAACCGTGCCGTCCAATATGTGGTCTATCGCTTTAATGACAAAGAGAAAGTGAATATAGACGATCCTTCCCATATTGTAGCCATCACGCGTGATAATTTCTATAAACTTCCTTATGAAGACGGAAAGACAAAGTACCGCTATGTGGTGACAGCCTTGGACCGTCTGCATAATGAATCGAAATCCGTTGGAAAGAAGATTAAACTTTAAAAATTAGGGATTAAGGATTAGGGATTAATCATTAACGTTTAATCCTTAATCCCTAATAAAGTATCAATCCTGCTATTCCACAAGCTACAATCATTCCTATCGGGTTCAGTTTATATTTCTTTGTGCCTATAAATGTCACGAGGAAGATGAGGCAGCTGATGACGAAGGAATATATGTCTTCTTTGGGAGAACTGAAGTTTTCCGAATTCATCAATACCAGCGCGGCTGAGGCCAGCAGACCGACCACTGCCGGGCGGAGCCCACTGAATACCGCTTCCACGGAAGGATGTTTCTGGTATTTCAGAAAGAATTTGCTGATGGTCAGCATCAGTAGGAAAGAGGGGAGCACTACGGCAAAAGTGGCGACAATAGATCCCCATACACTACCAGTAACCGTAAAACCTACATAGGTTGCCGAATTGATACCTATCGGACCGGGTGTCATTTGGCTGATTGCCACAATATCAGTAAACTCTTGAGGGGAAAGCCAGCCATGACGGGTGACTACTTCGCCTTGTATCATGGACAGCATGGCATATCCGCCGCCAAAGCCGAAAAGGCCGATTTTAAAGAATGTATAGAATAACTGTAAGAAAATCATGGTTAGTGATTAATGGTTAGTGATTAATGATTAGTGTTGTTGCACCTTTCATTTTTTAATTCTTTCATTTTTAATTCTTCGGATGTTTCCAACGTCCGAAGACGTATCCCCCTACACCTGCCGCAATGATAATCCAGATGGGAGAGAAGCCCAACAGCCAGATGAGCAGTGCTGAAACCACCGGTATCCATATGTTGTATCGGTTTATCCGGGCCGATTTAGCCATGCTGAATGTAGGGGCTGCAATCAATGCAACCACTGCCGGGCGAATACCTTTGAATATACGTTCCACAATGGTGTTGTCCTTGAAGTTGTGAAAGAACAACGCTATGGCGAGGATGATGAGAAACGAAGGAAGTATGGTTCCCAATGCAGTGATTATGCTCCCTCGTATTCCCCGTAGCCGGTACCCTATAAAAATGGATATATTGACGGCAAGGATGCCCGGAGCGGACTGTGATATAGCAAGCAGGTCAATGAAATCTTCTTTGGCTATCCAGTTTCGTTTGGTTACGATTTCGTTTTCTATCAGCGGTACCATAGCATAACCGCCGCCGATGGTAAAGGCTCCTATCTTAAAGAAAATGGAGAATGCTTCAAGATATATATTCATATTCAAAATGTTGTAATTTACTTTATTTCTTTATCATCTTTCCCTTCCTTCCCTCTCTTGGCATACTGGCTTGGGTTCATATTGAAATGTTTCTTGAATACTTCACGGAAATATTTCGCATCACTGAAACTGGTCAGCTCTGAAATCTCGGTGATGGTATGCTTTTGTTCTTTCAGAAGTTGGGCAGCATGTTTCAGTCGAATCAGCCGGATGTAGTCAGCCGGAGCTTGGTCGGTCAGTGCCTTTATTTTGTTGTAGAAGCTGGTTCTACTCATATTCAGCAGGTTGCAGAGCACGTCGACGTTGAAGCTTGGGTTGTCCATATTGTCTTCGACGCTCTTTTTGACGGTTGCAATGAATTTCCAGTCCAAGTCGTTGGAGCAGTTGATGCAATCCGTATTGTTTTTCTCGTCGTTCAGGTCCAGGCTGGCATATTTGTGGCGCAACAGTGCCCGGTTAGTCAGCAGGTTGGCAATGTTTGCTCGCAATATACCGATATTGAAGGGTTTCACAATATATTCATCCGCTCCGCTTTGCAGTCCCTCGATGATATTCTTGTCGGTATTCAGTGCTGTGAGCAGGATGATGGGGATATGTGATGTCTCGATGTCGTTCTTCAGGATATGACACAATTCGTCTCCTCTCATTTCCGGCATCATGATGTCTGAAATGACGAGGTTGGGCATATACTCCTTGACAATGGTCAGTGCTTCTTTTCCATTGGAGCATACTTGTATGTTGTACTGTTCAGACAATGTTCTGCGCAGATATTCCCTTAGTTCGTCATTGTCCTCTACAATAAGAATTTTCTGGTGGCTACTGTTGTTTTGCGACTGTTGCTGCGTCTTGTCGTAGATGTCGCTGGAAGCAGGGGACGATGTGGCGGAGGCATTGATAGGCACTCCGGAAGCCGAATAAACAATACGTTCGTTTTGGGGCTGAGGGCGTTGGATTGCCTTGCGGAAATGCTTGTTCCCTTTGGGGAACGTGATTTTGATGCAAGAGCCTTTTCCTTCCATACTGCTGAAGTTGAGCTTTCCTTTATGTAAGTGTACAAGTTTCCCTACCAGAAGTAGTCCGATGCCGCTGCCGGTAACTTTGGAATTGATAGCATTACTGCCACGGAAATGCATCTTGAACAGCTTTTTCTGTTCTGAAGCCGGAATTCCGATACCGGTATCTTTCACCTCAATACTCCAGGTATCTTCCGTCTCGGAAGTAAAGACATGTACATTGCCGCCGTCCGGTGTATATTTCAGTGCGTTGGATATGATATTTTTCAAAATGGAATCCATCTTGTCCTTATCTAACCATACGTTCAGATAACGGAAGCTGCTTTCGTAGGTCAGGTTGATGTGTTTTATGTTTGCGTATGAACGGAAAGCATCGATCGTCTCTTCCATATATGTGCTCAGTTCGTATTCGGATACGTATAGACTTCCGGAATAGGTGTCTGCGCGCTCGAAATTAATAAGGTTGGTGGTCAGGCGCAACAAGGCATTTACGTTTCGCAGGGCTGTATTGATGTTGCTCTGTCCGCTGGAAGTCAGTTGCTCGCGTTCGGTGATTTCTTCCAAGGGTGCTTTGATGAGCGTCAGTGGAGTACGTATATCATGCGCCGTATTGACGAAGAAGCGTATTTTCTCATCGGATTCTTTCCGCTGTTTTCTCAAGACTATTATTCGCAGAGTGATGCTTGCAATGGATATGATAATTACTGCATAGAGTATCAGCGCCCAGAAACTGAGCCAGAGGGGTTGCTCGATAATGATGTCCATACTGCGTTCCTCCAGGACAATACGACGGTCTTCGTTGGAGATGGCACGTACGCGGAGGGTATAGTTGCCCGGACTCAGGTTGGTAAAACGGATGACGTTTTCCTCTCCCGGACGGCTCCAACCCTCATAGAAGCCTTCCAGTTTCCAGGAGTACAGAATTAGGGAAGGATAGTCATAGTTGATGTCTGAGACCTGCAATGAGAAGATGTTCTGGTTGTACTTCAAACGCAAGGTTTTTGTCTCGTCAATATCCAGAATAAGTGGAGAGCCTTCATCCTTGGGATAAACGGTCTGATAGAATACCCGCAGGTCATTGAATACCATTTTGAACTTATAGTCGCGAGGCAGGACCATGTCCTTGTCGAACTCTATGGCTCCATCCGTACTGCCGAAAATGAAATTGCCGTTTTTCCTCAAGGTGCCTGAGGCTGCGTTGAAATGGTCAGACTTCAGTCCTTGTTCTTTGGTCCAGTTATGGAATGTCTCTTCGGCAGGATAGAAGGTGGACAGACCGTGTTCTGTACTCAGGAAGATATTTCCTTTACCATCGGACAATAGTGTATAGATATTATTGGAAATCAAAGCGCAGTTGTCTCTATGATAATGTCTGAATGTGTTTTTGGTCGTATCATATACCAGTAAACCGGCATTGTTGGTACCGATATACAGCATTCCGTCGGAAGCTTGGTATAGAGAGTAGATGTAATAGGATTCTACCGGCATCTGGATATAGCTATACTTACCGGTCACTTTTTCCAATAGGTACAAGCCGGTGGCAGTGCCTATCCACATATGTGTGGAGTCCTTCTCTATGATAGCGGTGATACCATTCAAGCCCGGGAAGTGCCGTATGTTTTTTCTGGAATAATCTATTTCTTTTAAGTTATAATACCCTCCGGACCAGATGTTTCCTGAAGAATCTTTCATAATGGAACGAATATACTTGTCTGGCCGGATATTCAGATTGCTGAATAAGGATGGGGTAAAGAAGTCTATGGACAGTTGCTTCTTGTTTATCTGGTAGATGCCGGAACTATACCCTCCGGCCCAGATGATGCCGGGCTCCACCTCGCATAGTGAGATGAAGGTGTGATTTTTGCTATGGCTTTCGAAGTCGAAGGTGCTGAGAAAAGAATGCCATTGTTTCGTCTTGCTGTAATAGAGGCTGATTCCGTTGTTCGTGGCAAACCATAAATCTCCGTCATGGTCCTCGATGATGGCGTTTACCTGGTCATTGATGAGTGATTGTTTATTGCCGATAGAGTGTTTTATCCATTGGTAATCGGCATATCGGTTGTTGCGTACAGTTATGCCGATGGGATAATTGGCCATCCAGATACGCTGCTCGCTGTCGATGTAAATGTCATTGATAGTATTTCCGTTCATTGAGTTGTACCGATTGTAGTCGGCAACGATATACGGTTCGGATGCATAGGTATCGGTATTCATCTTGTAGACACCGGCTCCGTCCGTTGCGATGAGAATCTCATTGTCATTGAAGGCACGGATACAGTTGATGCTGATGTCCATCAGTCCGGATGGTATATGCATGACCTTGTGCTTGTTTAGGTCATAGGAGAATATTCCCCGCTGGAAAGTACCGATAAAAACCTTGTGGGATGGTTTGTGATAGTATAGTTCGTTGATTTGTATCTTCAAGGTATCCAACTGGTTGCAGGGGCTGAGGGTGAGGATGTTGTTGGCCAGTTCAGCATAGTGTATGCCGATGTCGGTTCCGATGAAGAAGTGGGTCGAATCAATCTGTGCGATATCCGTAATTCGTTCTCCTATTTCGTTTTGAATGAATGTTACCTTCTGGGTATTGCTGTCGTACAGATATAGGGCATCTTCATTGCAAAGCCATATTACACTGTTGGCATCCACAAAACCGTAACTGATAGGGGTTGGACGTCCTTTCACTTCGCTTTCGGGTAGCTTGTATACCAGGACAAAACGGTCATGTTTTGTATCATAGCGGAACACACGTCCTTTTTTGCCTATTTCCCATATGGTGCCTTTGGGGTCAACATAGAGCCAATTCAGGTTCATCATGGAATTCACTTCTTCATCTCCATCCATCAATTTGTACGGCTTGAAGTCCTTTCCGTTGTATCGGTCGATGCCGTCGTGGGTAAGAAACCACATGTAACCTTTAGGTCCCTTTTGAATTGCATATACCCGTCTGTTGCTCAAACCGTCTTCCACACCGATGTATTTGTATGTTTGTGCAATGCCTATAATTGGCAATAATAGTAGTATGTAGAAAAAGAAGTACTTTTTCATAATTGTCGAACGGTTTTTTGAATGTTGTACTGAGGGAGAGTTGAAAATAAACACAAAAGTAGTGCTTTTGTTCGAGAAAAGCAAAAGGAAGGCAAAGAATGGAAAAAATGAACAAGCGCGGATTTATTTGTCAACCCGCGCTTGTCACATTTCTATTAAGAAGGAAGTTCTGTTTATTTTTTATTGGCTTCCACCCACTTGCGTGCATTGACAAACGCTTCTATCCAAGGAGTGATTTGGTCGCTGTTTACGCGGTCTGCGGGGTAGCAACCATTTTGCCAGGGGAAGATAGCACGTTCCAAGTGGGGCATCATGGCCAGATGACGTCCGTCGGCACTTGCCAATCCGGCTATGGAATAATCTGAGCCGTTGGGGTTGGAAGGATATTCGTCGTATGAGTATTTCAGCACGACGTTGTATTTGTCCTCGTCGTATGGCAAGGAGAATTTTCCTTCACCGTGAGCTACCCAGATACCCAGTTTGCTGCCACTCAGTGAGCCGAGCATTACGCTGCGGTTGGTGGGGACGGTAACACCGAGGAATCTGGATTCAAACTTGTGTGAGTCATTATGAAGCATCTTGCCGTTTTTCTTGTGCTCGGGATTGATAAGATTAAGTTCCATCATGAGCTGGCAGCCGTTGCAGACACCCAGTGAAAGCGTATCCTCGCGTGCATAATATTTGTCGAGCGCTTCTTTTGCTTTCGGATTGAAGAGGAAAGCACCTGCCCAACCCTTAGCAGAACCAAGAACGTCGGAGTTGGAGAAACCACCGCAGTAAACAATCATGTTTACATCTTCCAGCGTCTCGCGGCCGCTGATAAGGTCGGTCATTGTAACATCCTTCACATCGAAGCCTGCCAGATAGAGTGAGTAGGCCATTTCGCGTTCGCCGTTGGTTCCTTTTTCACGGATGATGGCGGCGCGTATACCTGACGGTGTACGGCGGTCCGGATTAATGCCGTATTGTGAGAACTTGCCTTTGAAGTCCGGCATGAAGGCGAATTCCACCGGTTGCATCTTGTAGTTTTCGAAACGCTTCTTGGCGCAGCCGTTCATGGACTGCTTACGGTCAAGGAGATAAGAAGTAGAGTACCATACATCACGCATATAGTCGATGCCAAACTGATAAGTAGCATCGCCTTTTGATACAAGAATATGGCGTTCGTCTGTCGGTTTGCCGAGCTTCACGTAACCTACGCCTGCATCTTCCAGTATTTGCTTTACAGCTTCCTTGTGCTTGTCGCTCACCTGGATAACGATACCCGGGTTCTCTGCAAACAGAATCTTGATAAGGTCTTGCTCCTTGATTTTATCCAGGTTGATTTCCATACCGCCTTCCACATTGGCAAAGCACATTTCAAGCAGTGTAGTGATAAGACCACCGGCGGAAATATCATGTCCGGCAAGAATCAGTCCCTTGTTGACCAGTTCCTGCACGGCAAGGAAAGCATCGCGGAAGTATTCGGCATCCTGCACGCTGGGAACTTCGTCACCTACCTTGCCCAGGGTTTGAGCAAAGGCGGAACCGCCGAGTTTCAGGTTGTCGAAACTGAAGTCTATATGATAAATGGTAGTCTTTTCATTGTTAACCAGCACCGGAGATACGACTTTCTTGACGTCGGAAACTTCTCCACCGGCAGAAACAATTACCGTGCCCGGAGAAATTACTTTGCTGCCGTCGGGGTATTTCTGTGTCATGGAAAGAGAGTCTTTACCGGTCGGTACATTGATTTGCAGGGAACAGCAGAAGTCACTCAAGGCCTTTACTGCCGTGTACAGACGGGCATCTTCACCTTCTTGCGAACGGCAAGGCCACATCCAGTTGGCAGAAAGGGAAACGCTGTCCAGACCTTCGGCAAGCGGTGCCCAAACCAAGTTGGTCAATGCTTCGCTGACGGAAAGAACGGAGCCGGCTGCAGGGTCGGCAAGTGCCGCCTGGGGAGCATGGCCCAGAGAGGTTGCGATACCCTTTTCGCCGCGATAGTCCAAAGCTACCACACCACAATCGCTCAGAGGCAACTGCAATTCACCCTGGCACTGTTGGCGGGCAATCTTGCCTGTTACAGAACGGTCTACCTTGTTTGTCAACCAGTCTTTACAAGCCACAGCTTCCAGTTGGAGCACATTGGTGAGGTATTCGTGTAGTTGGGAAACTTCGTATTGGGGCATTTCGTAGTGACGTTCCACGGTCTTGTCCACCATATAGGTCTTGGGGGAAGAGCCGAACATCTGTTCTACGGCGAGGTCGAACGGACGTACACCGTCAGCTTGCTGGAAGGCAAAGCGATGGTCGCCGGTCGTTTCACCGACTACGTACATCGGGGCACGCTCACGTTCGGCTACCTTGCGTACATGTTCGATGGCCTCTTCCTGAATCAGCAAGCCCATGCGTTCCTGGCTTTCGTTGGCAATGATTTCCTTGGCAGACAGAGTCGTGTCACCGATGGGCAACTTGCTCATGTCAATCAGGCCGCCGCATTCCTCTACCAATTCAGACAGACAGTTAACATGTCCGGCAGAGCCGTGGTCGTGGATGGAAACCACCGGATTGGTCTCTTCCTCACAAAGTGCGCGTACCACGTTGTAGGCGCGTTTCTGCATTTCGGCGTTGGCGCGTTGCACGGCATTCAGCTCGATGCCACTGCTGTAGCGTCCGGTATCTACGGAAGATACGGAGCCGCCGCCCAAACCGATGCGATAATTGTCTCCACCGATGACAACCACTTTGTTGCTGGCTTCCGGTGTACCTTTCAAACAGTCACGCTGGGTACCGTAGCCTACGCCTCCGGCAAGCATAATCACTTTGTCGTAACCATAGACTTCATCTTTTTCCTTATGTTCGAAAGTGAGCACGGAACCGCAGATTAGCGGTTGGCCGAATTTGTTCCCGAAATCACTGGCACCATTGGAGGCTTTGATTAGTATTTGTTCGGGAGTTTGATACAGCCATTTGCGTACCGGCAGAATCTCTTCCCAGGGACGTCCTTCTTCCGTACGGGGGTAGGAGGTCATGTAAACGGCTGTTCCGGCAATCGGCCAAGAGCCCTTACCGCCGCCCATACGGTCGCGAATCTCACCGCCCGTACCGGTAGATGCACCGTTGAACGGTTCTACTGTTGTGGGAAAGTTATGTGTTTCCGCTTTCAGGGAGATGACACTCTTGATGTCTTTTACTTGGAAATAGTCGGGCTTGGAGTGGTCTGCCGGAGCAAACTGTTCGATAACCGGACCTTCGGCAAAGGCCACATTGTCTTTGTAGGCAGAGATAATCTTATTGGGATTCTCTTGTGTGGTCTTCTTTATCATTTGGAAGAGTGAAGATTCCTGTTCTACTCCATCGATGATGAATGTCCCGCCGAAGATTTTGTGACGGCAGTGCTCGGAGTTGATTTGCGCAAAACCGAATACTTCGGAGTCCGTCAGAGGGCGCCCAAGATCTTTTTCTACCTTCTTGAGGTAGTCCATTTCCTCTTTGGAAAGTGCCAGCCCTTCCTTCTCATTGTATTCCTCCAGGTCTTCGATGTGTACAATCGGTTCCGGTTGCCGGTTGGTTGTAAATACATTCTGGTCCAGCCCCTTGTACATACGTTGCAGCATCGGGTCATGGTCTGCATTCTCATCTTTTACGGGGAAATACTCCTCGATGCGGATAATGCCGTCCAGTCCCATGTTCTGGGTGATTTCTACGGCGTTTGTACTCCACGGAGTAATCATCTCGCGGCGCGGGCCGACGAAATGTCCTTTCAGGTTGTC
>ENA-OPXC01001587-OPXC01001587.1-human-gut-metagenome-genome-assembly--contig:-NODE-1587-length-15330-cov-3.937152_pt1 | contig 15330 bp, 17 predicted proteins | sample MGYA00241512_ERZ502016 | MGnify/ENA primary metagenome ERZ502016 (study PRJEB25962, sample SAMEA2043043) | human gut metagenome | biome: human gut; feature: human-associated habitat; material: faeces...
TCGACACCTTCTCCTCAAGGAGAAGGCGATTTTTTACTGTCAGCAATGTGTTTTAAGCGGGCGAACACAGTTCGCCCCTAACGGTGTTCAATTAACATTGCGGTTTTGCTTGCGGGATGCCGAGGACGTCATCCCCTACGATTTAATCAAAACTGTTTTGTCATACTATCAATAATATTTTGATCTAAAATTCTACCGGACAATCCTCAGTCGCTCCGCGACAGCTACTTTCAAAAGGAGGTGGCACGACGAAGTCGTGACGGAGGATTGATTTATCAAACTGCAAACCGCCTGCCGCCCACCTCATCCGTCTTGCAGGCTCTACACCTTATCCTCAAGGCGAATGTAGCTGTCAGCTCGTGGGGATATTGCGGATGAGAGCGAATGAAATTCGGCACAAGAAAAATATTGACATTCGGGGATCAAAGGGTTATACTGATGTTGCTACACATTTTTATATCTCTCCGTATTAGGTATACGTTGGTAAAAACGTATGCCCTGATTCTCATTTTTTCTAATACGGAGAATGAATTGTGTAGCAACAAGATCGGAGCAGCGTTTTTCGTGCGCAGCTTCGGCTGCGCATTTTTTATTTTCAGGAGCCTGCGTGTACTATTCGTCATTGTTTTACGGGCTATACAGGACGGAGCAAAAACTGTATAATCAGTTTATGAAAATACGGCTTGCCCGGGAGGCGGCAGACCGCAGGCGAAGAAAGACAGAGGAGGAAAAACCATGAAGAAAAAACTCAAAAGTGCATTATCGTTGCTGTTATGCATGATAATGGTATTCGGTGCTGTCGCCGTCGGCGGCGAGGGCATTGAGCTGCCGAGCATCAGCGATATCTTCGGCACCAAAGCAACAGCAGCGACATCAGGCACCTGCGGCGATAACCTGACATGGAGCTTTGATGAATCGACGGGTACACTCGAAATCTCCGGCACTGGAGATATGGCAAATTATTCATACAATAACAGACCGTGGGAGGATTCTGAAGATCGCATTACTACCGTAACTATCGGCAACGGAGTAACAAGCATCGGCGATTATGCATTTTATTCTTTTGATAAACTCGCTAAAGCATCTATACCCTACGGTGTAACAAAAATAGGAAATTATGCTTTTGAGAATTGCGGAAAATTGTCCGAAATCAATTTGCCGAGCAGTTTAACGGTTATAGGGAGTTATGCGTTTAGATGTTGCTCCAACATTCAAAGCATAATAATTCCAGACGGTGTTGTAAGCATAGGTCGCTCTGCATTTAGTAGCTGCGCTAGTCTTACCAGTCTAACAATTTCCAACGGCGTTACGAACATAGGAGATTCCGCATTTAGCAGCTGCACCGGTCTCACAAGCTTGACCATTCCAAACAGTGTTACGAGCATAGGCTCTTCGGCATTTGAGAGTTGCACCGGTCTCACAAGTATAACAATTTCCAACGGTGTTACAAGCATAGGCGACAGAGCGTTTTACGGTTGCTCTAATATCACTAATATAACAATTCCCGACAGCGTCACAGAACTCGGAAGTGGGGCATTTGTCTATTGTGATAACTTAGCTACAATAGATGTTGTATCTTCAAACGTAAACTATTCAAGTGCGGACGGTGTGCTGTTTGATAAAGACCAGACAAGGTTGATACAATATCCGGTAGGCAAAAAAAGTACAGCTTATAGTGTCCCAAACGGCGTTGCAAGCATAGAATACGGTGCATTTGCGGACTGTACAACGCTGACAAGCATTATAATTCCCGACAGTGTAACAAGTATAGGTGGCTCTGCTTTTAATGACTGCAAAAAGCTTGAAGAAATAAAGATACCATACAGAGTCACAGCTATTGAATCCTATACTTTTTCCGGTTGTTCAAGTCTTAAAACCGTTGATATTCCAAATAGCATTACGAGAATTGGGGAAGTGGCATTTTCTGATTGTGCCGTTTTAACTAATATCGTTATCCCCGGCAATGTTGTGGAAATAGGTAGACTTGCATTCAAAAATTGCATAAAACTCTCCAAAATAGAGATGCCTACGGGAGTCACTGCAATTGAAGATGGCACATTCTCCGGATGTTCAAGTCTCGAAACAGTAAATATTCCTGAAGGTGTTATAAGTATTGATTCTTCAGCGTTTGAAGGTTGTACAAATCTTGCTTATATATCCATTCCCAGCAGTGTTACGAGCATAGGCTATTCGGCATTTGAGAGATGTACCGGTCTCACAAATTTAACCATCCCCGACAGCGTTACGAGCATAGGCTCTTGGGCATTTAAGAATTGTAAGTCACTTGAAAGTGTTAAAATACCTGAAAAAATAACTGAAATTGAATACTGTACTTTTTCCGGTTGTTCAAGCCTTAAAACCGTCGATATTTCAAGCAGCGTTGTAAAAATAGGAGGCTCTGCTTTTGAGGCATGCGAAAGTCTGACAAATTTCGGAGTGCCAAGTGGTGTTACAAATATTGATGATACGGCCTTTGTGGGATGCTCTAAATTAAATTCAATTGAAGTAAGCCCTGAAAACACAACATATTCGAGCGAAAACGGAGTGCTTTTTAGTAAAGACAAAACAAAACTCATTTTATATCCGTATGCTAAAACAGATTCTACTTATTGCATCCCCGACAGCGTAACAGAATTAGATTCAAGTTTTTATTACAATACCGCTTTAGTAGAAATAAATTCTGATTCTGCAAGCAAAACATACTCAAGTGCAGACGGCGTGTTATTTAACAAAAACAAGACAGAATTAATCCGCTATCCTGCAAATAAAAATAACACAGAATACACAATACCAAACAGTGTTACAAAAATTGGTACGTTGGCATTTTATAATTGTAATAATCTTGTTGATGTGAAACTTCCTCAAAGTATCAACAAAATAGAAAGCTATGCCTTTAACCGCTGCAAAAAGCTTACAAGCATAATCATTCCGACCGGTGTTACAGAAATAAGCGAAGCTTGTTTTGCTCGTTGCGAAAATCTTGTAAGTATTACTATTCCCGAACGCGTAACAAGTATAGGCAGCTTTGCTTTTGTTTGCACGAAATTGGCAAGTATAGTTATACCAGATTCAGTCACTACGATCGGAGAATATGCGTTCGGGGGTTGCTTAGAGCTTGAGAGTATCAATATTCCAAAAGGAGTAAGTCAAATCGGTCAAACAGTGCTTTTTGGATGCGATTCACTGAAAAAAATAGAGGTTGATCCCCAAAATGAGAAATATTCCAGTGATGAGCAAGGTGTTCTCTACAATAAAGACAAGACTGTATTGATTCGACTTCCGCAGGCACTTTCGGTATATTATATGCCTGACACAGTTAAAGAAATCGTGCATGAATTCAGCGGAGACATGGGATCTTCAGCTGTAAGTTTTTGTTCGGGAGTTGAAAGATTTATAGTAGGTGATGGAAACGAAGTCTTTTCAAGCGACGCACAGGGCGCACTCTATAATAAGGATAAAACGAGTTTGATTCAATATCCTTGCGCCAATCCTTCGGAAACGTTCATATTGCCGTCAACTGTAATTGATTTATGGGGAGAAGGAATTATGGGATTCTCTCTGTGCCAAAACCTCAAACGCATAGAGGTTGAAGCGGGAAATAAAATATTCCAGAGTGATGAAAACGGAATACTATACGCCACCGACGGAAAAGAAAGCACATTAATTAAAATTCCCGATAAAACATCACTTGAATTTTTCTGCGTCCCAGAGAATGTTACACTCATTTTTGGTTATGCATTTGCAAACACTGGAAGTATAAAAAGAATTCATTGCCCGGAAAATCTTCTTGAATATGCTGTTGAAGGCTTTTGTAGTTACTATACCTTGTGTTTTGCAATAAAATCGTTTTCAGATCCGTTTGAGCGACTTCATTCTGAATCATATGTTAATGAGTCGCTTACACTGACAGAAGAAACGCGAATACTCTGCTCTGAAGGTGCTTTTCCTTATCCTGAATATCTTCCCACCTTATCTGCGTATTGTGGAGTCAGTTTTGAAATCTGCGACGGCAATCACGATGTGCATAAGCACACTCCGAAGACCGTGACCGTACCGGCGAGCTGCACGGTGGACGGCATGGAATACGAGGTTTGCTCGGAGTGCGGCGAAACCATCGGCACTCCTACGGTCATTAAGGCCAAGGGTCACACCGAAGTTAAAGATATCGCCGTCAAACCTACCTGCACCGCAACCGGTTTGACCGAAGGTGCTCACTGCTCGGTATGCAATACGATTATCAAGAAGCAGGAGGTTATTCCCGCGACCGGCCACACCGAAGTCAAAGACATCGCCGTCAAACCTACCTGCACCGCAACGGGTCTGACTGAAGGCGCTCACTGCTCGGTATGTAATACGATTATCAAGAAGCAGGAGGTTATCCCCGCAACCGGCCATACCCCCGGCGATTGGATAGTCGTTACGGAGCCTACCTCCGATACAGACGGCAAGAGGGTAAAGAAATGCACGGTTTGCGGAACGATCCTGAGTGAAGAAATCCTGCCGAAGCTGACGGTTGCCGTTGACGAAAAAACCGGCATTGAACTTGACTATTCCGGCGGCGATTACAGCGGAAAAGTTGAGCTTTCCGTCGAGGAAACCTTTGACGGCGCGGCATTCAACCTTGTGAATACCCAGTTTAATGTTTCTCAGAGCTTCATTTATGACATCAAGATGACCGTTGACGGCGTTGAAACTCAACCCGCCGGCACAGTGAAGGTCAGGATCCCTCTGCCCGAGGGCTTCGACCCCGCCCGTACATTCGTCTACCATGTCGATACCGAAACCGGCAAGGTGGTTAAAATGGCGGCGACTTACAAAGACGGCTACCTTGAATTTGAGACCGATCATTTCAGCTACTATGCAGTTGTTGAGGAAGCGAAGCCCTGCAAGCTCACAATCAACACCCCCTCCACCACGACGGTCAGCTATGGCTTTACGCTGAATCTTCATGCGAACGTAACCGACCTGCCGGAGGGTGCAAGGGTGGTTTGGAGCATGGACGGCAGCGGGTTTGAGCTTATACCCTCCGCCGACGGCATGACCTGCGGCGTGAAATCCGTCTCCAAAGGCTCGGCGACGATAACCGCGAAAGTCGTTGACAAGAACGGCAACGCGGTCAAGGACGCAAACGGCAACGAGATAACCGCCTCGCAGCAGCTCACTTCAAAAGCAGGCTTCTTCCAGAAGCTCGTGGCGTTCTTCAAAAAACTCTTCGGCTCGAATATGGTAATTCCGTCCTCGCTGAACAAGCTGATAAAGTGACATGAAAAGGCCCTCACGCCCGTTATCCGCGAGCGTGGGGGCTTGTGCATTTACAACAACAAATGCAAGCGATTATTGTTGAAAACAGCAAACGATATATGCAATTATTTCTTCTTCAGCACTATCTTGATGAAGTTCAGGTATTTGCCTGCGCCCGCTTCCATGGAGCGGCGGTCGCCTATGGCGTATTCGTTCTCCTGCTTGAGCCAATCCGCCCAGACCTCGTCGTTGCTCTCCATTTCGCTGACCTCGAGCGCCTCGGTGCCACGGCTCTGACCGACGATCGAGCGCCAATAATTCGTATCGCGCATATAGGCGAGCTGCTCGGGTGTCCACGAGAGCAGCAGCTCCGGCGGCAGGTCATCGTGCAGGTCTTTCTTCATCCCGGGGATGCAAATGTAGATAAGCCCGCCTTTTTTGACAAATGGCAGCATCTTATCGTCGAGGTAATGCGGGTCGCGGCCGAAGTAATTATATGAATCCGTGCTGACTATGCCGTCGAAGAATTCAGGCTCGAATTTGAGGCCGGTGGCGTCCGCTTTGACGGGGATGAGCTTCTCACGGTCAACGCCCATGGAGTCGAAGAAAGCACGGTTCTCGTCGGGGTCGCTCCAGAGGTCGGCGGCATAGACTGTAAAGCCGTATTCCTTTACAAGAAACACGCTCGTCAGACCCTGACCGCTGCCGAGGTCGCAGACAACGCTGCCCTCCGGCAGGGCGCAGCCGTCGAGCAGCTCCTCCTCGAGCTTTATCGGGTTCGGCCCCATGATTTTTAACATGAGCTCGGGTGCTTCATACTTTTGGCTTTTAAGGTATTTCAATTTGATTCCTCCCGGATTTTGTCACGTTTAGGTGAACTATCGTTTACCTAATTATAGTAAACGGTCGTTCACTTGTCAAGGGCTTTTGATGAAAAATCCTATATTTGACTCTCCGGAGAGAGAAATTTTGATTTTTTGCCGCCGAGGACGAAAAAATTTGAAAAAACACTTGCATTTTTGCTGACTATATGCTAAAATCCATGTGTTATGTTTTACGGATAGACCGAAAGAGGTGACATTAATGAAGGAAGGAATCCATCCTAAGTACGAACAGACCACTATCCGCTGCGCATGCGGTGAGGTCATCGAGACCGGCTCGACCAAGGCGAATATCCGTGTCGATATCTGCTCAAAATGCCATCCGTTCTTTACCGGTAAGCAGAAGCTCGTCGATACCGGCGGACGTGTTGATCGCTTCAACAAGCGTTTCAATCTCAACAACAACAAATAAGAGCAAATTGAGCGGTGCATTTTGCGCCGCTTTTGCTTTATCTGCGAGGTGTAGTTATGAGCGGCTACAAGACCGTGCGCAAACGAGCCGAGGATGAATATATCGTCAAAAAATCACGCTTCATCGGGTACGCTGCGCCAGTCACGACTCAGCAGCAGGCGCTCGATTTCATAGCGGAGATATCCAAAAAGCACTGGGACGCGACCCACAATGTCTATGCCTATATCCTGCGCGAGGGCGGCGTTAAGCGGTATTCCGACGACGGCGAGCCCCAGGGCACGGCGGGCATACCCACGCTCGATGTGCTCGAGAAGAGCGGCGTGACCGACTGCGCCGTGGCAGTCACCCGCTATTTCGGCGGCGTGATGCTCGGGGCGGGCGGGCTTGTGCGCGCGTATTCCCACTCGGCGTCGATAGCCTTGCAGGCGGCGGGGATAGTCACACGCACCCTCTGCGACAGGCTGCAAGTGACCTGTGACTACAATTTCTACGGCAAGCTCGCTTCGCTCATACCCGAGGGCGGCGGGATAGTCGAGGACACGGTGTTTGAAGAGAACGTGACGGTCGTTTTTCGCCTGCCGCAGGAGCTGACAGGCGCGTTCAACGCCAAATTGATCGACGCCGCAAACGGCAGATATTCGGCTGAGAAGATCGGCGAACTCTTTGCGGATATAGACTGAGCGGCGGATTTATTGCTGCTTGAACAATTCTGTTACACTTATCAACCAAAGAATTTTGCGGTTGCCTGCTGAAATCTTATGTGTTTCGGCGGTGGAGGCCACGTCGGGCGAAACACATATAAATATTTTTATTTAAATACGAAAAAAGGCTTGCATTATTTGCGAGCTTGTGGTATTATATTACTCGCATTTGTGCCGTCTTGATTCTCAAAGACGGGGTTTAATGCCGAAAACATTAAAGCGGGTGTTCCTCTTTCCGCCGAAGTCGGTTACGAACATCTGAAAAAATCGGAGGAAATTAATCATGGACGCACTCAAACTTATCGCACAGGATTCACTCAAAGCTGAAGTCCCCGCTGTCGAAGTCGGTGACACCGTTAGGGTTCACGTTAAGATCCGCGAGGGTGACAAGGAAAGAATTCAGGTCTTTGAAGGCACCGTTATCGCTCGCAAGGGCTCAGGCGTTTCCGAGACTTTCACCGTTCGCCGCGTTTCTTACGGCGTTGGCGTTGAAAGGGTATTCCCCATTCATTCCCCCAACGTTGCCAAGGTTGAGACGGTCAGACACGGCCGTGTTCGCAGAAGCAAGCTTTATTACCTCAGAGACAGAGTCGGTAAGGCTGCAAAGGTCAAGGAACAGATCAGATAAACAGAGTGAGGGGTGTAACAGCTTTGCGGTTGTTACACCTTTTTTGCATTTTTTAGCAAAGGGGGCGAGATGAATGCGACGGATAGAGGAATACTGGGTCATTTTTGACGACGATGCGCAGGAGGAGCCTAAAGGCTTTGTTTCGGCGCTGTTTGACGGCGTCGACTCGGTCAGGAACGCCATACTCGCCGTATTCGTTATCTTCACCTTTGTTTTCAGGGCGGTCGGTGTTGACGGCAGCTCCATGGTGCCTACCCTGCACGACGGCGACTGGATGGCGGTGCGCAGCATTGTGACCGAGGTAAAGCGCGGCGATATTGTCATCATCACCCAGCCGTGGGACAGAAACGTGCCGATAGTCAAGCGAGTGATAGCCGTGAGCGGCGACGTGGTCAATATCGACTTCAACCTCCACGAGGTATATGTCAACGGCGAGAAGCTCAATGAGCCGTATATTAACGAGCCCACCGCTCTCTCATATGACATGCAGTTCCCGCTGACGGTCGAGGAGGGCAAGGTGTTCGTCATGGGCGATAACCGCAACGATTCGCTCGACAGCCGCTCGAGTCGTATAGGCCTTATCGACGAGCGATATATATTCGGCAAGGCGGAGGTCAGGCTTCACCCGATAAAGGATTGGAATATTTACAAGGTGACCGCCGATTAAGAAGAAGCGGCGATCGTCATTTACTGAGTATTAAGGGGCGCTTAATATGGAAGAAATCAGAATTGAAGAGCAGAGATCCGAGGAGAACACCGTGAACGAGCAGCCTGAGAAAAAGGGCAGCGTCGGCTTCCTGTTTGACCTTGTTTCGATTATAGCTACGTCGGCGATCGCCGTTGCGGTCGTATTCCTGTTTGTGTTCAGGACTGTCGGCGTTGTCGGCAGGTCGATGAACCCGACCCTGCAGTGGGGCGACAGGATAGTGCTCTCCGCCTTTGACTTTGAGCCGAAGCAGGGTGAGATAGTCGTCACCTGCCAGCCGGCAAAGAGCGAGATAATTGAGGATACCCTGGTCAAGCGCGTTATCGCTACCGAGGGTCAAACGGTGGATATTGATTTTGCCGAGGGCGTTGTCTATGTTGACGGCGTTGCGCTTGACGAGCCTTATACCAGCGAGCCGACCACCGACAGAGAGGATTTCGTCGGCCCCGTCACCGTGCCCGAGGGGTATATATTTGTGATGGGCGATAACAGGAACGCCTCGACCGACAGCCGCAGCAATCTGGTCGGCATGATCAGGAAGGAATACGTCATGGGCAAGGCTATTTTCAGGATCGTGCCCTTCGGCGACTTTAAGATAGGTTAATTTATGAACGAAAAAGTTATACAGTGGTACCCGGGTCATATGGCAAAGACCAGGCGGCTGATGAAGGAGAGCCTGCCTCTCATTGACGCAGTCTGCGAGCTGGTGGACGCCAGAGTGCCCGAGAGCAGCAGGAACCCCGACCTTGACGGGATAATCGGCTCAAAGCCGAGGATAGTCCTGCTCAACAAATGTGACCTCGCCGACGAGAGAGCGACCGCCCGCAAGATAAAAGAGCTTGCCGAGCGGGGAGTGACTGCCCTGCCCGTCGATTGCAGGAGCGGCAAGGGGCTTGAGAAATTCGAGCCTGCCGTGCGCGAGGTGCTGAAAGATAAGATAAAAGCGAACGCCGATAAAGGCATGGCGGGCAAGCCGCTCAGGGTGATGGTCGTCGGCATACCCAACACGGGCAAGTCGTCCTTCATCAACCGCATGGCGGGCAAATACAGAGCCAAGGTCGCGGACAAGCCCGGCGTGACTCGCGGCAATCAGTGGTTTGCGATAGGCTCTGGCATCGAGCTGCTTGACACCCCCGGAGTCCTCTGGCCGAAGTTTGAGGATCCGCAGGTCGGGCTGAAGCTCGCATTCATCGGCTCGATAAAAGAAACTACGCTCGATATCCAGGAGCTTGCGGTCAGCCTGCTCTCGGTCATGCAAAAGAATTACCCCGACAGGCTCGAGCAGCGCTATAAAGTGGCGGGTGTTCAGGATGTGCAGGAGCCTTATGAGCTGCTTGAGATGATAGCCGCCAAGCGGGGTATGCTGCTGCGTAAGGGCGAATACGACACCGAAAGGGCGGCGGTCATGCTGCTCGATGAATACAGAAGCGGCAAGCTCGGCAAGATAACTCTTGACTGAGCGCCGTCGGAGGGTAAGATATGAGAAAGAAGATGGCGATATTCCTCGCCGTGATAATTGCGCTTGACGTGATAGCGCTCGGGGTGATATTTTTCACCCGCAACAGCTCGCGCCCCGATATCAGCGCCGACGCTGCGCCGGGTGCGGATCCCACAGCCTCAACGACCCAGCAGGAGCTTCTTTCAAAAGTCAGCTTCGTTGCGGTGGGCGACAACCTGATCCACGATACTATCTATGAGCAGGCGGCTGCCCGCTCGAGCGGCGGCTATGACTTTTCATACGCCTATGAGAATGTCGCTCCGCTTATAAAAGCGCCCGATGTGGCTATCCTCAATCAGGAGACGATAATCTCCACCGATCACAATGTGTCGAGCTATCCAATGTTCAATTCTCCTGTCGAGGTCGGCGAGGAGATGCTGAAGATAGGCTTCGATGTCTTTAATATTGCCACGAATCATTCGCTCGACTGCGGCGAAAAGGGCCTCATCTCGGCGATAAATTATTGGAAGAGCAAGAACGTCATTACCACCGGAGCTTATCTCAACAGCGAGGAGCAGCAGAAGGTGGCGGTCGGCGAGGTCAACGGCGTTAAGATCGCCTATCTCGGCTTCACCGAGTCCACAAACGGCCTGAGCCTGCCGAAGGATTCCGAGTTGGTGCTCGTGCGCGCCTCCGACGAGACCTTGCTCCAGCAGAAGATAATGAAAGCCCGTGAGGTGGCGGATTTCGTCATCGTCAACGCTCATTGGGGCAACGAATATACCCATGAGCCGACTACGGAGCAGAGGGAGCTTGCGAAGAAGCTCGCTTCATGGGGCGCGGACGTCATAATCGGCACACATCCCCATGTTATCCAGCCCGTTGAATACATAGAGAATTCCGACGGCAGGCGTACCCTTGTCGCCTATTCGCTCGGCAACTTCATCTCCGCCCAAAACAGAGGGCCGAGAATGCTCGGCGGCATGATAAACTTTGACATTGTCAAGAATAACAACACCGGCAAGGTGGCTATCGAGAATGTAGTATTCTCGGGCGTTGTTACGCACTACGGCTATAACGCCTCCAACGTCAGGATATATCCGCTCGCCGATTATACCGAGGAGCTGGCGTCGAAGCACGGCGTTAAGTCCAAGACTCCCGATTTCAGCCTGCAATACCTCAACAATATTATGAACGAAGTCATTGACAAGCAATTTTTGAAATAAATAAAAGTAACCGCTGCTCGATCGGCGGTTACCGAAAGGCTGTGCGAATAACACAGCCTTTTTTGGAATTCGGAGGTAAATTATGGATTTTGAGTATGAAAGAGCCGCCGCGGCAAAGGGTTGGCGGCATATCTGCGGGGTCGATGAAGCGGGCAGAGGGCCGCTCGCGGGCCCGGTCTACGCCGCCGCCGTTATCCTGCCCGACGGTCTGGTCATTGAGGGGCTGAATGACTCCAAAAAGCTCACCGAGAAGAAGAGAGAGGCGCTTTTTGACGTTATTTGCGAGCAGGCGGTCGCCTACAGCATCGCAAGTGCAAGCGCCAAGGAAATCGACGAGATAAATATACTGCAAGCCACCTTCCTTGCCATGCGCCGCGCCGTGGAGGGGCTGCCCGTCAAAGCCGACTACGCCATAATCGACGGCAACCGTATGCCACCGCTCGATATCGAGGGCGAAACTCTCATCAAGGGCGACGCTCTCAGCCCGTCGGTCGCCGCGGCGTCCATACTTGCCAAGGTCAGCAGGGATAGATATATGTATGAGCTTGACCGCGAGCTGCCGCAGTATCAATTTGCAAAGCATAAGGGCTACGGCACCAAGCTGCACTATGAGATGCTCACCGAATTCGGCGCTTCGGAGCATCATAGGGTCACTTTCCTCAGGAGTTTTTATAATGGTAAAAAATAAAGCGGGCGTGTGGGGCGAGGTTTTCGCCGCAAGATATCTGCGCGACAACGGCTGCCGTATACTGACTTCAAACTATGTTTGCCGCCTCGGCGAGCTTGATATAGTCGCGTCAAAGGGCGGCAAGATACTCTTTGTCGAGGTGAAAACGAGAAATGTTTCGACCGATATCCGTCCGATGGAGGCGGTCGACGCTGGCAAGCAGAGCAGGCTTCAAGCCGCCGCAAAGAGCTATATGAAGAGCCTCGGCGTTGATGCTGTGACCCGGTTCGACGTCTGCGAGGTCTACCTCGAGGACGATATGTCGCTTAGCCGCATAAACTATATCGAAAACGCTTTTTAGGAGGATATATGAGACTTTTTGACCTGCATTGCGACACAATAGGGGAGTGCTATAAACAGAAAAAGCCGCTGCTCGACAACGACCTGCATATAAGCCTGCGTAAAGGCAAATACCTTGACAGCTGGGCACAGGCTTTTGCAATTTGGATACCCGATGAGTTGAGGGGCGCCAAGGCAGAGAAATACTTCAAAAATGTTTTTTTGAATTTCAAAAACGAGCTTTCGCTGAATTCCGATGAAATCGAGCTGTGTCAACGAAATTCGGACATAAAGCGTATTAATTCCGAGGGCAAATGCGCAGCCCTGCTCGCCTGTGAGGGCGCGTCTCCGTTTGCGTTTGACGGGGGAGCACAGGCCGCTTTTGAATACGGCGTAAAGCTGATAACCTTGACATGGAACGACGAAAACGAAATAGCCTTCGGGTGCCAGGACGACATCAAAAAAGGGCTTAAACCGCTCGGCAAAAGGCTCATTTCCGATATGGCTCGGCTCGGCATCGCCGCCGACGTCTCCCACCTCAACCGTCCCGGCTTTTTTGACGTGATAGAGAGCGGCGTGCCCGTGCTTGCCTCCCATTCAAACAGCTTGGAGGTGCTGCGTGAAACGAGCGACGACGAGGTCGCTTTCAACCGCAGCCTTACCGACGAGCAGATACGCCTGCTCATACAGGCGGGCGGGCTGATAGGGCTGAATTTCTGCTGCCGTTTCCTCGGCGGCAACGGCTTCAACGGCATAGAGGCTATCTGCCGCCATGCGGAGCATATGCTTGAGCTGGGCGCTGAGGACTGCCTTGCGATAGGCTCGGACTATGACGGCTGCGGCATCGCCGACGAGATCTGCGGTATTGACAAAATGCCCGCTCTGTATGACTATTTTGCAGGCAGAGGCTTCGGCACGGAGCTGCTCGACAAAATTTTTTACACCAACGCCCTTAATTTCTTTGAAAATCTTGCATAACCTCTTTTTGTTATGTTATAATTAATAAATCTTCTTATCGGAAGGATGATGAAAATGAATTATGTCAGCACGAGAGACACTTCGGTCAAGGTCAGCTCTGCTCAGGCGATAACCAGAGGAATATCTGCGGACGGCGGACTTTTTGTCCCCGAGAGCTTCCCGTCGGTCAGCCTTGAGCGCATTGAGCAGCTCTCGAAGCTCGATTATATCGGCAGGGCGAAGGCTATCCTCTCCCTCTACCTCACCGATTTTACCGAGGAGGAGCTGGATTCCTGCGTCAGAGGCGCTTACGAGAGCGGATTTTCAAGTGAAAAGGTCGCTCCGCTTGCAAAGCTCGAGGACGCGTTAATAGTGTTGAGGTCGAAAGCCAGGCCGGTTTGATGTTCACTGTGGCCAGGACGAGCAGAAAATTTATCAGCTTCTTCTTGGGTATGTTTGAGGCAGTAGTTTTGGTATAGTTTTTCTTGATAGAAATATGGGCGGTAGCCGGAGGAAATGTAGATGGTAAGGCCGATACTTTGAGCATCGGCTTGCATTTGGTTGAAGGCTTTTAGAACAGTTTTATCTAGACATTTGTTACATGTACTTATGACATTTTGGGCATTTTCTAAAGTGTTTTTTGGGTAGTAGTCTGGTGGCAGACTGTAGGTTTTGTTAACAATTAAGATATCATCAACGTATGTTAGGCCGTTTATTTGATATATTGTATAGCCGTTTTTGGAACGCCCTATAACGTTTTTTTCACCAGATATTACTTCGATTTGGGGATATTCTTCTTGGGAGTTATTAACTAACATGGTATCACTTTCTTTCTTATTTAGAATATAGATGTATCCTAAGTAGATTAGAAATATTATTAATATTGATTTTAATTCTTTCATAGTATAAGTTTATTCTTATTGGGTGTTGGTTAGAAAGAAAAAAAGTAAACTTAAAAATAAATTTACTCTTTATTACTATTAATACCTTTAGATATTTCCTTGGCTATGGTTCCAGCAGCATTAGCGACAGTTGGTGTTATTTCGTCAATAGTTTCTTTAGCGACTGGCATACCTTGTTGGGTTGCAAAGGCGGCTATTTCTCTACCCTTTGCTGTTAAATAAATTGGAATTGATATCATAACTGACGCAATTATAATGAAAGCTCCAATTATATAAAATGGAAAGCTATTTGCAAAAGCAAAATTATTTTCACTATACTTCAAATTATCTAATTGTTCCTTCAAATCGCAGTGTTTTGATGTATATGAATTGTTTTTTGCTACTTCGGTACACCAAGTAAGCTTTAATGATTGCTCTATTATTCCAATATTTTCTTTATCTTCTTCAATAGACTTTTTTAATTCTTCGATTTGGGCTTCTCTAGCGTAATAAGCGTCGTCAAAGCCTGTAAATTTTACTCGATTTAATTCGCTTATTTGTGCTTCAACTTGGTCTACTTTTTCTTTTAATGTCTTCTTAGATGCTTCGACGTTTTTTCTTTCTTCAGCTAAATCATTGGATAATTTAGTTTTATTTTCAGTATAAAGTTGAGAATTAGTTTCATTTTGATTGGTAGTTTTAATTTGTTTGATAACTCCTGTAGCAATAATACCTCCGCCAATTAAAAGTCCCAAAACAAATATGATTAATGAAATGCGAATAATCTTCTTTTTTGTCTTGGCATAACTTTCTTCTGTTAAATATTTAGTATTTTCCACAAACTCTTACTCCTTTCTTTAGAACATTATATCATATCTGTTTTGAAATTACCACTCCTAGTAAAAGCTAAAAAGCAAATTTTTAGTCATAATAAAACTATAGGTGGTATTTTATGGCTAATAATGATAAATTAAATTTAAGTATTAAGGTAGATCATAATATCAGATTAGAAAAAAAAGATAATGTTTTGTATCAAATATTAAGTGGAAATAAATATGAAGGATATTTATGGAATAAGATATTTGATTACAGAATTATAAAGAAATACTATTTAACAGCGAATTGCCGATTTATTTGAAAAATACGTTTATTATCTGGATGATGGGCTTTATTCCGCAGATGTTTTTCTCACTGCTGCTTGCATCCTGGTTTACGGATTTGCGATTGAGATTGAAATGTACGGGATTCTTTAA
>ENA-OPXC01001589-OPXC01001589.1-human-gut-metagenome-genome-assembly--contig:-NODE-1589-length-15317-cov-1.964946_pt1 | contig 15317 bp, 16 predicted proteins | sample MGYA00241512_ERZ502016 | MGnify/ENA primary metagenome ERZ502016 (study PRJEB25962, sample SAMEA2043043) | human gut metagenome | biome: human gut; feature: human-associated habitat; material: faeces...
GGCTCGTTTACTGAGCAAATCCCAGACGGGGTTTTCTTCGCCCTGTGCCTGATGCTTTCAAAATCATCGGCTTTGAGCGGTACGTTTTCCCCCACACTGCCCGTACCCGCATTTCCGGGTGCGATGTACAGTTGGTCTACTTTCTTGCTTTGGGCGATTTTCCAGGCCAGAGCGTGTTCGCGCCCTCCGCTGCCTAACAGTAATATCTTCATATCCGATTGTTTTTATTTCAAATAGTCTTCAAAATATTGTCGATTTTAATTTAGACTGGATTAACGATTTTGATATTTTATCACTACTTAAATTCATAAACATTAAATTTAAAGATGATAACTTGGATACTTTAGAACGTATTATAGATTATATTAAAATTCACAGTGAATTCGTAAAAACTAAATGTTTTGTCTTTGTCAATCTTCTATCTTATTTAACTGAATATGAAATAGAAAAAATGCGCTCTATTAGTTATAAATATGGTTATGTAAATAACTCTCCATATGAAGTTATCTCTGGAGGTAACTATGGTGGAATAGTGGCTGTTTACTTACAAAGATTTATGACATTTTCCGGTACAGATTTTACTTTTAAAAAGTATAGTAATTTTGCTAAGTTTAATAAAGCCGTTACTAATAATGAAATAGATGCTTACTTTGGTTATTATAATTTAAATAGTTTTAATAAAACATCAAGTGGTGTCGATGTAAATTATGTTGTTATTGCCAATATTAAAAATGATGTGGTTATTAATAGTATTAATGCTTTAACTGGTAAAGAAGTATATGTTCAAAATAATTCACTTTTATATTCATATTTAAGTAATGTTTCCGGTGTTCAAATTAAAACATATAAAAATGCTAAAGAACTTACTAAACTTAATAATAAAGATTGTATTATTTTGGTTGATAGTAATATTTATGAATATTATAAAACTCATGGACTTGGAAATTATACTATTAGAACAAGTGGTAGTTTAAAAGAGGTTTATAACTTTAGAATTAAGGATAATGGTGCATTATATAAACTTCTTAATAAATATATTACTGTTTTAGATAGTCATAAAATTTTAAATGAAGGTATAAATAACCATAGTGAAACAGTAAAACATGGTGCTATTATATCACTTCTTGCAAAATATTTTATTTATTTTCTAATATTATTTTTTATTGTAGCTTATTTAGTAATTAGAAAAACTAGAAAAATAACAATTGCTAAAAAGATAAAAAAAGATGATAAGTTAAGATTTATAGATCAACTAACATTACTTAAAAATCGTAATTATTTATCTGAAAATATTAATGTGTGGAATAATAATACAATTTATCCTCAGACAATACTTATTGTAGATTTAAATAGACTTCAGGAAATTAATGATACAAAAGGTTATGAAGAAGGAGATAAACAAATTAAGGCAGCAGCAAATATTTTAATTAGAACGCAGCTTGATAATTCCGATATAATTAGAACAGATGGTAATGAGTTTGTGGTTTATCTTGTAGGCTATAATCAAAAACAAATAACTAATTATATTCATAAACTAAATAAAGAATTTAAAAATCTTCCTTATGATTATGGTGCAGAATTTGGTTATTCAATGAAGATTGATGAAATTAAAACTATTGAGGATGCTTTAAATGAGGCAACAAAAGTATTAAAAAAGCAAAAGGAAGTAAATGAAAACAAGGATTAAAAGGTTTTATAAAAGATTTATTAAGGTCATAAGAAGAAGTGATATGAAATTACTTCCAGGACAACTAGCATTTTTTATGGTACTTGCTATTGTTCCAACTTTAACACTTCTTACTTATGGTGCCTCAGTTCTTAATCTTTCAATGGATTTTATTTATAGTTTTCTAGAAAAAGCATTTTCTAATGATGTTGCAAGATTACTTTTAAGTACAAGTTCAGATAGTACAGGTTTAAAATTAACAATACTATTACTTACTTGTTACTATTTATCAAGTAATGGTATGGATTCAGTAATTCTTTGTTCAAATACAATTTATAATATAGAAAATAAAGGCTGGTTTAAACGAAGATTTAAGGCAATAGTTCTTTCAATTATCTTAATACTTCTTTTGATATTTTTATTACTTGTTCCTGTATTTGGTAGTGTAGTGGTAAATTTAATAACAAAAGTAAATTTAAATCCAGGCATAACTAACATAGTTATAAAAGTATTTGAATATTTACGAAGCCCAATTATGATAGTATTATTATTTTTCGTAATAAAAATAATTTATACACTAGCCCCGGATAAAAAAATTAAATCACATAATACAAATTATGGAGCACTTTTTACAACAATACTTTGGACAATTGTTACAGAAATTTATTCTTGTTATATTCAAAATTATGCCTCTTATACATCCTTTTATGGAGGACTTGCTAATATCTGTATTTTAATGATTTGGTTTTATTTTCTTGCATATGTTTTTGCTATTGGAATGGCACTTAATTATCAAAGAGAAAATGATAATTACCAAAAACTACCATAATAAATTGGTAGCACTTGTATATAATAATAATATGTACACAGGTATTACTTAGTACATTTAAAAGGTTTTAATATCAATATAGCAAATATGGCTAACGATATTGAAAAGTAATATTCTAAAAAAGATGGACGATTAATTTTCCATCTTTTTATATTGTACTTGTTCTTTTATTTTGATTTAATTTATTAAATAATTCGGTTTCTATCTCGGGAGCAATTTCGATAGAAAGCTCTATATTTTTAGGAATATCTCTTTTTCCAATTGTTTTATAAGATTTTACATCATTATCACTTTTTTTATTAAACATTCCAAGTATACAATAGATATTATCTTTAATTTGTTTAAATAATATTCTAGTTTGATAACCTTTTATTTCAAATACATCTTTTAAATTTTCATTATTTTTAAGCATTTTTATACTTCCATTTGGAAGAGTACCATATTTAAAACCATTAATAAGGTTAATAATATTTTCATAATATTCTTCGGGAATATCCTTTAGATCAGAAATGATTTTTGCATTAAGAGGATTTACTTTAGACGTAGAGTATATAAGCAATTTTTCCTCTTTTAAGGGAAGATGAGCATCTTCGATTATAATTTCTTTATTAAATGTTTTTTCATAATAATCTCTAACATTTGTATAAATATTAAATACTTTAAAGTAATCTTCGGTTAACATTTTTCTTTCATCATTTGAACGTGACATACTTGTATCTAAAATAAATGAATAATAAGTAAGTAGTTCCTCTTGAAGTATTTCCATTAGTTTTTGATATAAATAACTCTTTTCTTTTTCATCTTCGAAATCTTTACTATATTCTATTATAAAAGAAATAATTTCATCTTTATCTAGTCTATCTATCTGATCTTTTATATAATCAGCACAAGAATCTAAAATATTTTTCCTATTTGGATTTATATCTTCGAATGTAATAATCTCAAAACCCATATTTACAATTGTAGGTATTTTTAAATATAATTCATTTATAAAATTAATTTGTTTTTCATCAAATGCTTTAATTTTTTGACTATAGAAATTAAGCTCATTAAAATATATTGCTAAATCTTTATCGGATATATGATATTCATTTTTTATAAGAATTAATATTTGCTTTATATCTTCGGTAACTTTTTTGGATACGGCAGCATTTCTTTTCGAAGATAATAAAAATATTTTACAAGAATTATAAAAATTTGAATATACTTTTATATTTTCTTTTAAAATAGCACTTTTTTGTAAATCTTTTTGCATTTGTTCATATAAAATATTTTTAAAATCATTTATTGATTTAAAATCTTTACTATAAAGTCTATTTATAAAAATATTTACATAACTATCATTTTGAAATATTTCTTGGAGTAATAATTCAATTTTAAGTCTATTTTCAAAAATTATATCATAATCTTCATTTAAATAACTTAATACCTCTTTTAAAAGGGTAATATGTACATTTAAACTTTCATTTTCATTCATATCTTTTTTAGAGTTTTCAATATAAAGTTTAATATAATAATTAATTTTATCTAACTGGTTCATAATAACTTTTAATCAATTTAATGTATAATTGATTTCCTTTCTATCTATATTAATTATAAATTACTTTAATAAAACTTGCAATAAATATGAATAAATTATATTTTTGTTTAACATAATTATAGTGTATGAAAAATATTTATGATGAAAATATATGTAGATTATTTAGAAGTGCTGAAAAAGAAAGAGAAAGATTGGAGTCAGAATATGTTAGCACTGAACATTTACTTTTGGCAATTTTAAAATATGATAACAAAGTAAGTAAATATTTAAAAAGATTAAATGTTACTTATGATACTTTTTTAGATACATTAAATAAATATGTACCACCAGAGAAAAGTCCAAATAACGTTAATATTTATACACCTCTTTTAAAAAAAATAATATCTCAAACTGAAAATTTAAGTGAAGAAAGTTTATTTTTTAATATTTTAAATGAAGGAGAAGGCGTAGCAATTAGAATACTTATGAATATGGATGTTGATGTTGATAATCTTTATAATTATTTTAAAAATGATACATCCATTAGTAATTTAAAGTGTCTTAAATATGGTGAAATTTTAAATGAAACAGCTTCATTTAATGAAAAAGTCGTTGGTAGAGAAAAAGAAATTGATTTAATACTTGAAACTTTAATGCGAAAGAAAAAATGTAATCCGCTTTTAATTGGAGATGCGGGAGTAGGCAAAAGTGCTATAGTCGAAGAAATTGCTCGAAGAATAAAACTTAATAAAGTTCCTTTTAAGTTTAAAGATTTTATAATTGTTTCACTTTCAATGTCATCCCTTATTGCAGGTACTAAATACCGTGGTGAGTTTGAAGAAAGACTTAATAATATTTTAGATCAAATAAAAGGTAATGAAAATGTAATCTTATTTATTGATGAAATGCATACAATGGTTAATGCTGGTGCTGCAGAAGGTGCTATAAGTGCAGGTGATATTTTAAAACCAACTCTTGCAAGAGGAAATATTAAATGTATTGGTGCAACAACAAAAGAAGAATATGAAAAATATTTTATTAAAGACAAAGCTTTAGCCAGAAGATTTGAAACAATTTTTATTAAAGAACCTACTGAAAATGAAACAATAGATATTTTAAAAAGTGTAAAAGAGGAATATACAACTTTTCATAAAGTAAATATTTCTGATGAAGATATTGAAGTGCTAGTTCATCTTGCTAATGTTTATTTTCCAAATAAGAAAAATCCAGATAAAGCAATAGAACTTTTAGATAGCACTCTTTCATATGTAAAATATAACTATTCAAATGGTATTATTAAAGAAAAAGAACTTAAATTAAAAGGTTTACAAACTAAAAAAATATATAATATAGAACTAGGTAATTTCAAAGAGGCTCTTATTAAAAGTAAAGAAGAAAAAAATCTTTTAAAAGATTTAACTCTACTTAAAAGTGGTAAAAATGTAGTGGCTACTAAAGAAGATATATTAAATGTTTTAGAACTTAAAAATAATATTATAGATAACTCTAAAAAAGTTAAAAGAATAAATAATTTAAAAAATGATTATCATAAAAATATAATTAATAAAATAATTAATAAACTTGAAAATAATAGAGTAAGTGTTTTAACTTTTGTAGGTGATTATAAAAATCTAATAAATGATTTAGCATCGTCAATTAATTATGATATTTTAAAAGTAAATAACAATATGGAAAAAATATTTGATAAACTTAAATATAATCCAAGTACCATATTTGTCGTAAATAGTTTAGATAATTATAACTTTAATAATATTATTAAAAAAGCCAAAGAAAATAATTTAGTGGAATATAATAATGAATATGTTTCCTTTAACAGTGCAATTGTTATTTATACTTTGAAAGAAAATAATATTGGTTTTATTAATAGTGCTAGTGATGATGTAATTTATTTTGATAAAATAACTCAATAAATTAAGTAGTTTTTTTGACGTATAAATAAATATATGATAATATATTTATATAATCGAAGGTGAAGTTATGGGCATATTAGATAGTTTAAAGGATAGTTTTGTTTTATCTAAAATAAATAAAAAATCAAACATAGAAATAGAGCAATTAGTTAATTTAACTGATAATCAATTAAAAAAATTAATGAATAATAAAGAAATTTATTTGCTTGATTTAGGAAAAATATATTCATATGATTTTTTAAAAAAATTAATTGAACTTTATAAATTTTCAAAAGATGATTATAAAAATGTTAGTTTACTTTTAAATAGGCCTGATGAAAAAATGTATAAAATTGTAGAAACAAGTGATGTTTCAAATATTAGAAAGAATTTATGTGAAGAAAGTATTAATAGATTTATAACAGATGCTTCATATACAATAGATATAAATTTATTTCCTGAGGAATTTATAAAAAATTATGATGATATTTTACTGGTAAGTGCACTTCCAAATGATATTAGACAAAAATATTATTCAAAGAAAATTACTGAAAAAGATTTGTTAGATAATATTAAGTTATTTAGTAAAGTTAAATATCCAAATATCATATTAGATAATGTAAATTATAAAAATGAATACTCTAAAAATTTTATTTTAAAACTTGGATTAGATGGTTTAGAAAAAGTTACTACCATTCTAGGAGATAATTTTTACCATATATATAATGATCAAAATAAAATGGAAGAAATGTGTAAATTTTTAGAGCAAAACAAGCCAAATAATTATTATGATGGCGTTGTAAACTATTTATACACCGATGAAGAGTTTTTAAGTGCTTTAGGTATTAAGCAATTTAATACCGAACTAAGTTTTTATACTCAATATTTTCTTGACCAAATAAATAAAAATAATATTAATAAAATAGATTTAATAAATTATTGTAATAAAGTTTTTTCTAATTATCAAAGAGAAAGTAGTTTTTATAAATTTATGGAAAATATGACAACTATTTTATCAGGAAATGAAACTATAAATAGTACTGAAGAATTATTTGAAAAAACTGCAATTTCTTTAGCAAAAGAAAAAGAAAGTAAAACACAAGCATTTACCAGTGATTTTATAAGTGCTCATCAGCAATATTTTTTACCAAATGAAGCTCCGGATACACTTAAAGAAAAGTTTTATAATAAACAATTAACATATAAAGATGTATTAGATAATTTGTCATATTTTTCTAATACTAATATATCATTAGCTTTTTTTGATGAAAATGATAATCGTTGTGGTCTATTTGATAATAATCTTTTTCTAAATTTGCTTCAGATTTGTGATGGTAATTTGAAAAACTTAAATTGCACTTTTTTTGAAAATATTTTATCTCGACCAGATTCCAACATTAATTTTATATCATCTTATGATGAATTTTTATCAATATTTGAAAAGTATTATATGAGTAATGGTATACCAATCAAAGACTTTGAAATTTTAAAAAAGATTGGTTTTAATAAAAGTTATTTAAATGAAATTGAGAATAACATAAAAAGATATAATCTACAAAAAGATAATATTAAATGTGATCTTCGTCTTTTGACTAATAATATTGTGGAAAAATTTGATATTAATATTTTAAAAGCACTTATGACTTATTACCATAGTGGGGCTGTTTCATTATTAATAAATTATAGTAATGATGATGTAATTGTAAAAAAAATTAATACTTTGTTGGCACTATTAAGTAAAAGTGATAATAATTTTATTAATGGTAAAAATATAAATTATATTATTCTTTCATTTGATAAATGTGGGGGCCTTTTCGATGATTTAATAAAAAATAATATTATTTTAAATGAAGTGCAAATAAAAAATTTAAATGATATTTTAGCTAATAAAAATAAATATAATATAGAAAATATAGAGCAGTTAACAAATTACAGTATTCATAAGAAAAAAATATTAAATGAAAAACTTGAAAGTAATAATTTGGATGATGTACAATCTGCGATTACTGAATGCTTATTTTCATTTGAACGAAGAGATATATTTGATTTAGATAATGTTTATGGCATTTTTAAAGATAAAATGTATCTAAAAAAAATACAGTCATATTTACCTGTTGATATAGCTAGTGCATTAGAAATAATAAAAGAGGTTTATAATAACCGTGATATAAATAATTTAAAAGCAATATTTGATGATTGTATGGAGTTAGGAAATGTTGGTATTAATGCTGTACAAATTAAAACAGCCCTTCGAAATGCATATGAAAAACTTTATAATAGTGAATTATTTAAAGGTGAAGGAAATAAAGAATACTATATAAATGGGGTTAATAGTGATATATGCTCTCGAAATGTGAATGGTGAAAAAATTTCATCAGAAAATAATATTAAAGTGGTTGAACTTAATGACAAGCCATTTAAATTAATAGTCCATCATATATTTGTTGGTTCACCAGATCCTTTGCTTGAAGATATTCCTAGTAGAATAATTAAAAATCCTGAAATTTGGAATACTAAAGAGGGAGCAACTACATTATCCACCACCGTAATTTCAAATTCTTGTATTAAAACATTTGGGGTAAATCAACCAGGTGCTCATATATATTATGGATTTAATGAGTTACCATTTGATGTCTTAAGAGGTACCATGTCAGGAGATGCAGGTACTTTACATGGAGGAGGCCAACTTGAGGCATTAAGTGGTGCCTACCAAATAAATACACTAGATTATTTAATTAATGTTACAACTGCACATTCACCTTATAATGAAATTGTATTAATGCGAAGAAGTCCTATTAAAAATAAATTTGATGGTAGAGTTCAGCCTAATTGTATTGTTACTTTTGATGATAACATTGATGAATATACAAAATTAGCAGCTCAATATTTTAATGTTCCAATTTATAAAATTAACTATAATAAGTATAGGGAAATTAATATGCAAAACATTGATAAATATTTAAATGGAAAAACAGAAAAGTTTGATAACAATGATATAGAAATTATCTTTTCTACTGATTTTGGAAATTTAAATAGAAATGTAAATAAAGTAGAAATGTGTATTCAGCTATCTAAAAAAGCACTAAATGAAAATTTAATAAATAGTGAACAATATTATGATAGAATTCAACACATTGTAGATTATACTGAGGAAAATGATATAGTAGTTAATCCAAATGATTTAGTAATACTTAATAATATTTTGAGTAATAGAATTGAGGTGGAAGAAAATGAACTTGCAAAATAATAAATTAACTAAAGAGGAAAAACTAGTTTATCTACTAAATAAGATCGAAGAAATTAGTAATTGTAATCATAATAAAGAATTAATAAATGACTTAAAAACTAAATTATTATTACAAATGAACTCTAATATAGAATCTTTAGAAGATGAATAAGTTAAATATCAGTACTTACTTTACACTAATTTGACACAATAATAAAAATATGCTATAATTTCATTAGTTAAGGGGGAAACTATGAATAACAAAGAATATCCATTACATATGGTTAAAATAGTGGTTAGAGCTACTAAAGCACTTGAACATATGCAAAGTTATGTAAAAGAAAATAGAATAAGTCAAACAAGTTTTACAGAATACTTTAGTTTATTAAAGACACTTTATAATGAACATTTTATTGATGATGATAATATTTTATCATATGCAAATAGTTTATTAAATGCTAGTGTTATTATTAAACAAGAGGATATTTATAATCAAATTATTCAAGAACTTAATGAACTTATTTTAAGTATAAAAGGTAACTTAGGAAGATAAATTTCTAAGTTTTTTTATAAAATGAGAAAAGATAAATATCTTAAATTAATAACAAAAATTTATTTAAGTTATATTTTTAATATGGTATACTAATTATATGGATAGTATAAAAAGTTTATGTTCACAAATTAGTAAAGAAAGTAAATGTCCTTTATGTAAAGGAAGTTTTCATATGGATGAATGTCAAAAATGTGGATATAAATCTGTTTTGATAAAAGAATGTATAGATAAACTTTTACCAATGTTAGATCAAAATGTAAGTAGTGAGGAACTTCTTAGTTTATATACTATTAAATCTCTTGGTTATGATAGAATAAATATGCTATTATCCTTAAGTGGAGTGGAGGATTATTTAAAAAGTAAAGAAGAAAAAATTCTAAATCAATCTAGATATGAATTATCTGATGAAAGAGTAATGCTTTATTTTATTGAAAATAATTTCCCAAATAAAAATAAAATGATAAATAATCTTATAAAAGAAATGCTTTCTGATAATTTAGATATAACTGATGAAGAAAAACTATCTTTATTTAAATATTTTGTAGAGTATGTTACATCTAATAATTTTGAATGTGTATTTACTAGTTCTAACAGTAAAAAAGAAATTATATTTAATGAAAATGATATTAGAAAGTTATTTTATCAAAAAAAGTATTTAGAATTACTTGAAACTGCATTTTATAAATGCAATTATGCATATCGAAGTATAATGCTTGAAAATGGTAAAGGTTCACTTAAAGAAATAAAAGAAAAAATAATAATAGATAATTTACCTGGTTATTATGAAGAAAATAGTAATGCTTTATTTATTGAGATTAACTGCAGATATAATGCAAATATTTTACTTAGAGATTATATATCATCTTTAGGATTTAAAATGGGTGATATGCTTTTAAAATGTTATGAAGAAAGAGCTAAAAATGATTTAGATTTATTAAATAGCAATTATAGAGTTTATCGTGGAAAAAGTGTTAATGTTGATGATTTATTTTTAGAAATAATATCAAAATTAGATATAAACTTTATCAAAGAAAAATATCCTATATTAAATATAGAAAATAATGATAGTATAAAAAAATTGTAAGTTTTGATTCTTACAATTTTTTATGTTTTTTCTTTATTTTTTTTTTTAATAATTATAATTTTCTATAAAGCCCAATTGCAGTTCCAAGTATTTTACAATCAGGAAGTATAATTGGTGCCATTGTATCATTTTCTGGTTGAAGTCTAATATGACCATTTTCTTTATAAAATCTTTTTAAAGTAACTTCATTTTCTAGGGTCATTGCTACAACAATATCACCATTATGGGCATTATTACATCTTTTGATAATAACATAGTCATCATCAAAAATACCTGCATTAATCATACTTTCTCCGGATACATGTAATGTAAATACTTCTTCATTTTTTGGAACTAGACTTGCTGGTAAGTCAAAAAATTCATTTGGTGTTTCAATAGCTGTAATAGGTGAACCAGCAGTTACTTTTCCAAGAAGTGGTACTTTGACAACATCCTCATTTTTTTCATCATACTCATTATCAACGAGTAATGAAATAGTTCTAAATTTGTTATTTGTTGAAGTAATATATCCTTTTGTTTCTAGATTTTTAATGTGAACAAATACTGTAGCTGGACTTGATAAATGTACTCCTTCACAAATCTCTCTTATAGTGGGACTATACCCATTTTTTGCCGTATACTTTTTGATAAAATCTAATATAATAATTTGTTTATTAGTAAGTTTTTCCATGTGTTTCCTCCTTCTATAATTTTATTTTACAATATAAAATGTAAAATGTCAAACAAATGTTTAAATTTTGTATTGACACAAACAAATATTTGTAATAAACTAATATTGAAACGAGGTAGTGATATGTTAAAAAGATTAATTGAAAATTATGGAGTATTAATTTTATTTTACTTATTTATTATTTTAAGTGTTATTCTCATTAATAATAGGTTTGCTGGTATGTAATATCTTTTGATTAATTACATATTAATTATTATGAGTAATATTTTTTTATCAGATTTACAAGAAAAAGAAATTATATCAATTGAAACTGGATTAAATTATGGACATATAGTGGATGCACAAATATCTAGTGATGGAAAAATCATATCTTTTGTCGCAGAAAGTAAAAAAATATTTAGAAAACCTCTTGTTAATAATGAGATATCTTTTACTTATGAGGATATTGTTAAAGTTGGTAAAGATGTAATACTTGTTAAAGTTTGAAAAATTGTTTATAATAATTAGTATGAAAAGAAAAATTATAATTTTTAGTATTATGTTTTTATTAATTGATGAAGCAAGTAAAATAATTCTTGATAATGTTTTATCATTAGGAAAAAGTATAACTATATTTGACAAGTTTTTATATATTACAAAAGTATATAATGATGGTATTAGCTTTAGTATGTTAACTGGTAAAAGATGGTTAATAGTATTTTTTAGTATACTCATTTTAATATTTTTATATTTTTATATGAAAAAGTTTAAAGAAAATAAAAGAAATATTATAGCTTTTTCTTTGATATTTGGAGGCCTTTTAGGTAATTTAATTGATAGAATAATTCATGGATATGTAATTGATTTTATAGATTTTTATATTTTTAATTATAATTATCCAGTATTTAATTTAGCAGATAGTTTTATATGTATAGGAGTATTAATACTTTTATATAGTATTTATTTAGGGGAAGATAATGAAAATAGTAGTAAATGAAGATAATATAAGAATTGATAAATATTTAAGTGAAAATACTGAATATTCAAGAAGTTATATTGAAAAATTAATTAATGATAAGTGTATTTTAGTAAATGGTAAAGAAGTTAAAGCAAGTTATAAAGTATGTTTGAATGATGAAATAGAAATTAATGATACTTTAAAAAAAGAAAGTGATATTAAGCCTGTTAAAATGCAGCTTAATATTGTTTATGAAGATGATGATTTAATGATTATTAATAAACCAAGTGGACTTGTAGTACATCCAGGAGCAGGTAATTATGATAATACTTTAGTAAATGGTCTTTTAAATTATACTAATAATTTAAGTAGTGTTGATGATGTAAGACCAGGAATTGTTCATAGGCTAGATAAAGATACTTCAGGACTTATGGTAGTGGCTAAAAATAATAAGTGTCATGAACTTTTATCAGAAATGTTTAAAAATCATGAAGTTAAAAGAACATATTATGCACTTGTTTGTGGAGTTGTTCCCTACAATAAAGGAACTGTGGATGTTCCCCTTAAAAAAGATGAAACAAAGTTTGATAGAGTATGTGCAAGCGAAGATGGTAAAAAAGCAATAACTCATTTTACAGTGTTAAAAAGATATAATGATTATACATTATTATCATTGAATTTAGAAACAGGTAGAACTCATCAAATTAGAGTACATATGGCATATATGGGATACCCAGTTTATAATGATCCTGTGTATAATAATAGGAAAGCAACTGAATTTGGACAGTTTTTACATTCTAAAGAAATAGATTTTATTCATCCAATAAGTGGTAAAAGATTACATTTTGAATGTGAACTACCTAAAGAGTTTAAAGATTTTATAGATAATTTAAAGTAAAGGAGTAGTAATGGAAAAAGTAAATGTTAGAAAACAAGATGAAATACTTATGAGTTTAGTACATTATTTTGTTACTAAGGAAGGATATGCACCTATATATGTTCAAGGCGTGAAAGATGAAATATGGCTTGAAAATATTGACGGGCCTTATAGAATAATAAGAATTAATAGTAACTATATTCATAACGAAGAACAATATAAATATGATGAATTTAAAATAAAAAATATAATGGGGCAAATAAAGAAAAAAACTTTATCATTTAAAGTAAACACTTTAAATATTAATTTAAATGTATCAGATAGAGTTAAAGTTGAAAGTGAAAAAAATATTGATAATGTTTTTGTAAAAGATATTGATGAAATTAAGAAAAATAAAGAAATAAATGAAGTATTTCCAAATATGAAAAATGATTTATATCAAAGTAAAAATAGTTTAGATTTATTATTGAATGTTACAAATGATATTAATAAAAAGACAGAAACAGATAACAAAAAATATGAGAAAATATTTTCTCGTAAAAAGATATTAATAACTTATATTATAATAGCTATATGTATATTAATGTATATTGTTACTGTTTTAATGGGCTTAAATAATATGAATCTTTTAATACTTGGAGCAAATAATATTGAACTACTTAAACATGGTCAGATTTATAGATTAATAACCTATGGATTTTTACATGGAAGTATAATTCATTTAATATCAAATATGTACTGTTTATATGTTATAGGTAGTCAAGTAGAAAATAATTTAGATAAGAAAAGATTTTTAACTATTTATTTTATAAGTATGATTACCGGAGGACTTTTAAGTGCTTTATTTAATGATGGTATAAGTATTGGTGCCAGTGGAGCAATTTTTGGACTTCTTGGAGCACTTTTATATTTTGGATTTCATTTTAGATTATATTTGTCTGAGGCTTTAAAAACAAGAATAATTCCAGTTATTATACTTAACCTTATTATTGGTTTTGCTGTTCCAGGTATTGATGTAGCATGCCATATAGGAGGTCTTATCGGAGGATTTTTAAGTGCTATGATGGTAGGCATTCCTGATATTGATAATAAGAAAGATAAAGTTAATGGTGCTATTTTGCTTTTAATATTTATTGGCTTTATGACTTATTTAATTTTTAAATAAATTTTCACTAATTATTTAGTGAATTTTTTGTGTAAAGTTAGTGTCTAAAAACTATTCAATAATAATAAAATATTTTATAATATTTAAAGGAGGTAAACGATGATTTTAGATGGAAAAAAAGTTAGAAATGAATTACTTGAGTATTATGAAAATAAAATTAAAGAGGAAAATATAAAAATAACTCTTGCTATTATTTATGTAGGGAGTGATGAACCTAGTAAAATTTATATTAACAATAAAATTAAATATTGTGAAAAAGTAGGTATTAAAACTTTACTTTATGAAATGGATGAAAAAACTAAAATCACTTGGTTTTGCCGTAATATATCTTTTGATACCGATTGTACTCCAGCTTACATTGTCAGCGATGATATCTTTTCACATTGTGGCAGTTCGTCTGCTTCATGGTGTGGAGTATGATGCGGACAAGCTGGAAGCCTGGATCTCTTCCGCGCAGATCAATATGATCCTGATCATGCTTGTCAATGCGACCATTATTGTGGGCGTTGGTATCTGGTACTGGTATTTGCGAAAAGTGCATCAGCCGGTAAAAGAGACTGGAAGATACCGCAGGATTTTGAGTCCGCAGGCAATTGTGACGATCCTGTTTTTGGCATTTGCCTCCCAGTTTGTGTGCAACATTTTGATGAGTGTATTTCAAAATTTGTTTCCGGCAATTTATGCCGATTATATGAAAAATGATTGTAACTTTGTGCGCTCTAAAGAAAAGGATAACTACAACCTCTAATTTTATCATTTTATGGAATTAAACAAGATCTTTAAAGACGGTCTTTGGAGCACAGAAATCAACGTAAGAGATTTCGTTAGTCACAACATCACTCCGTATTATGGAGATGCTTCTTTCCTCGAAGGTCCTACCG
>ENA-OPXC01001594-OPXC01001594.1-human-gut-metagenome-genome-assembly--contig:-NODE-1594-length-15300-cov-1.499705_pt1 | contig 15300 bp, 11 predicted proteins | sample MGYA00241512_ERZ502016 | MGnify/ENA primary metagenome ERZ502016 (study PRJEB25962, sample SAMEA2043043) | human gut metagenome | biome: human gut; feature: human-associated habitat; material: faeces...
AAATCTTTTGTCACATTGGTTGTTATGTCCGGAGTTGTATTAAGTAATTTTAAGATGTCTTCACATCTCCTCATCTCTTCATCGTATTTTAATACGCTTTCCTTTTTAACTTTGCAGTCATTATAGGATTGCTTAACCATATCTACAATTTGAGTTTTATCTGTAGCTATAGTGAGTCCGATGGTAGAATCGGTCATCATTGTTTTATCTTCAGATACTGACAGTTTCTTCTGCTCACCGTCACAAGAGATAACTAAATCTACAAGCTTACGCCTATTCTGCATAGGCATTGGAAACTGACCTGGTGGCAATGGTTCATCGTAGGGTTTTGATACACTTACCACTTTACCTAAACTGTATGTAGTACTCTTTTTAAAAGTACCTGTAATCTCGAGTACGTGTATATTTGTACCCGGCGTTAACTGTGAGAATGTCATATCTTTAAGTTTAAAAAAGATATGGGCAGGTATTACTCGCTGCCCATATACTTTATATTAATATATATTAGGCAGCTGGAGCTGCAGCCACAGTGTAATGATTCATAACCTGAATAACATTATCGCATTTATTGTAATAAACCCAATATCTGTTACCAGCAGAGATTTCAGAACCAACTAATGGTGTGCTATCTCCTTTTACTAAAGGATGGTGTTTGATTTGATCTAGAATTTTATTTAAATGCATAGTTTCAATTTGTTTATTGATTAATACTAAATTGAAATATTTTGCAATTATTTTGAAATAGTTATAACCCTTGTTTCAATTGTTTTAATTAAAGGGTTTGTATTAATTATCTGATAATCTCTTATTAAATCTTTCTTAAAATTTAGTGTGAACAAACGTCTGAAAAAGCCTTTCTTACGCCATACTTTACGTTCACTTATATATAAATCTTGACGATTCTTAATGTCTAGTATATGTGTTAATATACTATCCTTTCTCTCTATTTTGATTGTAGTCAATTGATTTGGTTTTAATTCTACTAAAAAGTCAGGATTAGGATCCTTTATTTTATGTAGTATGGTATCTTTAATTACTATTTCAGTAGAAGATACTGTATTTAGCTCTTTATCTTTTAATTTAAGCTCTTTAGCTTGTTTCCTTATTACTTTCACCAGACTGTCGTTAGATTCTTTAAAATCGTCTATAGTAAGCATTAAGACTTTATTATTATCCTCAGCATCATTAAGTTTACCTTCGTAATAATGTAAAGCATGTTTAGTTTCTGCTAATCTATTATCTAAGTAATCTACTTTATTACTAAGTCTATAATTATTTAAACCTAAGAAGACAGTAAGTGCAACAAAACCTATTTTAATATATCTCAACACATTCACTATTTTATCTTTTTAACCAGTTGCTTAACTTTTGGTAAGTCTTCCTTATCTATGGTTATATCAAGATACTTTTCACCTTTACTCTTTATTACTTTACTTAGGATTCTCCAAGGACCATCTGGATATAATGTGTTTAAGTTTTCAACTATGGACCATAATTCAACTCCAGCAATAAGTCCTGCAAAAAGCTCTGATAGGTGAGCATTAAATGATATTAATATATCAGCATCAATTCGTGATGCAAACCATACAATAGCACAAGACCAACCAAACTTACGTAATGTTTTCCAAAAACGTCTAGATTCACATTTTCTATTCTTTTTGATTGATACTTTACAACCAAGTATAGCATCAGTAATGATAAGTAATCCTAGTAATAGTAATACAAAAATGATAGGTGTAAAAGTGCCCATCAACCAATTTAGTAGGCTGACACCAACACAAGCAATAAACTTTGTTATACCTTAACCGGTTAAATCTTTAAAATAGTTCATTGTAGAAACACCTTGGCTTACTAAAAAATAATTATGTAATTTATCTAACATGATGTAATATTTGAGATATATTGAAATAGAAAACGCTAACTAAATTATGAAAATCTAGCTAGCGTTGTGTTATCTTTTGATAGTACGTTTAAAACGTTAAATACCTATAAAAGTTGCTTAGGATAATAATCACTATTACATACCTAATAGCGGTTATTAGATGACAACTATTTATTTGATTTTTTGTACAATTGTGGGCAAGTCTTTCAAGTCGTTCGGATAACCTGTAACGGTTGTCAGAATACAGAGATAGATCACGCCGTATTGTTCATAATATTTGTCTTTATCGAATGCCATACCCTGCACGTATGGAATAGGATCATCAAGCGTGCCTGCGTGCTCAGCTTCAACGATCTTATACAGTGAAGCAGTTTCTATGCCCGGTTTCCAGTCGGCTTGCAGCTTGTGCTTTTGTATCACTTCAAACAAAGTGTCACTTTCTCCTTCCACTACTCGAAGCCGGAAACCTATTTCAACTTCCTTGCCGAATTCCGCATCTTTCTCACCCCAAATGGGGAATAAGACCTGCATTTCCAACGCTTGGCTGGCTGTGAGAGACACGCTGTTCATCATCGCACGGGCAAAGTTCACTGCCTGCGCTTCCGGGGATTTAGCAATTGCCTTATCTACTTTAGTTTGCAAGGCTGCCGTTGTCGTTCGGATCACTTCGGGATACCCCGTCACCTCAATCACTTCTACATCTTCCACTGTCTCGGCAGCTTCAATATCAGAGAGAAACTTTTCTGATAGACCTATACAGATATCATTGTAGTCTGCCATCTCATTGAGAGCTTCCAATAACAGATCTGATTTATACGATTTCCCGTTTACTTCAACCGTATCTTTTCGGGCACACTGGTCGTTTAGAGACAAACAGTCGTATGTATATGCATCGTTGTCCTCTATGTAATAGTGCCGGTAGTCGGTGTTGTAGACTTCTTGACGCTTCAGGTCTTTTGCAGTCTGAAGCAACCTTTCTTGATCAAATTGCTTATTCCAGCACTCGAGCGGGCCGGCGTCCGGGTTTGCCTTATGGAAGGCGGCTTGCTCGTTGTCAAGCAGCAGGTATGCGCCCTGCTCGTAATCTTCGGGCGTCGTACCTGTCAGATAGTTATTTGGGAGAGCTTCGCTTACTTCCCAAAAGCCTTGTTCTTTGTGTATGTATATCATAATCTTAAACCATTTCCTCCATTATACAATGTTGTTATCTCCTCTGCGGTTAATACTCTATTCCATAAAGCCGCTTGGTCTATCAAACCATCAAAATACCGTCCACTTGTGCTATACGAATCTACCCCAATGTAGATATTGCAACCGTTAGTCAATGCATAATTATAGCTACCCAACTGTCCCATATACACTCCATCTCTATAAACTTTAGCAACCCTGTTTTCTACTGTTATAGTTGCAAGATGCCAAGCACCGACGGTAGATGGATAATACAATGTCCTTAAATTTTCATAATACAAGGCTTGCGTTCTCTGTCCATTATATGTTTGCAGACCTATACCCAATGTGCCACTGGCTCTGATATATATAATTCCCGCATACTCACATCTTACATTACGTTCATAATACCATGCTGATATTGTATATGTGTTAGATATATTTTTTGTATTTTTGAATAAAATATAAGCTCCATTATTCACTGATAACGCGTGACCTATTTTGCCCTTTTTGAAAGAATAACTACCATATCCTTGTGCAGTAGTATTGCCACATTTATCAGATATATCCCCGTCAAACTGGAAATGATACATTAAACCATTCAATAAAGAGCTTTTACCCAACATCATCACTCTTTTCTTCATACTCCGCCTCCTATCAATTAACAACTACAACATAATAGCCATTTAAGTACTGTACAGATATAGGGGTGAAATTGCCAGCCTTGCATGTCACGGATGCTTCATTACTTTTCCAGGTAGAAGTGCTTGGAAAATTGACTGTAAAATCCGAACCGCCGGAATTGTACACGTTGATCATAAATTCAGCACCTTCTTTTGGTGTGGAAGCAAAGGATATAGCCGTCGCCGAAGACATAGTAGCAAGTATATTGTAATTCTCTACAGGCAAACTTACAAGGCTTGATACTTTTGTTATGCTCGTCGGGACAATAGCATCATCCACCCTCTTCTTGTCCTCCGCCGACATATACCCCGCTGTGGTGGGGGTGGCGGTGGGGGGAGTGAGGTATTCACCGTTGTCGGAGAGGTATTTTGTGCCGGAGCCAGTATTAGTATAATTTATATATTTTAAATTGGTAACGTATGTCTTATCAGTAGTATCAATTTCAACATACATTGAACTCATAGATACTCCAGTAGCAACTTGCATTAACACATTAATACGCAAAATATAGTTATTTTGGCCTTTTTCGATAAACATAGGACCATACGTATCACCAAGACGCACTAAAGATATGCTATTCTCCCATGCATCAACTATTTTTTGATAGCCTTCATCGGATAATGAACCGCTTTCATTTGGAAATAAAGTTGTTAAATCAAGATACTGATTGCTAGCTATAATCTCTGACCATTGTTTATTTTTCCTACCATATGTTTTACCATCTGAAGGCGCATCAGGAAATTCTTCTACACCGTAATTGGGTAGTTTTACCCACTCTCCATCTTTCTTTACTTTTATTGCACCCATATTATTCTATAAATATTTGTTTACCAAATGCTTTAGCTTCTTTTCTCACTTGTTCAAATGCTTCCCATTCCATTAATCTTTCTTGAGATTTAGGATCATCAGGATTAACTGAAGCAGTAATCATATTAGATTTTAATGCATCTTCTTCATCTTTAGAATACACTTCTCTAATTCTATTAGTTACAAATAAACCATAATTAGGTTTTTCATAATACACTTCTTCATTGTATACATAATGAACTGTATCATCATCTGTCATACCGTCTTCTCTTTGTTTAGTATCATCTATTTGAACATCCCATCTTACTGCCCATTCATTTAAACCCAAGTATTCAACAGAAATAGGGATGCTATTACTATGTGCAATTCTTGTCATAACCTAATAATAAAATTTTAAGTTCTTTTATATTATTTGTTCCTGTAAATCTCTTCCATAAATTAAAACAGTTACCATATTTACACCATCCCCAGTAAGAAGCTAAGGATCTAAATTTCTTATTAAGATTAACATATCTGGTTTTCCTATAGAACTTTTTTTTCATATCTTTTCTTAATTTCATATGACTGTGTTTAAAAACATAGCCTAAGAAATCAACTCCTCTATCATCTACCGGATATATCTGCCAATCATGTTTTACTTCTAATTCAAGATATGAAGTCATATACTCCTTTATCTTTTGCAATGCCTGATGTAACTCTTTCTTATTAGAAGAAAATAGAACTATATCATCACAATATCTGAAATAATGTTTAATTTTTAATTTCTGCTTTACCCATCTATCAAACCATGTTAAATAAAGATTAGCAGCAAATTGTGATATATAATTACCAATAGGTAATCCTTTATCTGTAGAATAAATTATCTCAGATATTAAATTTAGAAACCTTTTATCTTTGAATATTCTATTAAATAGATCCATCATAATCTTTTGATCTACAGAAGGAAAGAACTTCTTTACATCTAGTTTCAAACAATATTTAGTATTTTTTGGATCTGTTTTTAATGTATGTTTCAATCTTTTTACTGCTAAGTGAATACCTCTGCCTTTAATACAACTGTAAGTATCTGAAGTAAACCGCTTAACTAAATAAGGTTCTATAACATTCATTATAGCGTGATGAGCTATACGGTCTGGAAAATAAGGTAACCTATATATTTCTCTTTCTTTATGACCTCTATCAGCAATAATAGTATAGATATCATATTCAGAAGTTTTATACGTACCTTCGATAAACATTCTTTGTAGTTTCAATAAATTCTCATGCGAATGTTTATCAAATTTAGCAATACCATAACGTTTGCTTTTATTAAGTCTTGCTTTTTTATCTGCTAGAACAAGATTGTTAAAATCGATAATTCTATTGAAAATATTACCAATGCGTTTCATTAGCTATTTTGGTGTTAGGACCCGTTCATCCAATACTACTAGGGTCCCTTCAAAGCACCTGTTATTTTTCACCAAGGGGTGAGGCTGATCTAATTTATACAATAAAAACTTCCAAAATTTCACTGTGAACTGATATTCGAATTCGAATTCGATGAATCATTATTAGCATTCGAATAGAAGACTCTGCAATTAGACTCATTGTCTGAATTACCTGACTTACTTTTTAATACATCTACATCTAATCAAACCATTCTTTTAGATCCCGCCTTTGTTAATACTCTAGTTTTATAGGTTTATCCATTAAACCCAGGCTCTAACGCCAAAAATTCTTCTTTTGTTTTAACTACTATATTTCCATAAAAGCCCAACCGCGAACCGATAGACGAAAACGAAGGCGAAGAATCAAGATGAGCAAACGAAGAGAAGACCCCGCAAGAAGACCCACCGTCCGAAAAACCCGACCGCAGCAGAATCTTATTACCCGTATTTTGATAGTAACAGTCTGCATAATATGTAGTGTCTGATCCACCGCTAACGTAAGTAGGCATAATATCCGCGTATTCTCCGTGAGCAATACCAGTAATCCAACCACTAGAAGAGGCAGCAGTATTGCTGCTAGAAGAGGCAACAATTTGTCTTACATTTGTATATCCTGCAGATGTTAAACCGGAAAGGTCAGTATTTACCTTAAGACCTCCATCGTACACTATCCATTGTCTATTAATAATATTAATACCTTGTACGAATTCGTATTTACCATAATAACAATCTTCAAGACCTAAGAAATTACTACTTTTACTAGACTTTCCATCCCTGTTACCTAATGACACTGTGGCACCTGTCGAACTATCCCAAGAATGTGTACCACCGGAACAAGGTATGCTACTATTATCTGTACTTATATTCGTATTACCATATTTAGCACAGAATAAATTAGCAATAGTTTTATGGGCTCTATAATCAATCAATCCCCAATTTGAACCATTGGTTTGTGCTTGATTGAAAAAGGTTTCTATAGTTTGATCTCCAGTACTAGTCGTATTGGGTCTGCTGGTTAATTTACCGTCAGTATTATATGCTTCAAATACACCAATCAAACATTCTCTTTCTTCTTTATAAGAATCGGTAAGCTTTCTATCAGATATATACAATTTGAATTTACCTATACTCACTAGTTCTGTACGATAATAATATTTAGGGAAATGAACCATGTAATATATATAATGATAAGCACCAGTACGGTTAACAGTAGAACCATCTTCCCATTTATTACTATCCGTAGAATTTAAATAGGCAATAGCAGCAGAACCATCATCCTGAGGTAACGCTAAACATCTTTTAAATTTACTAGTAAGGTTAGTAATGATATCTAAATTACCACCTCTTTCTAGTGTAGTGGTACTTGTGGTTTCGTCAAATTGGACCCACATAGCGTGTGTTTCTTCATTGATCTGTTCCCAATCAAGAGCGACCTCTTTCACATCATCCAAACTACTTATTTGAATAGTTTGAATCTCTGGGGTGATGTATCCTGCTACGGATCTAGGTTCAATAGTCCAAGTTTCAGTAGTTGGTAATACAAATGTATTTTCATCAGTATCCCTTGTAACCAAAGTATAGGAACTTTCCTTTGGTACAGTATTAGAATACACATATACGTCTGCTAAACCGCTAATATCTTTTGCTAATTTTATTTTCAATTTAGCTCCTCGATACATTAATGTTTTTTCTTCAGCTACTCCATTTGCTGTAGAAGTTATAGAATCTGGTGTGACCCATTTCCTAAAATTAGGAGAACTAAAAATAGATACTTCAGTACCCTCAATAGTATATTGAGCACCAGTTGGAATTTTTACAGTATAGGTACGATTACCAGAAAGTGTTTTAGTTACATAACCTGATAACTTTACATCAACCTTATTAGAAAGTAATTCAGGATGATTGCTAGTAACATTAATTGTTACAATTGTGGTATTATAAGTTAATGTTATAATCCTAATATTACCTGCTTCTGCAATAAATGTTTGAGATTGTGGTTTAGCATAATCAGTTACATCACTACAAGTAATAGTATATGTAGTATTTACTGGAATTGTGGCAGTAAGTTCAGTTCCTTCCCATGTAAGTACTTTAGAAGTTTCACCATAAGCTATAGTAATAGTAACACCATTAATGTTAGAATCTGATAACTGATTACTTGCAACAGTTATTTTAACAGTTTCATCTTTAGATGCTGCTTCTACTTCTACCCATGTTCCATTCTGTCTAGCATACTGTTTACCATCTTTAGGTGCTTCTGTAACTACTAATTCATCAAAAGTATTGTCTGATAAGTCAACCCATATTTCTTGTTCGCCATCAGGTTGTGTACCTTCGCTTATATATACTTCATCAGATATATCTGTTTTTAAAGCATACTCATTGCCTTGTTTACCATCAAGTAAATCAGCATCTAAACCACTACCAACCCCATCTACTGTCTTTACTTTAGATAACACATCTGTAGCAGTATATGCAGAAGAATCTAATTTTGTATTAACCTGAGTAGTAGTAGCATAACCTTTTGCAGTTAATTCAGTTTCAGTTACATATTCTTCAGGTACTGAAGTAAGATAATTGCCTTTTGGTTGATACGTACTAGCTGCATCAGTCTTAGTTAAATACCCATTAAGATCTACTGTTTCACTTAACTTATCCCAATCTGGAGTAGTTGAAGTAGCTACATAATTAGCTCCTGTATCCTCAAGATTGTATACATCACCTATTGTTACATTGTCTTTAGGTAAGGCTTCATAATTAGCTACAGAACCTTTTACCTTATATACAGAACCTATAGCAGTATTAATCTTCTGATCTACTTGTTCCTCAGTAATAATAGTAGGTTTATTAAGTATCTGTGCATCTCCAGATTCAGCATTCCAGTCAGCATTAACATTTACTTCAGCTCCTGCGGCAATACCAGCTAATTTAGTTTTATCTTCATCAGTATAATCATTTGTACTTAACTGTTTACCAGATATTTTATCTACTTTGGTATCTAACTTACTATCTACATAAGTTTTATCAGCTTTACCAGAGATTTGTTCAGTAACGTCTACTGCTGCCACAGTATCATCTACATACTTCTTAGTGGCAGGATGATAATCTGCAGTAGGTGTATATGTACTAGCATTACTTTTAGATATATATCTACTGTCGTGATTGTGACTAGTAATATCCCCAGTAAGTACAGCTTCTACATTCTGTTTAGTTACAGAAGCATCACTACCTGGGTCTCCTTTCTCTCCTTTTTCACCAGGATCACCTTTTGGACCTTGCGCTCCAGGTGCACCATTAGCTCCTGGTTCACCTTTAGGACCAGGTTCTCCCTGTTCTCCCTTAGGTCCTACAGGTCCCTGTGGTCCTGCTGGTCCTTGAATACTACCTACGTTACTCCATTTAGGATTAGATTCAACGTTACCATTTTCACCGACATATACATATAGATTACCAGAAATTAACCAAGCATCACCAGATACTCCTTCTTGTGGTAACTGTGATTCAGAATCTAATTCTCCCTTAATATTTAATCCTGAACCAGTGTCTCCCTTAGGTCCTTGTGGACCAATTTGCCCTTGCGGACCTTGTGGTCCTCGTTCTCCCTGATCTCCTTTTTCACCTTTGGGACCAATAGGTCCTTGAATACCTGGCTCGCCTTGTTCACCTTGAATACCCTGCAAACCTCTTTCTCCTTGTAATCCTTGAGGTCCTCTTTCACCAGTATCTCCCTTTTCTCCAGTATCACCTTTATCTCCTTTAGGTCCAGTTTCACCTTTCTCACCTTTTAAAGAGATTAACCATTCGTCTTCTGTACCTTCAAAGCCATGTTGTACTGCTACTTGATATGCTGATAAACCTTGAATACCTTGTGCACCAGATAAGTCTGATATGAATTTCCATTCAGTATTACCTTTCAAATACAATCTAGAATCCTCTTCATTTTCAACATTACCTGTATCGATCATTACAAATTGTCCTGCTTTTACTTCAGGGTTATTGTAATCATCTTCCATAGCTTGAACTGAAGAATACGTTTTTACAATAGTAAATGCATCACCAACTGCATTGATACCACTATCCTGATAAGTATCATTTACATAGTCATAGATATACCAATTACCATCTACAATCTTTGGTGGATTCTGAAGTACTTCTTTTGAGTCTTTTACGGCTTGTTTGGCATCTTTAACCGCATTAGGTACTTCATTAAGCATTTTGCCAAAGTCTTCTTCAGTGCCAGTATATCCTTGTTCTACAGCATATTCATATGCAGTCTTACCATATGCAGTAGCACCAGTGTCAGCATATTCGTTTAATGCTGGATCAAATATCCACCAATTACCGTTTTCACCAATAATTGGATTTTTACCAGAAGCAGGGATACCTGTATCACGATTATCTATCCACCAGTTACCATTAGAACCAATGAAAGGAGCAACAGCATCTTCACTAGTAGCATCTGTTAGTTTAACCCAAGACTTAATATCAGGATTATATACTTTAATTACTTTTCCTTTTGAATTTGCTCCCAAGTCTATCCAGTACCCAACTTCATTAGAATTGGGTACCATATAGCTTGCAAAGAATTCATAATATACATTATTCTTTATCATATTATTCTGTAATATACGGGTTAGCTTCTTCTATTTCTAACACAGCTTGTTTCCATTCATTATAAGCTTTAGCTGCTGCTTCATCTTCTCCAAATTCTTTATATTTTATATACGCCATGTATAATGGATCGCTTTTACTAATATAAGCGTTTTCTCGTATTTTGCGTATTCTTTCATTTTGAGAAGATTTCACTGGCGTTTTCATATAGTATACAGCCATTGGATCATCTACTACTTCATCCATGTATTTGATATAAAAATCTCTTTGGTCGTCGTTTAAAAATAAATAACGATCATCTTCTGTAAGTTCTTCTAATGATTTTACTTCTTTATCACTTAAATAAGTTTTAAAAAAATCAGCATCTATTGAACCTACTCCGTTCTTTGTAATATAATATAGTTCCATATTCTAATACGAAAAAAATGCAACATTAAAATAAGTTAAATCATGAGCATTGCCATCAGTATCAAACCAATGGATATCAAAATGATCAGAATATCTAGGACCAATTTGATATGAACCTCTAAAGCCACTAGCTATATTTGTATTTGGATTATCAATAGAACACAATACAACATAATCAGTACTATGTGCACCTGATAATGTAAATCTAAATCTACCTGTGGCAACCCTAGAAGGAGACATTCTAAGTTCCTTAGTAGTAAATAAATATCCAAATGATACACTAGACCCAGTCCAGTTACATCTACCTGCACACTTCAATCCGGGTATTGAGAAATTACTAGAATCAATATTTTGAGCAATTAAAGAAGTACAAGTAACGTTTCCAGTAAATGTACCATTTGTTGCTACCATACTACCATTGTCGTATACCCTAAATGGAGCACTTGTTCGATTACCGTGATTTGTACCTGCCCAGATTCTTACAGAGTCTGAAGAAGTTCCCACTCCAGTTAACCCAGCCCTAGAACTTCTAGTACCATCTCCTACTGTAACAATCCCGTCTGCCCACAACTTTAGAGGAGCGTTTTCATTTATAATTTTGGTACCTCCAGAAGAAATAGCCCCTTTATTTGACCCATTACCTGCAGCTAAAAATGGAATACTTCCGTCTGTAGATGGATAAAAGCATACCGTATCATTTGTTGATCTGAAATAACTACTAGAAGCTGGACTAAAACGCCATCCACCAATTGTAGCCTCTTCAGCAAATAATACACCAGTTGCAATATTCTCAAATGAATTTAATGCTTTCCATTCAGAACTAGACCAACCAGGTGTAATTGTAGCCTTATTTGCCATATAATACACCCCATTTCTTTTTACAACATCTACTAACTCCGCTGTTTTATAATAAGTAGTACTATCATTATATTCTCCTCTGAAATTTAATGCGGGACCTGGATCTCCAGCAGGACCTCGATCTCCCTTAGATCCTTGTGGTCCGGCAGGACCTTGTGCTCCATTTTGTCCATCTTGTCCATCTTTACCTGATATTTTTGTAGGTAATGTCCACTGTTCTCCAGACTTAAGTAAACCAGTTTCTCCATCAAACAAAGCAGTACTTTTCCATATAGCGTAACCACTTGCAGAAGGAGCATCTACATACCAGTAATTACCATTGCTGTATGTACCGCCTGAAGTAGGTCTAGATGTCATGGAAGGTCGATTCGGTTGAGACTCGTTAGATCTACAATAAATAGATACTTCAAAATCACCAGGAACTCCACCTTTGGCTTTTGTAATAGTAAAATCACATACATCTACTACTGGAGAAGCTGAAGAAGCAGGTACATGAAATTCTACTTTAAACACTGTACTATCAAAACTATTACCTAATCTAGCTACGGTAAGTTTATTATTATTTGTATCAATAGATAATTGATTTTGAGCATTGTTATCTAAATTAGTATAAGTTATAGTATATTCACTATTTTCTAATTTTCTAGTACCTTGATATAAGTAATAATTAGTAGAAGCTTTTGCTAATTCTGATGATTCTACTTCTCCTAACCAGTTAGCAGCTACTGTGTGAGCTTCATTAGTTAATACACCTCTATATGGGCTTTCCCCATCTTTTCCATCATACAATTTATTAATTGTTAACATATCCTGATATACAGCTCCTCCTAAAGCAGAAGTACATTCTACTTTAAAAGTTACTTCGTTAACAGAATTATTAAAGTATGAACCGTTTGGTGATACTACTAAAGTTTCTGTAATCTCATTTTCAAGAAGATTCCAATCATCTGTACCTACGATTTTCCAATACCAAGAATAAGTAGGAGATTCAATCCCATACGAACTAGCATATAAAGTTATTTGTGATGGGCTAACTAAACCTTCTTTATCGTACTTAAACACTTGTTCTCCGGATATTAATACATAGCAAGCATCGATTCCATCAAACCCATTCTCACCATTTTGCACTTTATTAATCCATAAATCCTTAGTAAAGGACATGGAACCGATGTTAACTGTTAATCGTATTCTAGCAGAAGGTGATCCTAAAGTATTTAATGTCACTTTATCACCATCCACAGTAACAGTAGCTATACCTTCAATAGTTTCTGCTGTTATACTATCAATATATAATTGATTTGTTCCCTGATAAGCATACACGTAAGTATACACATCAGTAATAGTGATTTGGGGGTTATTACCAGACGAATCATAAGGTACTGTCATGTTACCATTACTCAGGTCTATATAGAAAGCATCTTCTCCAGTTGCACCATCTCCAAGTTTGGCTACCTGAGTTTCATCATAAAAACTTTCTTTACCATTAACTACAGTACAACGTACTACAAAATTTCTAAGATCACCAAACATATCAGGACGTACATCCAATGCTTGAGAAGTACCTATTGTTTCGTTTGTATTTCTATTTACCCAAGTAAATACAGGATTTTCTATATTATAAGTATTGCAATATAGTGTAATGACAGATGGCGTAGGAGTACCTTCAAAGTTAGGATTATCATACATGAATAATCTTTCCCCAGTAATTTCTACCCATTTAGCTTTATCTGCACCAGCAGCACCTTGCTCACCCTTTTCTACTTGCAATAACCACTCATCATTTTCTTTACTAGGGATACTAGTGGTTTGAGTAGCCATACATAACCACAGTGAACCATTATATGATACTCTATCATAATAATAATACGTAGTACCAGCTATAAATTGTCCTCTATCGATAGGTACTCTTATAATATCTCCATTACTAGATACTTGAGATAAAGTACCAACGAATCTACTATTTTTACCTATAACTGTACGATCTTTACCTACTAAATTAAAATCATCAATATTATCATATAAAGTAATACTAGGTCCTTCTGCACCTCTAGCAGATATCATAATAGCTGATCTACGATCTTCATTGCCAGGATATCTATTACCTAACTGAATAATTTTATCTTTAGGTTCAGGAACAGAACTACCAGGTTCACATACAGAATCAGATAAAACTACATAATCAGTACCGACTTCGGATACCATGCGCCAATATCTTTTAACGTTTTTACCATCAAAGATTTGACATATAGCTTGATCGCCTTCAACAAAAGGATTTCTTATGGTACCATCTTGAGTATCAAATGTACATTTATAATCATTATCTGGAGTAGTAGTAACATCTAATATTTCAAGATCCGCAACTGAAACCAATATATCTCCACCAGTAGCTTTTATTTCATTTACTAGAAGTTCATTGACAGTCATTCTACCTCTAACAAATAAATCATCTACCTCTAATTTCCATCTACCGTTTATCGGCCATAAACTAGCACCTTCACCTAGAAAACCTTCTCTAAATGTTTGACCACCTTGTATTCCTTTTAAAAATTTAATATAGCCATTTGCAGTATCATCAATTTTTTTAGATATATAATTTAAATCAGATCTTCTGGCAGAATACAAATTACCATCTGTAGGTTGAGTATTATCATTACTGGTGATCATATATTTTGTATCACCACCTATACTACCTTCTACGGATTTAATTTTACCTTCTAGTTTTGATAAAGCTTGATTTAAAGTATCTGTAGTAGTTAAATCACTAGTATCCCCATTATAATAGTACCCTGATAATGGAAATATGGTACTAGTAGGTTGTGTATGAAAACCAGGTGCTTCACCACTACCACCGCCATTTGCAATTAAATCTGCTAATGCTGTAATGATGTTTTCATCTTCAATCAACCTATTTAATAGGTTTTGTAATTGTTCTTTAGTAGACTTATCATCAATAGTATCTATCCAACCCTGTACTGTATCATTAACTTCAGTTAAATCTTTATCATGTTTATCTTCAAGAGTAATGATCTTATTGTTTAGTACATCATAGTAACTATTAATATTACTATTTAGATTATTAGTAACATTAGTATCTCCTTCTACTATCTTGTTGGATAGATCTACATAATTATTATCTACTTTGGTATCAAGATTAGCTACATCTTCTTCAATTCCATCTACTCTCTCATTAGTAGCAAATGTACCGGATAAACTAGTTTCAAAATTATCTTTATGAATTATCTTATTAGTTTTATCTTGTACAAGAGTTAGAATATCATTATCTTCAAAAGATGTAGTAACCTCAAATTGTGATATCTTTTTATTCATATTACTCTTGAATTATATGTTCTTCTACTTCTGTTAATATACAATCACCGTCGATATCTATAGTAGCATAGAAGTTGATTTCCTTTTTCAAACAGTTTATGTATTTGCTTATTCTCTCAGCATCCTCCT
>ENA-OPXC01001606-OPXC01001606.1-human-gut-metagenome-genome-assembly--contig:-NODE-1606-length-15218-cov-2.649410_pt1 | contig 15218 bp, 13 predicted proteins | sample MGYA00241512_ERZ502016 | MGnify/ENA primary metagenome ERZ502016 (study PRJEB25962, sample SAMEA2043043) | human gut metagenome | biome: human gut; feature: human-associated habitat; material: faeces...
TGCCGTGGGTATCATGCCTTCTTCCTGCCTCTCATACCCACACTTTTCAAGCACCGTGGGTATCACGTCTTATTTCCGCCTCAGGTACCCACGCAGGCGATTTCCATGAGAATCGACAGTCACTATCAGGGCTCCGTAGTCCATGGTTCCATACCAGGGAACCCGGGCGTCCTCTAAGCGCTGCAGAGTCTCGGCATGGGGATGACCATAGGAATTGTTGCGGCCACAGGATATGATTGCGGTGGCAGGACTGGCAGCGGCAAGGAACTCGGTGCCGGTGGAATAGCCGGAGCCATGATGAGCTACCTTCAGTATATCTACCCTGAACTTCCTCTGTCCGCGCTGTTCCTGCAATTCCTGCATCAATTGCCGTTCCCCTTCTCCTTCCACATCCCCGGTCAAAAGAATGCTGATCTTCCCAATGGCAGATGCCCCACTTGCGTCATTGGCTTTCCTGTCGTCTATTGCTTCCTGCTTCATCTTCTTCGCAAATACCTCCACATAGAAGCATTCCGAATAGGCGTTGGCATCTGCAAGGGTCGTATTCTCCTCCGGGTGCAGACACAACAACCTAAGTTGACTGTCTCTGATCTCATCGCCGCATTTTATGTAGCTTACCGGTATCCCGGCATCCTCCGCCGCTGCAAGCAGCTGCTCAAAGGTTTCCCTGCGCTCCGACTCTCGGATCGCTGGTAGGAACAACTGCTCCGCAGTAATCCCCCATTCCTCACCGTTCTCCATCAATTCCAATACTCCATTCATATGGTCTTCATCAGGGTGGGAAACAAATACACCGCGAAGAGATGAGATGCCACGGCTCTTGAGATAAGGCTTCAGCACATATTCCCCGATGTTCTTCCGGCTGGTGCTGCCACAGTCGAAAAGATAGGCTCCCTGCCCGGTCTCCACCACGATGCCGTCGCCCTGCCCCACGTCCAGGAAAGTCACGCGACTCCCACAATCAAAATTTCCTGTGAGCAAACCAATCAATAATCCTAGGATCATCACAGCTGCGATCAGGTGCGGGACTCTGTTCCTATGCATCATCTCTCCCTTACAATCCCTTTTTCTATTCCTGATGCTTTCATCCGCTCCTCTCGTTATAAGACACCATGGGGTTCTCGCAGAATGCAGCCTGTCTCCCGGAATATTTTCCTCCCCATACGTTCCCCGTTTCTTCCATGCTTCCACATATTTTCTGCCGAAGACCAGCAGAAATATCCCGGCATAATAACATGCAATCTGCCATCTCTCAGGCTGCCCCACACACCATACCGCTCCCGGCAGTTCTCCGAATCTTTCACAGATCCACTCATACCACCACAGGATCAGACAATCCACCGTCCCCACAATACCAAGTCCCGGAATCAGCGATAGGATTCCTCCCGCCACTACCGCACTCATAAATGGCAGCACCAACAGATTCAACAGCACCGAATAGACCGGGATCTCATAGAAAAACCATAACTGTACGGGCAATGTAAACAAGATGACTCCCACACTGGCAGCAAAGCCTCCTTTGACCGCAGACACCATACGGCGAATTTCTTCATACGCCACCTTGCGCCAGCCTTCCCGGTACTTGTTTCTCTCATAGGCGGAATCACCCAAAATATCTGCCACGGTACGAAGCCATGTCGATATCCCTTTGACTTCTGACTCCGCATCTGCATCCCTTTCCCAACAACCCCCGGAAAACACCGGCGTCAGAATGCAGATCCCCAGCACCGCTCCGAAAGACATTAAAAAGCTCACATCAAAAAGTCGCTCCGGTTCCTGTAAGACAAGCAATAGTGCCATCAGTCCCAGCCCTGTCAACATGTCATAAGTCCTGCCCACAAATATCCCGAGCATCTGCAACAGATACATTCCGATGGCACGGCTGGCAGACACACTCATGCCCACCATCACACCATATATAAAAAGCAGCATTGCACCACCCACTGCTGCCGCCCTGACAGGTAACCCCAGTCTCTTAAGCAACCGGTATACCCCCATTCCAAGCAGAGTAATATGTAATCCCGAAATACTTAAGATATGGGCAATTCCGTTTTTCTGATACAGCGCCTTTACCTCCGCGTCCAGTTCCTCCTTCTCCCCAAGCAGCAATGTCTGCATAACGGAGGCTTCTTTCGCAGGAAAAACTTCTGCAAGCCTGTCATGCAATACCTGCCGGAATCCATACAGTTTTTCCCGCAAAAAGCTGTACTTCTCCCCTGCGGCCAGAATCTGTGCCTTCCGTACTCTGCCACCAATACCCTTGGCCGCATAGTATGCCTGCGCATCAAATTCTCCCGGATTGGTCGCGGTCGAAAACAAAACAAAAGTCCCTTCCAGAGCGATCTGTTGCCCGATCTTAAGGGTTTTCTCTTCTTCGGTTACAGCACCTGCAGTGATCATTGCCGTTTTCATATTTTCCAGTTCACATTGTAATTTTCCAGAATAGGAATATTCTTGATCGTTTTGAATAATAGAAATTGATTTTAGAATAATTTCTTCAGAACTTCTTGTGTCTATCCGTCCCGTGATCTTCACCGGACTTCCGTCAGGCGGCAGGCCGGTATCTTCACCGGTTCCCACCCCTGCCAGTATTCTCATTATTGCGATTATTGTCACGAGACACAAACACACTGTAAAAAGTGGTCGTCTCATTAAATTCCTTTCTGCATACGTCTTACGCGCCTGCACCACAGAACGGACTGTCTCTGCGATAAAACGCAAAGCAATCCATATCCGTAAATATTTACTGTTCCAATGTCGTAACATAATCCAGGTTTCTTTCAAACGTGGAATTGCTGAAAGTAGGCGGCACTTCGCCATTGACCAGAATCTGTACTTTATTGATATTGTCAAGTTCTACCAGCGAATTCACGATAGAGTAAACTGCCACTTCCGTGGATACGTTATTTATCACCGTGAGGAAATTGGAATCCAGATTTACATAACAGATTCCATCCTTAGTCAGAATATTGACGATCTTCGTCTCCGGATTGATCACCGGATATAATCCCTCGATCTGTCCGCTGGGACCGGCGATCAGCTCTTCCACTACAAAACGCTCCAGAGGTGTATTGGTGGAATAATGCTTTTCTCTGTATGAAGCGATCAGTTTATCCCCAGCCGCATTGGCAAAATACAGCTTTACCTTCACCAGTTCGTAGGTATTGATCTCGTTACCGTCATTATTGATGAACTGATCGGCATTCATCCAGCCTACCATCTCCCCGGCATTATCGTACAACTGGCTGTCCTCTACGGTAATGCCCACATACTTCACATTGGGCAGCTGCGTAAGCGTTCTTACGATGGCCGCACGCACCAGCACCTCCGTGGTGGGAGACAGTTCCGAATACGCCTTGTCTACGTTGATCAGTAGTTTTCCATCTTCTACTTCATAATCCAGGACCCGGAATCCCATATCCAAAGGTGCCTTATATTCCAGCTTTTCCGGAGTCGTCGAGAGATACCTCATGGTCTCATCCAACTGTTCGTCCAAAGTCTTCGTGTTCAGATACTGTTCATGTACCTCAACCTTCGTCTCCGCTGTATTGATATAATACATGGACATTTTCTTCCCGGTCTGGGGTTCTGGCGAACCACATCCAGTCAACAAAAACGACAACAGCAATATTCCTGTCATCATATAACTTACTATTTTCTTCATAATTCACAGTCCTTCTAAGACGCTATATACATTAGCGGAATCTTCACCAGGAAACAGGATCCCTGTCCTTCTGTACTGGTCACCGTAAGGGATCCTTTGTGCATCAGCACCGCACTCTTCGTGATCGCCAGCCCCAGTCCGGTTCCTCCGATCTCTCTGGAATGGGACTTGTCCACACGATAAAAACGCTCGCAGATGTGTGCCAGGGATTCCTCCGGAATACCGATTCCGGAATCGCTGACTTCAAAAGTAAAGTACTGGTGATCCGCATCCAGTACCACCTTTACCCAGCCATGATCCTTGTTGTATTTGATGGCATTTTCCACCAGATTCGTCATGATCAGCGTCATCTTGACCTCATCAACTTCCGCTACTACGGGTCGAACGCTCTCAAATACGACTTCCACATCTTTTTTCCGGGCGATAGGACGCAGTCTTTTCAGGATCAATTCTGTCAGATCATTGATATTCAATGATACAATGTTCAGGTCCTGTACCTTTTTATCCATCTTCACCAGTGCCAACAGGTCCGTGATGATCTGATTCTCTCTATCGATTTCGGATGTAATGTCTTCCATGAACTCACGATACAGCTCCGCAGGAGCGTCGTCCTGTGCCAGTAGGGAATCCGCCAGTACCTTGATGGATGTCATGGGAGTCTTCAGTTCGTGGGACACATTAGCTACAAATTCCTGTCTCGAGTCGTCCAGTGCTTTCATGCGCTTCAACAGTTGGTTAAAAGCATCCACGATATGTACCGTCTCCACATAATCAGGCACAGAGATGGTCTCATCACTGAATCCTTCCCTCACCGCATTGATCGCCTGGGTAACTCTGTTGAAAGGCATCGTCAGCACTCTGGACAGCAGAATTGCCAGCGCCAGGATTGCCACGATCATGATCACTTCCATGATATATGCCTTGCGGTTCAACACTTCCCTGGCATTTACAATACTGTCATTAGAAATACTGGTCAGCATGACACCTCGGATCGCATCGGGATTTTTTTTACCGTTCTCGTCCGTGGTATTGGCTGTGGTATCCATGATGGGAGTAGTCATCTCTATGTAACCGTGCTCCGGGTCGTAGTGAGAGATATTTTCCCCCTGAAAGCATTTAATGACTTCCTCGGAAATGATCGTCTTCCCCTCACTGATGCCGTAGGTATCTTTTTCCACCTTAAAGTTTTTGTTAATGATCATCACACGGCCTTCGTACAGATTGGACAGCATCTCCAGCTCCGCATTGATGACCTCTCGGGAATTGCCGGTATCCTCTCTGACGCCGTGGCTGCTCAAATAATTGTTGCTGACCAGGTGGTTCGCCAGGATCATCAACTGGTTCTGCACCACCGTGATCCGCTGTTCCACCGCCATATCCTCATAATTGCTTACGATACCGTGTCGCATGACAATACAGGGGACCAGACCGATCACCAGAATCAGCAGGAAAATTCTTGCCCGCAGACTTCGCAGTTTGATCATGCTCTCCAGATTTTCCCATATCGTCGCGAATCGTTCTTTATTCCATTTCTTCACAATATAAAAACCTCATGTTCGTTCACTCAGCTCATGGACAGAATGCTTTGCCTGCAAGCAGTCACGCATTCTGTCCATGGCTGAGTTTATCATTAAAGTAGTACCCGACTCCCCACTTGGTATGGACGTATCTGGGTTCGCTGGGGCTCAATTCGATCTTCTCCCGCAGTCTTCGGATATGTACATCCACAGTGCGTACATCTCCGGGGTAGTCCGTGCCCCATACGAGTTTTAACAGATTTTCCCTGCTGTATACCTTGTCCGGATTCAGCATCAGAAGCTCCAGTACCTCAAACTCTTTGGCCGTCAGGCCGATCTCTTTTCTCTGAATATAAGCTCTTCTGCCATCACGATCCAGCTTCAGATCTCCGCTTTCGAGAATACCGCCGCTCTCTGCGGACGTTTTCTTCGGCTCCATGCGGCGCAGGATAGCTTTAATTCTTGCCTTGACCTCGAGAATATTGAAAGGCTTCGTTATGTAATCATCCGCACCGTATTCCAGTCCCAGAATCTTATCCATATCATCTCCCTTGGCGGTCAACATAATCACCGGTACATTGGAGAATTCCCGGATCTGCTGACAGACTTCAAATCCTGTCAGTTTGGGAAGCATGACATCCAGCAATATGATGTCGTATTCCTTGTTATGTGCCATCTCCAGTGCTTCCTCTCCGTCATAGGCACAGTCCACTTCCATATTGTCCTGTTCCAGACTGAAACGGATTCCCTTCACGATCAGCTTCTCATCATCCACTACCAGCACTCTCTTGCCTGCCATCTTCCTTAACCTCTTTATTTTACCTTTCTATTCCCTGTGTGTGATATTCTCATTGCACCGTAATCCTATCACATAACTTATCATAAGCATTCTGTTTGATCCCGGACACCTTCATAATGTCCTCCTTCGTCTGAAAAGCACCGTTTTTCTCCCGGTAGCGCACAATATCCGCTGCCCTGGATGCTCCGATTCCCGGAAGCGTACACAATTCTTCCGCGGATGCCGTGTTGATATTCACGAGTCCCTCTTCTGCCGCCTTCCCCGCAGCTTCCAGTTCTTCCGCCTCCGATGCTGTGGGAAAATACAATTTCTGTCCATCTGTCACGATTTCCGCCAGATTGACATAAAAAGGATCCGCCTCCGTTGTCATGCCACCGGCCAGTTCCAATGCCTCCGCGGCTCGGCTGCCCTCCGGCACCTCCACGACTCCCGGTGTCCGCACCGCACCACAGACATAGACATACACCGTCTGCGGCTCGACCACTCCGGTCTCTGCAGCCTGTTCCACAGATTCCAGCTCCGGGAATTCCGCAACGGATTCCCCGGGTGGAATCAGCACAATTGCTTCATCTGCTGTCCCACAGCCTGTCATAAATAACACGATGCATCCCAGCAAACCGATCAAACACCAATATTTTATTTTCGAAAAAAAATTAAAAACCATCATAGTCCCCTTCCTGTCGTTCACTCTCAGGGGATTGCCTCTCTATGCTGTCAACTTTCATTGTACTGGAATTATCCGGAATTTACAAGCCGTTTGTCAGCTTATTTCCACTTGAAAATTATGATACCTACGATTGCCACTGCCATGCCAACAGCCTTGCGCCACTCCCAGGGTTGCTTCTCCACACCGAACCATCCGAACAACTCGATGATATATGCCACAGCAAGCTGGGCGATCACAATGAGCATCACCGCTTTGGCCGGTCCCAGGGCATCCATGCTCCGAATCACCGTATAGGTAATAAAAGCACCGATGGCACCTCCAAGCAACATATATTTCGGCTCCACCTGCGCTATTTTCAGAAAGGAAGTCCGCTCCGTACACAGCCATGCTCCCAGGCATACCAGCAACGCCGTGAACTGTACAAATGCACTTGCGGTCCAGATACCGGAAGACTTTGTGACCTGGGTATTGAATACTCCCTGAATACTCATCAGCGCTCCGGAGACTAAAGCAATCAAAAAACCGATCATAGGATTCTACCACCTTTTCTTTTTAGTAGTAGTCTATCCCAGGACCGGTTCTTTCATTCCTGATTCGTCAATTCTCTGTATTTCCTAATTGCTGCGACATATTGTCCGCCAGCTGCTGCACCAGTGTCGTCACATCCTCGCCGTTCCACACCTTGGAAAACAGTACTTCCAGCTGCATCCAGAAATTCCCTGTCTCCAGCATTTTCGGAAGCGATACGCTGTCCGCATACTCATCGGCAAAAATCGTAAGTGCTCCATTATCCGCATTCTCCGCCGCATGAATGCTTGCAGGCATTTTACCGGAACGCTCATACAGTCCATCCGCATATTCTTCCGACAGATAAGCTGCAAAACGATCCGCAAGCTCCTTATGCTCCGAATAACCATTGATCACCGCCGCTCCGGTAACAGACAAAGATCTGCTCTGAAGCTCGGCACTGACATCCGGCATACGGGCAATTCCGTAGTTAAATGTAAGACTGCCGTCCGCTTTTGCATCCTCCAGCCGCTTTACCACATCCGTCGTTCCGATGGTGAACATGGTCTTGCCATCAATGAAGTCCTGGATCACGGAATCATAGGTCACGGTATCTGACTCAATGAAGAAGAACTGGTTCAGCGCCTTGTATACTTCCAGACACTGTATGGTCTCCGGATTGTTGATGTTGATATCATTTCTGTCATCACCGGGATCGCCGCCTACGATCATGTAATTACCCACGATCCAGTAGTTGTAAAAGATATTGTTCACATCCCATTTCATGACGCCTTCGACGCCCTCCGGTGCATCGAATGTATCCGCAATGTTCAACAGATCGTCCACCGTAGAGGGAAGTGCCTTGGCGAAATACTGTTCCGCCAGCGCGTTTACCGCTGCTTCGTCCGCGGTAACCTGATCTGTGGTCTGATCCTCCGGAAGAGAATCTTCCTCGATGATCTCCTCACCTTCTCCTACCGGTTCGTCATTGTCACTGCTACCGGACAGCTCTTTTTCCGCCTGTTGTGTCGCCCAGGTGCGGAGATAATCTTCATTGTATACCAGTGCACTGGTATCAAAATACACTGGATAACCAATGATTTTATCGTCATAGGTCACCGCTGCCAGTGCTGCCCGGGAAAAATGATCCGTATCGCAGATTCCCTCCGTATCCGGCACCTTTGTCGCCAGACCCGCCAGATATGCCTTCTCCAGGGAGTCACTGCTTAACAGATAGATATCCGGTATCTGAGCGGAATGCAGTGTCTCCTGATTGACCGCTTCCAGATATTCACTGTCGGAAGTCAGCACCGGGATCACACGGACCTTGTTCTGTTCTCCGAAAGACACTGCTGCCGCGTTGATATAGCCGGACAGAGCTTCATCCGAATACCAGCAGTAAATGGTCTCTTTCGCCCGAAACAGCTGCAGACGTTCTCCGGTATCCTGCGTCTGGCTCATTTCCTGCGTACTTCCGTAAACAGCTGCAGCAGCCATGGCGATCACAGCTGCTGTAGCAATCATTCTTTTTTTCAAAAACATAATTACCTTAAACCTCTTATTCGATACAGGTGTCCAAAATAGCGATCATTTCGTCCACGTTTTCTCTGGTAATGACGAGAGGAGGTACAAAACGAATAATATCCGCACCGGCATTGATCAGGATCAATCCCTTCTCCAATGCTCTGTTAATGATATCTCCCACCGGATGATCAAATACCAGACCCTGCATCAGGCCCACACCACGACGTTCCTGAATACAGTCGTACTTTTCAGCCAGCTCATTCAGACGCTGTTCCAGATAAGGAGCTACCTCTCTCACATGTTCTATTATATGGTCCTCTTCGAATAAATCAAGCACTTTTTCCACAGCGGCGCAGGCCAATGGGTTGCCACCGTAGGTGGTTCCGTGATCTCCTGCGGTCAGAGAATGCTGTGCAACCTTTTCCGTCATCATAAAAGCACCTACCGGCACACCGCAGCCCAGTGCCTTGGCAGAGGTCATGATATCCGGTTTCACGCCAAAACGCTGCCATGCATACATGTAACCGGTACGGCCCATACCACACTGGATCTCATCTAAGATCAGCAGGATATCCCTCTCGTCGCACAGATCCCGTACCTGCTTCAAAAATTCTTCCGTTGCGGGATACAGTCCACCCTCGCCCTGCACGGTCTCCATAATGATAGCGCAGGTCTTGTCCGTCACCTGATCCAGCACACTCTGAAAATTATTCAGATCGGCGAATTTAATATGACCGATCATAGGCTGGAATGCCTCACGGTACTTAGGATTGCCCGTCACGGACAGAGCACCCATGGTTCTGCCGTGGAAAGAATGGTTCATGGCAATGATCTCGTGATCGGTACAACCGTCTTTCAGATAGGCGTATTTTCTGGCTGCCTTGATGGCGCCCTCCACCGCTTCCGCACCGGAATTGGTGAAAAAGACCCGATCCATGCCGGATACTTTTTTGATCTTTCGTGCTGCTTCGATGGCGGGCACATTATAATAATAGTTGGAAGTGTGGATCACCTTGTCAATCTGTGCTTTCAGTGCATCGTTGTATGCTTTGTTCTGATATCCCAGTGCAAATACGGCTATACCCGCTACAAAATCCAGATATTTTTTACCGTCTATATCATACAGATACACACCATCGCCCTTATCCAGAACGATCTGGTACCGGTTATAGGTATGCAGCAGATCTTTTTCCGCTTCTGCAATATATTCTTTCATGGTGTCACTCATTTTATTTTTCCTCCTCATCGGATACGATCGCGGTACCGATACCCTGATTAGTGAAGATCTCCAGCAGCAGGCAGTGTGCCAGACGTCCGTCCAGGATATGTACGCGGTTTACACCGTTACGGATAGCGGAAGTACGGCAGCATGCCACCGCCGATGTAACCGTCGTGGATCAGTCCCTCTGCCTCGGAGGCTGTCAGTCTGGAGATAAAGGTGGACTTGTCGTTGATATCCTTGTACAGGCCTTCGATATCTGTCAGGAATGCCAGTTTCTCCGCATGTACTGCCTTTGCGATCGCGCACGCGGCATCATCCGCATTGATATTGTAAGTATGATAATCCTTGTCCAGTCCGATGGGAGCGATGATGGGCAGGTAATCCTTCTCCAGCATATCAAAGAGGATATCGGGATTTACGCCGGTGATCTCACCCACATAACCGATGTCCTGACCGTCGGAATATTTTTTCTCTACCTGGAGGAGTCCGCCGTCCTTGCCGCTGACACCAACCGCCTTGACACCGAGCTCTTCCACCATGGTCACCAGGCTCTTATTCACCTTGTTCAGTACCATTTCGGCGATTTCCATGGTCTCCTCGTCAGTGACACGCAGACCGTTGATGAACTTTGCTTCTTTGCCGACCTTGCCGACCCAGCGGCTGATCTCCTTACCACCGCCATGCACAATAATGGGTTTGAAGCCTACCAGCTTCAACAGCGTCACATCCTTAATGACGTTTTTCTGCAGTTCTTCGTTGCTCATGGCACTGCCGCCGTATTTTACCACAATGATCTTACGGTTGAATTTCTGTATGTAAGGAAGCGCCTCGATCAGCACTTCTGCTTTTTTCATTACCTGTTCCATATCTTTTTCCATTGTTCTGTCCATGCCTTTCCGCAGATATCTGATCCGCCCATCACTTATTTCTTCCGTATGTCGCGCACTGTCTTAGGAACGATAGTCTGCATTGATCTTCACATAGTCATAGCTTAGATCACAGCCCCATGCAGTCGCTTCCGCATCCCCCATATGCATATCCACCAGGGCGGTGACTTCCGGATCGGAGAGGATCTTCGTAGCCTCTTCCTCGCTGTAATCACATGCCACGCCATTACCGAAAATATGGATCTTACCGCTCTTACTCTCAAAATACAGATCTACATTTTCCGGATCGAATTTAGCTCCGGAATAGCCCAGTGCACAGAGGATACGTCCCCAGTTGGCATCATGTCCGAAGATAGCTGCCTTTGTCAGGGAAGAACAGATCACGGATTTTGCCAGGGTTCTGGCATCTTCCTTGCTGGCTGCATGGATCACTTTGGTCTCGAACAGCGCCGTTGCCCCTTCGCCGTCTCCTGCCATTTTTTTTGCCAGGAAGGTAGTGATCTCGTGCAATGCCTTGCAGAAGTTGTCGTAATCTTCACCCTCTGCGGTGATCTCCTCATTGCCTGCCATACCATTTGCCAGTACTAACAGTGTATCGTTGGTGGAAGTATCACCGTCCACGGAGATCATGTTAAAGGAATCTACTACGTCTGCGCTGACGCACTTCTGCAACATCTCTTTGGAAATGTTCACATCAGTGGTTACAAAGCCTAACATGGTGCACATATTCGGATGGATCATGCCGGAGCCCTTGCACATACCGCCTAATGTCACGGTCTTGCCGCCAATCTCGGTCTCAATGGCAATCTCCTTGGAAATGGTATCGGTGGTCATGATGGCATGAGCCGCATCGGAACCGGCCTCTAAGGTGTCCGCCTTAGCTGCCACCAGCTTTTTGATTCCGGCAGTAATCTTATCTACAGGAATCTGCATACCGATGACACCGGTGGATGCTACCAGTACCGCATCCGTGGGCACGCCTAACAGTTCTCCGGCACATTTTGCTTCTGCCTCACAGCAGTCCAGCCCCTGTCTGCCGGTGCAGGCATTGGCGATTCCGGAATTGACTACCACTGCCTGTGCAAATGCGGAATGCTCCACAATCTGCTTATCCCACAGCACGGGAGCCGCCTTTACCACGTTGGAGGTAAACGTACCTGCCACGGTGCAGGGTGCCTTACTTACGATCAGTGCCATATCCTTACGATTCTGATATTTAATGGCAGCCTCCACACCTGCTGCCTCAAAGCCTTTTGCTGCGGTCACACCGCCCTGGATCTGTTTCATATTGGAATGCTCTCCTTTCGATTCCGTTTCTATTTATTAAACGCTGTAATGTTCTCTTCATTCAAAGTAAAATCATAATAGTTCAGGTCTTCCCGCTTTGTCCAGCCAATGCATTTCCAGAAAGCATTACCGATATCGTTCTGGGTAAAAGCGATCAGGCTGACTTTATTGATGTGCTCCTCTTTCAGGGCATTCATACAGTGGACCACCATGGCTTTTCCTATGCCAAGTCTTCTATAATCTTCTCTCACACATACATGATACAGACAGCCCCGTCGTCCGTCATGACCGCATAGGATACCGCCCACTACGGTTCCGTCCTCCCCGACGGCTACCACACTGGTGCCGGGATTCCGGTGGATAAAACGCTCCACACCTTCCCTGGAATCATCGATACTCCGGATACCGAAGCCGTGAATGGTCATCCAGAGGGCGTGCAGACCGTCATAATCTTCTATGGTCATTGGTTTGATCGTAAACTGTTTGCTCATTGATGTATGTAATCCTTTCGTCCTTGTCCTGTGTCTGCTTTAAGGGAAGCAGGGAACCAGCTCCAGGCCTTCGCTCTCGGGAAGTCCGAACAGCAGGTTCATATTCTGTACTGCCTGACCGGCAGCGCCTTTTACCAGATTGTCGATGGCACCCATCATAATGACACGGTTGGTACGCGGGTCGATCCGGAAATTAACATCGACAAAGTTGCTGCCTGTCACAGAGAAATATTTCGTTATATCATTTCATACCTTCTGAGGATTTTTATTTTCATTTTTCATACCGAAATTTTCATACAGAAAGAAACCTCTTTCTCCCAAAAGAAGTCTGTGTCATTAGAAATTATGCATATATCAGCCCTTTGATCCGTCCTGCTGATGTATATATGTAATGATAACAGAACCATATGTGATAATACTGCTTGCAGTAATACTGGCTTCCCGAAAAAAGACCGTGTCTGGCAGACCACAAAGCGTTGCGGTAAGCCGGATCAGAGAACGTATTCTCGAAAAGATCCTGTTCTTCTGACCGGATACGGTCCGGCGTAATACCTCTGTAGAACCCCGCAGCATAGAATCTCCAAGCTGATCCGGGGAGCACATATCCTGCTCGGCGTTTTGTACCTGCAGTGTGCGAAGAATATCTGAGGATGCCGAAACAGACACGCCAAAATCAGGATCTGTCTTGACACGTTCAAAACACATCCCGGAGACTGTCAATATAATGATTAGACAGAGACTGATCCATCGTCTCATCTTATATGTCTCTTTCATCTGCAGCACCTCATTTCCAATATATTCTAGCAAAATTGAGAGGATTTTACAACTTATTGGAGATAACTTCCTGTTTTTTCTCATTTTAAATAAAAATAGCAAAAAACAGTTAAGTTATGGTACAATATTTCATAGGGAAATGTGATTTGGTTTATAACTCAAATGAAAAGAATCTGTTTAGGAAGGGATAATCCGTTTATGTATCATTTTTTGGTATTATTACAATACTTTGGAATTTTTGCATTAATTGTAGAAATTTTCTATGTGAGCCGGCAACAGAGTTCCAAACTGCAGATGGCATTAGTGCTTTTGTTGTATTCGTCCTTGATCAATATTGTGGGATATACTATGGAGATACAGGCAGGGAAACAGCAGGTTGCGATACAGGCAACAAAGTTTTCTTATTATGGTAAGCCGTTTGTTGTATTTTTTATGTATATGTTTATTATGGAGTACTGCAATCTGGTTGTGCCGAAGCTTCGCCGGAACATCCTCTTTGGAATCTGTATTTTAATCTGCGGTCTGGTGTCCACCAATGAGTACCACCATTTATATTCTTCCGTGTCCTATACCGAGAAGGGAATGTTTCCGCATCTGATCCTGAACCATGGTGTATTATATAATCTGTATAACGTATTTATTGCTTATTATTTTATTGTGATCCTTTGGGCGGCAATCCGTAAGCTGCGTCAGACGAAATCACTGATCATCAGGAAACAGCTTTTGATGATATTGGGAATGGTTCTGCTTAGTATGCTCAGCCTGGTTCTGTTCCTGCTGCACCTGACCAATGGATATGATACTACGGCACCTGCGTATCTGGCAGCCGCCTTTATATTTGAACGGCTGATGCGTAAATATCGGTTGTTTGATACCTTGACGCTGGCCCAGGAGGAAGCCGTCAATCATATGGCAAACGGCCTGATCGTTATAGGAACTGCGGGAGAGGTGATATACTCCAACGAGGAAGCAGACCGGATATTGAATTGTCTGGAGCAGGAAGAAGGAAAGCGAGAGCTGGAGGATTTAAAAAAGCTTGCCGAAAAGCAGGAATATCTTTTTCTGGATAAATGCGCAGCAGAGGACGGAGAGAAACATCACACAACGGAAAAGTGTGTTTATGAGCTGGCACTGCATGATATTTCCAAAGGTGAGAACAATTATGGACAGACTTTGACTATGGCAGAGATTACGGACCGGTATTATTATACAGAACGTCTCCAGCGCGACCTGAGGAGTAAGACCAGAGAGGTTGTGCGGATCCAGCGTGATATTATCGGTAGTTTTGCTGCTATGATCGAGGCAAGAGACGGCATTACCGGATTACATATCAAAAATACCGGGAATCTGGTGCGTGTGCTGGTCAATGTAATGGCAGTGGACAAACGCTACAGGGATATCATTACGCTGGAATATGCGGATATGGTGGCGGCTGCGGCGAGACTTCACGATATTGGAAAGATTGCCATTCCGGATCGTATTCTTCAGAAGGAAGGAAAGCTTACTGATGAAGAGTTTGCCATTATGAAGACACATCCCCAGGAGGGAGCGAAAATCCTCAAGCATACCCTGAAGGATCTGGAAAACGACGCATATTGTGAGATTGCTTATGATATGGCAATGTATCACCATGAGAAATATAATGGTGCCGGGTATCCGGAGGGGATCAAAGGAGAAGAAATCCCATTGTCAGCCCGGATCATGGCAGTGGCGGATGTCTATGATGCTCTCCGGTCCAAACGTCACTATAAAGAGGGATTTTCAAAGGAAAAGGCAGTCGCTATTATGGAAGAAAGTAAGGGGAGCCATTTTGATCCATACATTGATGAGCTGTTTTTGAAGCATATTGATGAGATGGAGGCTGTGATCGACACAGGAT
>ENA-OPXC01001617-OPXC01001617.1-human-gut-metagenome-genome-assembly--contig:-NODE-1617-length-15112-cov-2.082686_pt1 | contig 15112 bp, 11 predicted proteins | sample MGYA00241512_ERZ502016 | MGnify/ENA primary metagenome ERZ502016 (study PRJEB25962, sample SAMEA2043043) | human gut metagenome | biome: human gut; feature: human-associated habitat; material: faeces...
ACGGACAGATACAGATTATAACAGATGATGACGGAAAACTTGTATGGGAATGCCCTAACTGTGGCAACCGTGATCAGGATAAGATGAATGTTGCAAGAAGAACATGCGGCTATATCGGAACACAGTTCTGGAATCAGGGGCGTACCCAGGAAATCAAAGAAAGAGTACTTCATCTGTAAAATAAGTACCAGAAAGCAATTTTTTGGTTGTGAAAAAAAATAAATTGTTATATTATTAACTAAAAATGTGAAAGAAAGGGACATAGATTATGAATTCAGTAAAAAATAAAATTATGATACCGGTTCTTCTGCTTGCGGTTATAGCTTTTGCAACAAGTATTCTTAGTATTATGAATGCAGACAGCATCAGTAAAAAAGGCGATGATATAGCAAATAATTATCTTGTAACCATTGAAAATGTAGGTTATCTGTCAGAGAGTACACAGAAGCTTACAAGATCAGCATACAGCTACATAGTTGCTGAAGGAGATGCAGCCAAAAAGAGTGTTAAAGATAATATAGAAAGTTTAAAGTCAGAGATAGACGGATATATGAAAGATTATGAGCAGACGCTTGATGAAAATGAAGAGACTGCATATTCATCATATAAGAATTATTATTCCCAGTTTCTGACACAGTTTGGGGTACTTGAGAAATATGTAGATACTAATCAGACAGTCAATGCGTCAAAACTAGCCAATAATAATCTTGTTGATGTATGTAACAGTCTTGAATCAGCACTTGATAATATGACCAATAGTGAAGTTGAGGCAACGGATCATGCAATGAGACAGATGCATGCGTTAGCGGCATTTGCAAAGACTACGGGCGGTGTCTGTCTTGTAGTTGCAATTGGTGCACTCATTGTGGCATTCCTGATAAGTACAAGAAAAGTTGTAAATCCAATAGTAAAAACTAATAAAGAGCTTAAAGAAATAAGTGCACTTATCAATGATAATAATGGTGATCTTACTAAGAGAGTTAATGTTAAGTCATCTGATGAAATTGGACAGCTTGCACAGGGAATCAATCAGTTCCTTGATATACTCCAGAATACAATCGGAAAGATTGTAGAAGGTTCTAAGAATCTTGATAATATGATTAACTCTGTAGGTGAGAATGTTACAGTATCTAATGATAATGCACAGGATGTATCATCTGCTATGGAAGAGCTTTCTGCAACAATGCAGGAAATTGCGGCAACAATACAGACAGTGAACGATAATACAGAGTCAGTTGGAAAGAATGTTGTTGATATAGCTGATAAGACAGAACAGATTAACAATTATTCACAGGATATGCGTGAACGTGCGGATTCGCTTGCAAAGTCAGCTGATGAAAATAAACGTACAACCGATGAGATGGTTGGCAATATTGTAGGAACACTTAAAAAAGCAATTGAAGACAGCAAGAGTGTTGAGCGTGTAAATGAACTTACAGGCGAAATCCTTAATATTTCAAGCCAGACTAATCTTTTGGCACTTAATGCTTCAATCGAGGCTGCAAGAGCCGGTGAAGCCGGTAAAGGCTTTGCGGTTGTAGCTGATGAGATAAGACAGCTTGCTGATTCAAGCAGGGATACAGCTAATAACATCCAGGCAATAAATGAGCATGTAACAAGTGCTGTATACCAGCTTATTGATAATTCTAATAAAATTATCAAGTACATAGAAGAGACAATACTTGCAGATTACGATTCATTCGTACAAGCAGGTGCACAATATAATGAAGACGCATGTTACATAAGCGAGACAATGCAGGAATTCGCAGAAAAGACAGAAAAACTTAAAGAACTTATGAAAAATACAGTTGAGTCAATTGAAGGAATTTCAAGCGGTGTAGAGCAGAGCGCTAATGCTGTAACGTCGTCAGCAGTAAGTACATCTCAGCTTGTTGAGCAGATGAACAGCATAGATAAAGAGATGTCAGAAAGCAGGAATACAGTCGGTGAATTAAAAGCACAGACAGACGTATTCAAGAATTTTTAGTTAGGTAATCTTTAAAGATTTCCATATAAAACAAAAAATAAAACGGGGAGCTAAAGTTCGACAGCTGAGAGGGAACATGATTCCGACCCGAAAACCTGATACGGATAATGCCGTCGTAGGAAACTTATTATATGGATTTGTATAAATGATTTTTGCGATTATTTAGTACATTTCCTGCAATGTTTTTGTTTACTGCGTTGCGGTATTATGAGTATCTCGAATTTAACAATAAAGGAGATTAAAGTATGAGTTACACAACACAGATGGACGCAGCACGTCAGGGCATTGTAACAGAAGAAATGAAAGTAGTTGCCGAAAAAGAAAATATTGACGTTAAGGAGCTTATGTCACTTATGGCTAAAGGTCAGGTTATAATTCCTGCAAACAAGAATCATAAGTGCTTAAGCCCTAACGGTATAGGTTCAAAGCTCCGTACAAAAATCAATGTAAATCTTGGAACATCAAGAGACTGCGTTGATTTGAATATGGAGCTTGAAAAAGTTAATAATGCAGTTGCTATGGGAGCGGAAGCAATTATGGATCTCAGCTCATTTGGCGACACACAGAAGTTTAGAAGAAAGCTTACATCTGAATGTCCTGCAATAATAGGAACAGTTCCTATCTATGATGCTGTTGTATATTATCACAAAGCATTAAAGGATATTACAACACAGGAATGGCTTGACATCGTTGAGATGCATGCAAAAGATGGCGTTGACTTTATGACAATCCACTGCGGAATCAATAAGGCTACAGCAAAAAGATTTAAGGATGCAAAACGTCTTACAAATATTGTTTCAAGAGGCGGTTCTATAATATTTGCATGGATGGAAATGACAGGAAATGAAAATCCGTTCTATGAACATTATGACTGGATTCTTGATATCTGCAGAAAGTATGATGTCACAATGAGCTTAGGTGATGCGTGCCGTCCGGGATGTATAGCAGATGCTTCTGACATATCACAGATTGAGGAACTTGTAACACTTGGTGAACTCACAAAGAGAGCATGGGAAAAAGATGTACAGGTAATGGTCGAAGGTCCGGGACATATGCCGCTTAACCAGATTAAGGCAAATATGGAAATCCAGCAGACAATCTGCAAGGGAGCTCCTTTCTATGTATTGGGACCTCTCGTTACAGATGTAGCTCCGGGATATGATCATATAACAGCAGCAATCGGTGGTGCAATTGCTGCAACTTATGGTGCTTCATTCCTCTGCTATGTAACACCTGCAGAACATCTTCGTCTTCCGGACCTTGAAGATGTTAAGGAAGGAATTATTGCTTCAAGAATTGCTGCACATGCGGCTGATATAGCAAAGGGTGTTCCAGGTGCGGATGAATGGGATTACAAGATGAGCCTTGCAAGAAAGAAGCTTGACTGGGAGGCGATGTTTGACGTTGCTATTGACCCTGAGAAGGCAAGAAGATACAGAGAATCAGCGAAGCCGGAAAAGGAAGACACATGTTCAATGTGTGGTAACTTCTGTGCAGTTAAGAATATGAACAGAATCCTTGATGGCGAAATCGTAAGCATCTTTGATGAATGATAAATGAGAAAATAAATATTTTTACAGAATTCCTGATTTAGCGGACGAAAGGGCTGTGGCTTTAACGATTGAAAATTGTTAAGGTACAGTCCTTTTTTTGCAGCGTGCATAATCGGGGCTGCGAAAGTAACTGGGCTTATGGTGTTAATTAGGTCTACGGTACTGTGCAAATTTTGAAGAAATGTATATTTTTGACGAAAAAAGTTTTGAAGAAATGCATGATTTTGGGGAAAATAATATTGAAGAATTGCAATGTGGGTGATATGATGATAAAGGAAATGCCGATTAAGGTGAAAAAATCACATGAAAATAAATATAAACACAAAATAAAAAAATAAAATGCGAATTAAAGAGAAAAAAACGTACTATATAATATGTGTGATTAAGGAGGCAATATATGCTAATAAGGTTTAATGTTAAAAATTTTTTGTCTTTTTCGGAAAGAGATAATGGCATGTCAGAAGAGTTTTCAATGTTGGCTGGAAAAGTTAGAAATAAATATACACATTTATACGATAATGGTAAAATAAAATTGCTTAAATTTGCTGCAATTTTCGGTGCTAATGCATCTGGAAAATCTAATTTGGTTAAAGCAATAGATTTTATGAGAACTATCGTTTTGTATGGACTTCCAAAAGGACATACTGAAAAGTACTGCAAAATAGATGAGATAAATAAGGAAAAATCAAGCTATTTTGAGATGGAAATAATGATTGAAAATAGATATTATGCATATGGATTTGAGATTATTTTAAATCAGAGCAGATTTACTTCGGAGTGGCTGTTTGAGCTTACAAGTGATAATAAAGAAAAACTGATTTTCAGCAGAGATATTGAAAATGGAAGTTATGAATTTGGTGAAAGTTTAAAAGTTAAAGGATTAATTGATAAACTTGAGGTTTATGCTGAAGATATACAGGAAGATGGCAGTGTATTGTTACTTTCAATGATGAATAAAAATAAAAAGACACTGTATCAACAATATGATAAGGCAAAGGTGTTTCAAAATGTATATAAATGGATTTCTTTTGGAGTAGATGTTAATTATCCAAGCAGTCCCATTTCGGATTATTCATATATGGCGAAAACTGAAAATGTAGAAGAAATTTGCAGAATCATTTCGGCATTTGGAACTGGTATTACAGGATTTAAGATGGTTGAGGTTTCACCTGAAAAAGTATTGAATAACATACCACAAAATATAAAAGAGGACATTCTGTCTAATATTGAAAAGAGAGTTGTACGAATGAAGAATAATGATAATGTACAGGAAATAGGAATAGTTATGCGTTCTTCAAAAGATTTTTTTATTTTGAGTGTTGATAAGGAAGAAAATTTAACATGTAAAACAATTAAGTTTTCACATGGCGATAAAAAGGCGTTATTTGATATATCAGAAGAGTCGGATGGAACTATAAGGATATTGGATTTGCTGGAAGTATTACTTTCTGGAGAGGGAAAAACTTATGTGATAGATGAATTGGACAGATGTCTTCATCCAAGCCTTACTTATAAATTTGTAAGTACATTTTTGCAGCTGGCATCTAAAAGAAATATTCAATTAATTGTAACTACACATGAATCAAGATTAATGGATTTTGACTTATTACGCCGTGATGAAATTTGGTTTGTAAATAAGAGAAAAAATGGTCAAAGTAATATATATTCATTAGAAGAATATAATGCGAGATTTGATAAAAAAATAGATAAGGCCTATTTAGAAGGAAGATATGGTGGGGTTCCGTTATTTAGCACAGTTTTTCCAGTGGAAGATGAGGTGTAGCGGATGAGAGAAAGCAGAACATTTGCAGAACGTACAAAGGTATTAAAATCCGATGAAACAATAAAAAAATATTTCCTTATCTATGAAGGAACAAATACAGAGATGATTTATTTTGATGCGGTGAGGTCTTTACGTGAAGAAATAGGAATAAATCCGTTAATTGAGCTGGTTCCTGTTATTAGAAGTTTTAGCGAGGAAAAATGGAGTAATCCTAAAAAAATTCTAGATAGAATAATTCAGAATCTTGATGAGAGTGCAAAAAGAACAATGACATATGAATCATTGATGAACCGTATTATGGATTATTTTTATGATACAGAAATAATTGCAATGAGCAAAGTTATGGCATATAATGTGTGGAAAACAATGCAGGAAGTGTGTAAAGAAAATTTAGAAAAATCACTTGATGACATTGTTGAAGATGTTGAGGATGCATGTGGTGTATTTGTTGAGTATCTTGAGAAAAAATATCAATTGGAAAATGTTATTAGTGATATATCTGAAATTATAGAAAATGGCGGGATAACATACGATAAAACTTTAGATAAAATATGTCTGATAGTTGATAGGGATAAAGATAGTTTTGTATCTGGTCAATACAAATATGTGGTTGATAAATGTAAAGAATGCGGCTTTATGTTGTGTGTATCCAATCCGTGCTTTGAATTTTGGCTGCTTTTACACTTTGATGAAGTATTATCTTTGGATAAAGATAAATTGCTTAATAATCCTAAGATGAATGCAAAAAGAAGATATGCGGAATATTCTTTAAAGATAGTTTATCCTGGATATAGGAAAAGCTCGTATTGTGCGGAGAGATTTGTTAAGAATATAGATATTGCTATTGAAAATGAGAAAAAATTTTGTGAAGATATAAATGAATTGGAACATACAGTAGGAAGTAATATTGGGGTCTTGATTGAAGAAATGAGGAGACATTAGAAGAGATAAAAGAAGCGTTTTTATCAAAAGACAGAAAAATAGCAAGAAGAGCCAAAGCATTTAATCTTATATAAATTAAATGATTATATTATAAAACTTCCGGGAATTATATAATTTTCGGAAGTTTTCTGTTTCGACAAAAAAACATACAATATGTTGACTAACAAAAATACAGATGATAAACTACTAGGTGGTGCATTATGTTTTGTAGTATTGTTTTTTTAAGTACATTTTAAGTGTATGAATACAATGGTAGAAGGATAGATATGATATTTAGTAGAAAAGCTAAGCAGGCAGAGTACATAGTTGATGTGCACTGTCATATTCTTCCGGGAATTGATGATGGTTCAAGAAGCATGGAGGAGACATTGAAGATGCTTCGCATTGCTGCAGATGAGGGAATAACACATGTTATTGCAACACCTCACTACAAGCTTGAACATAATAATGCGACACCCGGACAAGTTGACGAACTTATAGATGCAGTTCAGGCAGAAGCCAGTAAAAATAACATCCCGATAGTTATTTATCAGGGAAATGAAGTTTTATTTTTTAATGAATTTGATGAGTATCTTGAAAATAAGAGCTTTTGCAGAATGAATTATGGAGATTACGTTCTTACAGAATTTCTTCCAACCGACAGATTCAGTTATATCCGCAATGCGGTAGATGATGTGTTGAGTACGGGATGTGTTCCGATAGTTGCACATGTTGAGAGATATGAATGCATGGCTTCCAACATTGAAAATGTAAGAACAATCCGCAATATGGGAGCGGATATACAGATTAACGCTTCGAGTGTTACAGGCGGTGGCGGAAAGAATGTCAAGAAGTTTGTTCACAGCCTGCTAAAAGAGCAGTTCGTTGATTATATAGGAACAGATGCACACAGATGTGAAGGCAGCCGCGTTCCCAATATACGTGAATGCAGCAATATTCTTTACAAAAAATATGATGAAAAATATGTTGACTCCATATTATATGGCAATGCAATGGACAGAATTATACAGTAAGCAGCACATTGAAATGCGATTATTTATATATTTAAGAAATGAGGAGAAATACAGAAAATGAATCAGCAGAACAAAGAAAATACTGATGAAATCGAAATTGACTTAGGAGAAATATTCGGTCTGTTACTTCACAGACTCTGGCTCATCCTTTTATGTGGCATTGTATGCGGCATTATAGGATTTATCGTAAGCAGTTTTATCATTACACCAAAGTATGATTCGACAACAAAGATTTACATACTTAACAGGCAGAATAATGATAATCTTACATTAAGTGATACACAGCTTGCTTCACAGCTTACAAAGGACTACACAGAACTCGTAAAGAGCCGTTATGTATTAGAGACAGTTATAAAGCAGTGCGGACTTAATGAATCATATGGAAAGCTTCTTGACCGTGTTACAGTTGCCAATACAACAGATACGCGTATTATTTCTATAACAGTGCGTGATGAAAGTCCACAGGCAGCACAGACAATAGCTAATGCTATAAGAACAGTATCTGCAAGCCACATTAAGTCGGTTATGGATATAGAAGCTGTCAATGTTGTTGATGAGGCTAATCTTCCATTATCACCTGCCGCACCATCTATTACAAAGTACACAGCACTTGCGGCAGCAATCGGTATCGTGCTTAGTGCGATAATTATTGTTATATGCTATCTTCTTGATGATACAATCAAGTCATCAGAAGATATTGAAAAATATCTTGGACTTAGCACACTTGCCCTGATACCTCTTAATACAGGAGAAGAACTTTCTAAGAAAGGTGACAGAAGAGGCAGCGAGAGAAGAAGTGCCAGAACTGAGGAAGAAAGCGGTGTTAACAAAGAAACTGTAAAAGCACCTTCAGGCAGACGTACATCAGGACAGGCATCATCACCAGCAGCAAAGCCAAATAACCAGAGAGCAAATGCTTCTAATTCAAAGAATCAGACAAAGCAGAAAGTTGAACTTAACAATTCTTCAACATCAAGAAAAGTTAAGACATCCGAAGCAGCAAAGAAATATCTTGATGATGGAATAGAACTTATTGATGATTGAGCAAAAGTTGAAAGGGATTAAACAATGCAGGAATTTACAATAAAGCAGACAATACTTGATTATAGAAGCAAAGAAGCATTTAAGACATTAAGAACTAACATAGAATTTTCTGGTGAGGATACAAAGGTAATATTTCTTACCAGTACAACACCTAATGAAGGTAAGAGTACAGTTTCATTTGAACTTGCACAGTCATTTGCACAGAATGGAATGAAAACACTTCTTATAGATGCCGATCTCAGAAAATCAGTTATGAAATCAAGAGGTAAGAAAGGTAAAGTAAAGTATGGACTTACACATTATCTTTCAGGAAAGACAACATTTGAGAATGCACTGTGTGTAAGTGATGTAGATAATTTCTACATGATATTTGCAGGTCCGGTGCCACCAAACCCAAGTGAGCTTCTCGGCAATGACAGATTTAAGAATATGATAGAAGCATCAAGAAAGATGTTTGATATAGTAATCGTTGATACACCTCCTATCGGAAGTGTCATTGATGCGGCAGTAGTATCTAAGTTCTGTGACGGAGGTATCCTTGTAATCGGATGTGGCGATATAAGTTACAGATATGCAAGAAAGTCAAAAGAACAGCTTGAACTTGCAGGCTGCAAAATACTAGGCTGTGTACTTAACAAAGTTAATTTTTCAAGCAACAGCTATTATGGCAAGTATTATGGTAAATATTACGGCAAATACTATGGCAAGTATTATGGCAATTACAGCAATGAAGACAATTAATCTGATGAACATATAATCCGTAAGGGTTATATGTTCATCACATATATAAAAACAAGTCTACCAAAGATAGAGTTATAATATTTACGAAAAATTAGGGGGAGGGGTAATACAAAATGCAGTATTGCTCCAACGGAAAGTATGAGGGATAACGAATGTATAGGAAAAAGTCAAATGGATGGTTCAAACATTTCGATTTTATAATAATTGATTTATTATGTGTCCAGTTTTCATATGTACTGGCATACTTTTTCCGTCATGGATTGACGAACCTTTATGAAGTTGAGTTATACAGAAATATGGCATTGATGATAGAAATTGCCGATTTGATAGTTATCTTTATGCTCGAACAGTACAAGGGTGTCCTAAGGAGAGGATATTACAACGAATTCGTGTCAGTATTAAAGCAGATGATATTTATTGAATTAATATCAAGTATGTATCTGTTTACAATAAAGAGTGGCGGATTTTCACGTGTTGTATTATATCTGATTGGAGCTTTTTATCTTGAACTTTCTTATATAACAAGAGTCTTGTGGAAAAACCACCTTAAAAAGAAAATGGAAGAGGGCGGCAAGCGTTCTCTTTTAATAGTGACAACAAGAGCATCTGCCGAGGATGTTATAAAGAATGTGCGTGCTGAGAATTATGACATGTTCAATATAAGCGGACTTGTAATCTCTGATTCTGATATGACAGGCAGAACAATAGGCGGCGTAAAAGTTGTTGCCAATATGCAGAATGTCAGTAAATACATATTAAAGAACTGGGTAGATGAAGTATTTATCAACATGGAATCTAGAACGGAATATCCGCAGGAACTCGTTGACGACCTCGTTGAAATGGGTGTTGTTGTTCATTTTAATCTTTATAATATCGAAAATGTTGCAGGAAACAGACATGCAGTTGAAAGACTCGGTAATTATATGGTTCTTACATCAAGCATGAACTATGCGACAAACAAGCAGGCATTTGCAAAACGAACAATGGATATTGCAGGCGGTATAGTCGGATGTATCTTCACCGGAATCATCTTTATATTTATAGCACCTGTTATATATATAAGCTCGCCGGGACCTATCTTTTTCTCACAGACAAGAGTAGGTCAGAATGGCAAACGATTTAAAATCTACAAATTCCGCAGCATGTACATGGATGCAGAGGAACGAAAAAAAGAACTTATGGCACAAAACCGCGTAAAAGACGGCATGATGTTCAAGATGGACTTTGACCCGCGAATCATCGGCAACAAAATCCTTCCTGACGGCACAAAAAAGACAGGCATCGGTCACTTCATCCGTGTTACATCACTCGATGAATTCCCACAGTTTTTTAATGTGCTTAAAGGTGACATGTCACTTGTCGGCACACGTCCCCCAACGGAGGACGAAGTTGAAAAGTACGACCTTCACCACCGTGCTCGCCTCGCTACCAAACCCGGCATAACCGGCATGTGGCAGGTCAGCGGCCGCAGCAAAATCACAGATTTTGAGGAAATTGTAAGGCTTGACACGGAGTATATCGAGAAGTGGAGTATCGGGCTGGATATTAAGATTTTGGTGAAGACTTTTGCTGTTGTATTTAAGAAAGATGGATCGATGTAGGAGATAGGAGAAAAATATGTCCAAATTGAAATTCATGAATATAGAAGTTGATAATTTGACAATGAGTGAAGCGATAAATGCTATGGATTTGTTGATTCAAAATAAAGAAAATGCTTATGTTGTTACACCAAATGTTGATCATATTGTTCAGTTAGAAAAGGACAGTGAGTTTAGGAAATGTTATGATGAGGCGAGTCTTGTTTTAACAGATGGAAAACCGCTAATCTGGATTTCGAAATTATATAAAAAACCAATTAAAGAGAAAATATCAGGTTCGGATGTATTTCCGCAGTTATGCGGATTGGCAGAGAAAAAAGGATATAAGATATTTTTTTTAGGTGCGGCTGAAGGGGTGGCTCAAAAGGCTGCCGAGAACATAAAAGAAAAATATCCCGATATACGGATAGTTGGTACATATTCTCCGGAATATGGATTTGAGAAAGATGAAGAAAAAGTCAAAAAAGTAGTTGGAATTGTAAAAGAAACAAATCCGGATATTTTAATTGTTGCATTAGGAGCACCAAAACAGGAAAAATTTATATATAATAATAGAAATGAGTTAGAAGTTCCGTTATCATTGGGGCTAGGGGCAACTTTGGATTTTGAAGCTGGAAATGTGAAAAGAGCACCTGTTTGGATGAGTGCACATGGATTAGAGTGGCTGTATAGAATATTTCAAGAACCCAAAAGAATGTTTAAAAGATATTTTGTTGATTTTATAAAAATAGTTCCGTTGATATGGAAATACAAATAATAATTGTACTATAGCAAACTAAAGCCAGAGGAATATATATGAGAATATTATTTTTAACAAATTTATTGCCGTATCCGTTAGACAACGGTGGAAAAATAAAAACATATACAACTATTAAATCTTTTTTTAGAACTGGTTATGAGGTGGATTTATTGTGTTTTAAGGAACAAGATGATTTAATGTTTGAAGAAGAGTCTGAAATGTTAAAGATGTGTAAATCCGTTAATCAGGTACAATTAACTTTAACTACAGCTGGAAATGAAAAATATATGATTGGTATAGCAATTAAGAGTTTGTTTTCTAAACTTCCGTTTTCTATATATAAATATAAATCAAAAAAGATGTTGGAAAATATATATTCTAAAGATGGCGAATTGTATGATGTTGTATATTTTGACCATTTACCAATGTGTGTGTATTTAAAGGATGTACGTAAGTTATGGCCTAAGGCTAGAATTATATTAGATGAACATAATTGTGAATCTAATATAACTAGAAGAAAGGAAAAAGAATCAAAAATATTTTTAAAAAAATGTTTTCTTAAATTAGAAAACTATAAACTGGAAAAATTTGAAACTTATTCAATAAATAATGTTAGTAAAACAATTGTTGTTTCTAAAGAGGATTATAACTCATTACGGTTATTATTGAAAAAAGAGTTTGAGCATGAGATTATTCCTATAGGTGTTCCTGATAGAGGCTTAAAGAAAAATAAATATACTAATATTTTGAAAATTTTATTTATTGGCACGCTTACATGGGAACCTAATAATTTAGGATTGATTTGGTTTTTGAAAGAAGTTATGCCAATTATAGAAAGCAAAAAAATAAATTATCATTTATATATAGTAGGAAGGAATCCTAGTAGTGATGTTAAAAAATTATGTGAAAAATATAAAAATAGTATAACAATTACAGGGTATGTAGATTCTGTAGATGAATATTACGATAAATGTGATTGTACTATTGTGCCGTTGTTTATTGGAAGTGGTCAGCGTGTGAAGTTAATAGAGGCATTTTCTAAGGGAATGCCTGCAATTTCAACAGAAATAGGAGCCGAAGGATTAGAATACATAAATAACGAAAGTATTATTATTGCAAATGACAAGGAAACTTTTGCAGATGCTATTTTATTAATGCAAAATGAAAAGATTAGGTTAAAGCTTGGAGATAATGGAAGAAAAATATATGATAAATTATATTCAACAGAAGCAATTGAAAAAATCATTTCAAATGTCGTAAATATAAGATAAGTGATATTTCTTGCTTGAAAAGTTGTATATATAAGTGGTACTATTTTAAATTGATAATTTTATGTTAAAGTAATTAATACGTGTGTTTTAAAGGGAGAAAGATGAGAATTTTACAGCTAGGTATTGTAATTATGTGGTTAATATTATGTATTTATTACATACCATATTCAATAGTTTATAGGAATTTAAAATCATTGAAGTTTGTCACTGTAGCATTGATATTGCAAAATATAATGAGTTTATTTGCTAGCAATACACTTCCTAGTTTTGTTGCTTCATTTATAATATTATATAAAGAAATTATATTATGGGGAACTGTAGTTTGGACAATTTTAACGAAACGAAAAATTAAAAAAAGTGGTATGTCTGTTATTTTATTTATTATTTGTGTTATATTTTCAATGTTTCGAGGGAATATAGCGGTATATACAAAATTTGTATGTTTTAGACAATTGATGACACCGGTTATTTTATTATTATATGGACGATGCTTAAATATATCAGAAAATGAAAAAATTGATTTTTTGAAATTTATTGTTAATATTGGAATTTTTCAGGCAATATTTGGTGTGATTGAGGAATTTATTTTGGGAGATAAGTTCTGGTTAACATTAAATATATCAAAATTATTTGAGACAAAAGGTTTCTCAAGATGGATTATAGCGGGAATGCCAGGAAATTATTACAGTGCTGATTTTTATTCAATTATAGGAAGAAGTGTAAGACGTTTAGTTGGTATAACTACGGATCCACTTTTATCTGCACATTTTATGGCATTTTCAGTAGTTATACTATTGTATTTAGATAATGAAAATATAAATAAAAGAAATTTTGAGATTGTGTTATTAACTATAGCAACTGTTCTTACGTTGTCAAAAGGTGCAATATTAATAATTGCGATAGCTTTCATATATAAAATATGGATTAAAAATAAAAATGTCGCAATATTTTTATTCATATTTGCAGTTGTTGGATTAGTAGGTATTATACAAAGTAATATTTTACGAACAGTTTCAATACATCTTGATGGATTAATAACTGCAACTAGGGGGATAACTTTTCTAGGAGGGGGGATTGGTACTTCAGGAAATTTAGCATCATTAGGGGGAAATAGTACAACATCAGGTGAGAGTTTTTTCGGAATGATACTTGGACAAATGGGGGTAGCTGGTTTATTAGTATTTATATTAATGATAAAGAAGATGACTAAATTTGTTTTTTTAAAGGCAAATGACATGTATATATATGCTATAGTTGCATATATAATTGCAGTTACAATAGAGGCCATAGTATCTGAATCAGCTATTAATTTTGTTGGAAGCGGAGTTGCTTTTATTGCATTAGGTTTATTTTCGATTACAAATAAAATAACCACAAGAAAAAATTATTTACAGATTTGAAAGAGGACAATATGAAAATAGGAGTTTTAACATTTCATCGAGTGTATAATTATGGTGCTGTTATTCAAGCATATTGTACGCAAAAAATTATTGATGATTTAGGCATAGATAATGAAATAATAGATTATACGATTCCAAAACAAAAGGATTATACAGATTTATACAGTAAAAAAAATGGAATTAAACGATTAATAAAAACATTGCTATTGATTCCTTTCCATAGTGAAAGGGTATCAAGAAAGAAAAAATTTGATCTTTTTATTAATTCAATGAGATTATCAGATAGATGTTATTTGAAAAGTAGAAGTTTATATGAAACTAATGAGAATTATGATTGTTTTTTAGTTGGAAGTGATCAGGTTTGGAATGTAACTAAAAAAGCGGAATCATCAGATGCGTATTTTCTTAATTTTGTTAATAAGGGAAAAAGAAAAATATCATATGCTTCAAGCATAGGGGTCGCAACATATCAAGATCTTATAAAAAAACAACAGTATTTAAAACAATTTAATATGATTTACGGATACATTAGAGTAAGCAGTGACAAACAGACTGTAGAAAACCAACGTTTCGAAATTAATAATTTCTGCGAACGTGAAAATTTAAAAATTGATGGTTGGATAGAAGAAACCATCAGCGGTACAAAATCCTATAGCAAAAGAGAGTTAGGTAAACTACTCAAGCAAATCCAAAAGGACGATCTTATAATTTGTGCAGAACTTTCACGCTTAGGAAGAAATCTTTTTATGATAATGGAAATTCTTAACCTTTGCATGAGTAAAGAATGTAGGGTCTGGACAATCAAAGACAATTATCGTTTAGGCGAGGATATTCAAAGCAAAGTATTAGCATTTGCCTTTGGCTTATCGGCAGAAATTGAACGTAATCTAATTAGCCAACGCACCAAAGAAGCATTATTACGAAAAAAAGCAGAGGGTGTAATCTTAGGCCGTCCAAAAGGAAAGAAAAGCTCTCCTGAAAAATACAAATTATATAAAAAAAGGAACTTGATTCAGGAACTTTTAAATGCAAATATATCTA
>ENA-OPXC01001618-OPXC01001618.1-human-gut-metagenome-genome-assembly--contig:-NODE-1618-length-15105-cov-1.964784_pt1 | contig 15105 bp, 8 predicted proteins | sample MGYA00241512_ERZ502016 | MGnify/ENA primary metagenome ERZ502016 (study PRJEB25962, sample SAMEA2043043) | human gut metagenome | biome: human gut; feature: human-associated habitat; material: faeces...
CCACCATCACCAATGTTGATTTCGACCCCCAGACGGTGGCGCAGCTGACCGATAAGGTCTGGAAGGCCAAGCAGGAAGCCTTTGCCTCGGCCAGCCCTGCACCTGCACCAGTGTCCGACTACGATATGCAGAAGCTGTGGCAGGAGCCGGACCCCGACCGGAAGAGCCTGTGCTCCTTTGTCCTCTTTGGGCTGCGCGGCATGGCAGCTTACTCCTACCACGCGCGGGTGCTGGGCTATACCGATGGCGAGATCGACCTGTTTTTCTGCACGGCGCTGCGGGCCATCGCACAGGAGCGGGACAAGGACAAGCTCTTCCAGCTGGTGGAGGACACCGGGCGGATGGCCTACCGGGTCATGGCTGAGCTGGACAAGGCCAACACCGGCGCGTTTGGCGATCCGGAACCGGTGCAGGTGCCTCTGACCATTGAAAAGGGGCCGTTCATCGTGATTTCCGGCCACGACCTCTACGACGCACAGCAGCTGCTGGAACAGACTGCAGGCCGGGGCGTCAACGTCTACACCCACTCGGAGATGCTGCCCGCCCACGGCTACCCGGAGCTGAAGCGCCGCTACCCCCACCTCAAGGGCAACTTTGGCACCGCATGGCAGAACCAGCAGCGGGAGTTCGAGGACATCCCCGCGCCCATCCTGTTCACCACCAACTGCATCATGCCCCTGCGCGCCAGCTACGCCGACCGGGTGTTCACCACCTCGGTGGTGGCTTACCCCGGCGTGCCCCACATCGACGAAGGGCGCGACTTTTCCCCGGTGATCGAAAAGGCGCTGGAGCTGGGCGGCTACGCGCAGGACACCCTGCTGCCCGGCCTGAACGGCGGCTCCACGGTGACCACCGGTTTTGCCCGCACCGCCGTGCTGCAGCACGCGGACGAGATCGTGCAGGCGGTGCGGGACGGTAAGCTGCGGCACTTCTTTCTGGTGGGCGGCTGCGACGGTACCCGGCCCAGCCGCCGCTACTACACCGAGTTTGCCCGCCTTACCCCGCCCGACACCATCCTGCTGACCCTGGCCTGCGGCAAGTTCCGCCTGAACGACCTGCCCCTTGGCACCGTGCCGGGCACCGGCCTGCCCCGCATCCTGGACGTGGGCCAGTGCAACGACGCCTACAGCGCCATCCGCATCGCATTGGCGCTGGCCGACGCCTTTGGCTGCGGCGTCAACGACCTGCCCCTCTCGCTGGTGCTGTGCTGGTTTGAGCAGAAGGCCGTGTGCATCCTCATCGCGCTGCTGGCGCTGGGCATCCGGAACATCCGGCTGGGGCCTACCCTGCCCCCGTTCCTCTCGCCGGGGGTGGTGCGCACCCTGCAGGAACGGTACGGCCTCAAGCCCATTGCCACCCCGGAAGCCGACCTGCAGGCCATTCTGGGCGGGTGAGGTTTTGTTTGTATGCCGCGCACAGCTGCGGGGGCTCGCGGCGTTTCGCACAAGAAGCGGCGCAATGTGTGTAGCATATTTAGTGCAGCTGTCACTTGAAATTTTTTCAGGAATCTGTATAATATCAGGTATCGGAACAAAGGCGTTCCGCAGGGGCATCCTGTGCCCTTGCGGGGCGCTTTTTTCTTTTTGCAGGGGATAAAAAGCTGCGGAGGGTGCCGCAGCCCCCGGTAAACAAGTAAAAAGGATGGGAAAGACTATGGAAAACTTTACGGAGCAGAAAACCACCCTTGGTCTGTACGACCCACAGTTCGAGCACGATGCCTGCGGCATCGGCGCTGTGGTGGACATCAAGGGACGTAAAAGCCACCAGACGGTGGACGATGCACTGTCCATCGTGGAGCGGCTGGAGCACCGCGCCGGTAAGGACGCCGAGGGCAAGACCGGCGACGGCGTGGGCATCCTGCTGCAGATCAGCCACAAGTTCTTCTCCAAGGTCGCCGAGGAGCTGAACATCCGGCTGGGCAACGAGCGGGAGTACGGCGTGGGTATGTTCTTCTTCCCCCAGAACGAGCACCTGCGGGCACAGGCCATGAAGCTGTTCGAGGTGGTCACCCGCAAGGAGGGACTGGAGTTTCTGGCATGGCGCGAGGTGCCCGTGGATCCCGATGCCGTGGGTCAGAAGGCGCGGGACTGTATGCCCGCCATCTGGCAGTGCTTCATCAAAAAGCCCGCCAAGGTAAGCAAGGGCATCGAGTTTGACCGCCGCCTGTACATTGTGCGCCGCGTGTTCGAGCAGGCCAGCAACGGCACCTATGTGCCCAGCCTGTCCAGCCGCACCATCGTGTACAAGGGTATGTTCCTTGTGCACGACCTGCGCCGCTTCTATGCCGACCTGCAGGACCCGGACTATGAGTCCGCCATCGGCATGGTGCACAGCCGCTTTTCTACCAACACCAACCCCAGCTGGATGCGTGCACACCCCAACCGCTTCATCCTGCATAACGGCGAGATCAACACCATCAAGGGCAACACCGACGCCATGCTGGCGCGTGAGGAGAGCATCTCCAGCCCCATTCTGCAGGACGACATGAACAAGATCCTGCCCATCATCAACACCTCCGGTTCGGACTCCGCCATGCTGGACAACACCCTTGAGTTTATGGTGATGAACGGCATGGACCTGCCGCTGGCTGTGATGATCACCATCCCCGAGCCGTGGGAGAACAACAAGAACATCAGCCAGAAAAAGCGGGATTTCTACCAGTACTACGCCACCATGCTGGAGCCTTGGGACGGCCCTGCCGCCATCCTGTTCTCGGACGGCGATGTGATGGGCGCGGTGCTGGACCGCAACGGTCTGCGCCCCAGCCGCTACTACATCACCAAGGACGGCCGCATGATCCTGTCCTCTGAGGTGGGCGTGCTGGAATGCGACCCGGAGAACATTCTGGTCAAGGAGCGTCTGCGCCCCGGCAAAATGCTGCTGGTGGATACCGTCAAGGGCGAAGTGGTGGACGACGAAAAGCTGAAGGAGCTTTACGCCAGCCGCGAGCCCTACGGCGAGTGGATCGACCGCAATCTGGTGCAGCTGAGCGGGCTGAAGATTCCCAACGTGAAGGTGGAAAGCTACACCGGCGAGCAGCTGACCCGGCTGCAGAAGGTGTTCGGCTACAAGTACGAGGACGTGAACACCATGATCCTTGCCATGGCGCGGGCGGGCGCAGAGCCCTCCGGTGCCATGGGTACCGACACCCCGCTGGCTGTGCTCAGCAGCCAGCACCCCCCGCTGTTCAACTACTTCAAGCAGCGGTTCGCGCAGGTGACCAACCCCCCTATCGATGCCATCCGGGAAAAGGTGGTCACCTCCACCAGCGTTTACATCGGTGCCCACGGCAATCTGCTGGAGGATAAGCCGGAGAACTGCAAGGTGCTCAAGGTGCACAACCCCATCCTGACCAACACTGACCTGCTGAAGATCAAGTACATGAACGTGCCGGGCTTCAAGGTGGCTACGGTGTCCATCAACTACTACAAGAACACCAGTCTGGAAAAGGCCATCGACCGGGTATTTCTGGAGGTCGACCGCGCCTACAAGGAGGGTGCGAACATCATCATCCTGTCTGACCGGGATGTGGACGAATACCATGTAACCATCCCCAGCCTGCTGGCGGTCTCGGCAGTGTCCCAGTACCTCATCCGCACCAAAAAGAGCACCGCACTGGCGCTGATTTTGGAGAGCGCCGAGCCCCGGGAGGTGCACCACTTTGCCACCCTGCTGGGCTACGGTGCCTGCGCCATCAACCCCTATCTGGCACACGAGACCATCGGGCAGCTGATCGACGAGGGTCTGCTGGACAAGGACTATTACGCCGCTGTGCAGGACTACGACAACGCCATCCTCAACGGCATCGTAAAAATTGCCTCCAAGATGGGCATTTCCACCATCCAGAGCTACCAGAGCAGCCAGATCTTTGAGGCTGTGGGCATCTCGAAGGAGGTCATCGACAAATACTTCACCGGCACGGTGAGCCGTGTGGGCGGCATCAGCATGGCAGACATTCAGGCCGATGTGGAGGCGCTGCATAACGCCGCCTTTGACCCGCTGGGGCTGGATATCAACATGGAGCTGGCCGACAGCGGTGCCCACAAGTTCCGCAGCGGCAAGGAAGAACATCTGTTCAACCCCCAGACCATCCACCTGTTCCAGAAAGCCTGCCGCACCGGCGATTACGCCACCTTCAAGCAGTTCACCCAGACGGTGGACAACATGGGTGCCGAGGGCGTGCATCTGCGCAGCCTGCTGGACTTCAACTATGCCGCAGACGGCGGCATCCCGCTGGAGGAGGTAGAGCCGGTCTCCAGCATCGTCAAGCGGTTCAAGGGCGCTGCCATGAGCTACGGCGCACTGAGCAGCGAGGCTCACGAGACCATTGCCATCGCCCTGAACCGTCTGGGCGGCCGCAGCAATACCGGCGAGGGCGGCGAGCCTGAGGAGCGCTACCACAGCGAGAGCAATTCCAAGATCAAGCAGGTGGCTTCTGCCCGCTTTGGCGTGACCAGCAAGTATCTGGTCAGCGCCGAGGAGATCCAGATCAAGCTGGCACAGGGCGCAAAACCCGGCGAGGGCGGCAATCTGCCCGGTGCCAAGGTATATCCGTGGATCGCCAAGACCCGCCACAGCACCACCGGCGTGGGCCTGATCTCTCCCCCGCCCCACCACGACATCTACTCCATCGAGGACCTGGCAGAGCTGATCTATGACCTCAAAAACGCCAACCGTCACGCTAACATCAACGTCAAGCTGGTGAGCGAGGCCGGTGTCGGCACCATCGCAGCCGGTGTGGCCAAGGGCGGCGCACAGGTCATCCTCGTCTCGGGCTATGACGGCGGCACCGGCGCTGCGCCCCGCAACTCCATCAAGGACGCCGGTCTGCCTTGGGAGCTGGGCATCGCCGAGACCCACCAGACCCTGATCCTGAACGGCCTGCGCACCCGCGTGCGCATTGAGAGCGACTCCAAGCTGCTGTCCGGCCGGGATGTGGCCATCAGCTGCATGCTGGGCGCAGAGGAGTTCGGTTTCGGCACTACCCTGCTGATGGCCGAGGGCTGTGTGATGATGCGCGTGTGCAATCTGGACACCTGCCCCATGGGCATCTGCACCCAGAACCCCGAGCTGCGCAAGAACTTCAAGGGCAAGCCGGAGTACATCATCAACTACCTCACCTTTGTGGCAGAGGAGCTGCGGGAGTACATGGCAAAGCTGGGCGTGCGCACCGTGGACGAGCTGGTGGGCCGCACCGATCTGCTGCGGGTCAAGCCCGCCGCCCCGGGCAGCCGCGCCGCAGAGCTGGATCTGGACTGCATTCTGCACAACCCCGCCATTGCAAACAGTAACGTCCACTTTATCAAGGAGGACAGCTACGACTTCCATCTGGAAAACACGCTGGACATGAAGGTGCTGATGAAGAAGTTCAAGCTGGGCAGCAAGGCTCCCCAGAGCGTCAGCCTGAATGTTTCCAACGTGGACCGCGCCTTTGGTGCCATCTTTGGCAGCGAGATCACCCGTAAATACGGCAACGACCTGCCAGACGATGTGTACACCGTGCACTGCACCGGTGCAGGCGGCCAGAGCTTTGGTGCGTTTATCCCCAATGGCCTGACGCTGGAACTGGTGGGCGACTGCAACGACTACATGGGCAAGGGCCTTTCCGGCGGCAAGATCGTTGTGCGCCCGCCGCAGGGCATCGACTTCAAGCCCGAGGAGAACATCATCACCGGCAACGTAGCGCTGTACGGCGCTACCAGCGGCAAGGCGTTCATCTCCGGCGTGGCCGGTGAGCGCTTCTGTGTGCGCAACAGCGGTGCTACCGCCGTTGTGGAGGGCGTAGGTGACCACGGCTGCGAGTACATGACCGGCGGCACCGTGGTGGTACTGGGCCAGACCGGCAAGAACTTTGCAGCCGGTATGACCGGCGGCATTGCCTATGTGCTGGACGAAAACTGGGACTTCTACCAGCGGGTGAACAAGGAGACCGTCAGCCTTGAGCCGGTGGAGCACAAGTACGATGTTGCCACCCTGAAGGAGCTGATCCGCGCCCATGTGGAGGCCACCGGCTCTCCGCGCGGCAAGGAGATTCTGGACAATTTCAGCGCGTTCCTGCCCAAATTCAAAAAGGTGCTGCCTTACGATTACGACCGGATGCTGCGGGTCATCGCCTCGGTAGAGGAGCGTGGTCTGGACGGCGAGCAGGCACAGATCGAAGCATTCTATGCAGTGCAGAAGCATAAGTAAGGAGGGGCAGCAGCATGGGTAAGACAACAGGATTTATGGATTATGCGCGCAAGACCAGCACGGACGTTGCGCCGCTGGAGCGCCTTGAAAATTTTAACGAGTTCCACATCTGGCTCTCGCGGGAGCAGCAGCAGACACAGGCCGCCCGCTGCATGGACTGCGGCGTGCCCTTCTGTCAGGCAGGCATGATGATCGGCGGCATGGCCTCCGGCTGTCCGCTGAACAACCTCATCCCGGAGTGGAACGATCTGGTGTACCACGGCAAGTGGGAGCTTGCGCTCCACCGCCTGATGGCCACCAACCGCTTCCCGGAGTTTACCAGCCGGGTGTGCCCCGCCCTGTGCGAGGCCGCCTGCACCTGCGGGGATGTGACCGGCAGCAGTGTCACCGTGCGCGAAAACGAGCACGCCATCATCGAGACGGCCTACGCCAAAAACTGGCTTACCGCCACCCCGCCGCCGACCCGCACCGGCAAGAGCGTTGCCGTGGTGGGCAGCGGCCCTGCGGGGCTTTCGGTGGCCGAGTACCTGAACAAGCGCGGCCACGCCGTTACGGTGTTTGAGCGCACCGACCGTGTGGGCGGTCTGCTGATGTACGGCATCCCCAACATGAAGCTGGACAAATCCGTCATCGAGCGCCGCATCAAGATCATGCAAACCGAAGGCGTGGAGTTCCGCACCAACATGGATGTGGGCGGGGCCGTGGATGCCGCCGAGCTGCTCAAGAGCTACGACGCCATCGTCCTCTGCTGCGGCGCAAAGAAGGCCCGGGACCTGAACATCCCCGGCCGGGATGCCAAGGGCGTCCATCTCGCGGTGGACTACCTCACCAGCGTGACCAAGAGCCTGCTGGACTCGGGTTTTGCGGACGGCAAGGCCATCAATGCAGCCGGTAAAAACGTGCTGGTCATTGGCGGCGGCGACACCGGCAACGACTGTCAGGGCACTGCCCTGCGGCAGGGCTGCACCGACCTGATGGCGCTGGAAATGATGCCGCAGCCCCCTGTCCAGCGCACCGCTGCAAACCCGTGGCCGGAGTGGCCCCGGGTGCTGAAGGTGGACTACGGCCAGACCGAGTGCATTGCAAAGTTCGGCAAGGACCCGCGTGTGTACCAGACTACCGTCAAGGAGTTTTTGAAGGATGACGCCGGCAACCTGACCGGTGCCGTCATCAGCTGCCTGAAGCCGGAGCGCGACCCCGAAACTGGCCGCACCAGCATGGTGCCCACCGGCAAGGAATATACCTACGACTGCCAGCTGGCGTTTATCGCCGCAGGCTTTACCGGCTGCGAAAACTACACAGCCGATGCCTTTGGGGTGGAGCTGACCGCCCGGGGCAATGTAGCCGACCACAGCTTTAAGACCAACGTGGACAAGGTATTTGTCTGCGGCGATATGCGCCGCGGTCAAAGCCTTGTGGTATGGGGTCTGCGCGAAGGCCGCGATTGCGCCGCCGAGGTAGACCGCTGCCTGATGGGCTACACCAACCTTTAATTTGCCATTCTCTTTCCTATCCTAAACAAGCAGAAGCGGGAGCCCGTTGCAAGGCTCCCGCTTCTGCTTTTATTTTTTAATCGGTATCGTATTCCGGCTCTGTGCCGCCCTCTGCGGGCGTTTCCGGGGTGGTAGGCTCGGTAGCAGCAGGCTCCTCCGGGGTGGCGGTGATCTGCACACTGGGGTCTGCGGCGATATATATGGTGATCACCGTGCCCACCGTGACCATGGCGCCCTCTTCCTCACTGGCAGAGACCACGCAGCCCGTAGCGTAAGAGCCATCGTTCACCACCATAAAGCAGCTGGCCACAAGCCCCCGGCTGCTCAGGATCTCAATGGCCTTATCCTGCGATGCACCGATGATCTTGGGCATCTCCACCTTCTCCGGACCCTGACTGACCACGATCTGGATCACCTCGCCGTTCTCCATCACCTCGCCGGCCTCCGGCTCCTGCCGGATGACCTGCCCGGAGGGCACGGTATCGCTGTACTCCAGCACCGCCCGGAACAGGTACATACTGGTGTACTCGCGGTTATTCTTGATCTGCTCATAATCGATGCCCACAAAGTTGGGCACAAGATTCTGGGGCTTCATTTCCTCGCTGCTGGCAGCTTCCGAGCTCGGCTCTGAAGAGGGCAGCTGCTCCTCCTTGCTGCTCACGATGCCCCACAAGGTGAGCAAGATCAGAACGGAAAGCAGGATCAGGATGCCCGCCAGCAGCCCCTTCAAACTGAGCAGATGTTCCCTGCCCTGCGCGCTCTGCTCTGCCCGCACCGGATGCATCGGGGTCTCCGGCTTCATGGTGCGGGTCAGCTCTGCGGTATATTCCTTGGAGGAAAGCGCCTGATACAGCTGCGGCACAGTCTGGATGCGCTCCATGACCTTGAGCCGCAGCCCCAGCTGCAGTACATCGGAGACGTAGGCCGGCACGGCAGGCTCTACGGTGCGTGCCCGGGGGTTAGAGTCCGACACCACGCGCTGAGCAGCGGGCATGGGTGCTTGTCCGCACACCATGCGGTAAAAGACGGCGGCAAGGCTGTATTCGTCGGTGTAGCGCCCCTCAAACTCGGCGGTGGTGTACTGCTCCGGCGCAGAGTAGCCCTCGTACAGCTGCTCGTGCAGGCCGCTGCCTGCGGTGCGCAGACCCACGGTGGCATATCCGGCCAGACGGCAGCGGCCATCTGCCATTACCCGGATATTCTCCGGGCAGATACCGCGGTGCACCAGCCCTGCCTTGTGCATGGCCGCCACGCCCTCAAACACCGGGCGCAGCATGGCGCAGGCATCCTCTGCCCGCACCGGGGCGGGACGGTTTTCCAGCCACTGCTCCAGCGGGGTGCCACCTAAATTTTCCAGCACCGCATACACGGTGTTGTTGGCCTCCACCACGTCCAGTACGGCCTCCAGACCGCTGGCGGGGGTAATGCGTTGGATGGCGCGGTACAGGTCTGCAAAGTCCATGCGGGTGGTCTTGAACAGCACCTCGCTGCCCTGCTTGGGGCGTAGGATGCAGTCCGCACCCCGCTCCGCAGACAAGGTGACCGGCAGGTACTCCTTGATGGTCACCCGGAAAGCGCCCAGATTCTCCACACCGCTGTACAGCACACCTTCGCCGTCCAGACTGCGCATCTCGCCCACGGTGTAGCGCCCGGCCAGCACCGTGCCCACCGGCAGGCAGCCCGCCGGGTTGCACCCCTCCAGAATCTTCCCGCAATGGGGGCAGACGGTCGCCGCAGGCGGCAGCTCCCCAATGCAGAACGGACACAGGCGTTTTTGCTCCATAGTGTTCTCTCCCCTTCCAAGCTTCTATACACTTTATTGTATCATAGTGTTCCCCGCCGTGCAAGCTGTCCGCATTTTGGTGCACACGCAAAAAGACCGGGGCCCGCAGCCCAAAGGGCTGACAAGCTCCGGTCTTATAGATGCAAGGGGTATTCCCTTATACTGCGCTTAGTGGATGAACACAGGACCCAGCGGGTTTGTGATGGGGCTGACGTAACCGCCCAGCAGCTTGGGGATAGCAAGGCTGATGTCGGGGATGTAGGTCAGCAGCAGCAGTGCAACGAACATGCACAGGTAGAACGGCAGGGTTGCCTTGACCACTTTCTCCATGGGGCGCTTTGCAACGGCAGAGCCGATGAACAGAACGGAGCCAACGGGAGGAGTGAGCAGACCGATGCCGCAGTTCAGAACCACGATGATACCGAACTGGATGGGATCGATGCCGATGGAGGTGGCGATGGGCAGCAGGATGGGGGTAGCGATCAGGATGATGGGAGCCATATCCATGATCATGCCCAGCACCAGCAGGATCAGGTCGATGAGCAGTGCAATGATGTAGGGGTTATCGGTGAGGTCGGTGATGGCGGTTGCTGCCAGATCGGGCACGTGCAGCATGGTCAGGCAGTTGCCGAACACTGCAGAGGTAGCGATCAGGATCAGCACGATGGACAGGGTGTTGACGCACTCGTCCAGAGCGTGCCACACGCCCTTCCAGTCCAGACCCTTATAGACGAACACGGAAACGAGCAGAGAGTAGATAACGGCGATAGCAGCGGACTCGGTAGCGGTAAACACACCGCCGACAACGCCGAACACCACGATGATAACAGCGGCCAGTGCCCAGATGGAGGTGCCCAGCTGCTTGACAAAAGCCTTGATGCTGAAGGGATCACCCTTGGGGTAGTTGCGCTTGACCGAGATGATGTAGGAGCCGATCATCAGCACAATAGCCAGCAGAGCGCCGGGCAGGTAGCCGGCCAGGAACAGGCTGCCCACGGAGATACCACCGGCGGTGGTAGCGTAGATGACCATGTTATGGCTGGGGGGAACCAGCAGACCCTCGCAGGAGGAGGTGATGGTAACAGCGGTGGAGAAGTCTGCGCCGTAGCCCTGATCCACCATCATGGGGATCATGATGGAACCGATGGAAGCGGTATCTGCAGATGCAGAACCGGAAATACCGCCGAAGAAGTAGGAAGCAACGATGTTGACCATGGCCATGCCGCCGCGCATCCAGCCCACGCAGGCGTCAGCCAGTGCGATCAGCTTTTCGGAAATGCCGCCGGAGCCCATGAGCACGCCCATGGTGATAAAGAACGGCACAGCCATCAGGCTGAAGGAAGAGATACCCTTGACCATCAGACGGCAGACGTCGGTCAGTGCCTGACCCTGCACCAGCATGCACAGCACGCTGGACAGACCAACGGCGTATGCAATGGGGAAGCGCAGGAAGATCATAACAAAGAAGCTGACAAGAAGGACAATGATCGCCAGTGTCTGAACTGTCATATTACATTTCCTCCTTTACAAAAAAGCTCTTGATATGGTTATACAGAGACTCGATCTCAAAGATGACCATGGCAACACCGGCCAGCGGCACCGGGAAGTACATCCAGAAACGGCTCAGCCAAGGCATGGAAACATAGAAGCCACGGCCGCCCAGCGTGGTGGCGTAGTTCCAGCCGACCGCCATCATCACCACACCAAGAACCATCACGGCCACGTCGGACAAAATGTCCAGCGCCTTGACCACATTCTTGGGCAGGTACATATCAAAGGCAGTCATGCGGATGTGTGCACCGCGGCGAATGGCCAGCGCAGCGCTCAGCACAGCCATGTAACTCATGCAGGTCAGAACGACCTCCTCAGACCAAGAGGGATCCGGGATAAAGGGGACGTAACGGCCAATGACCGACATCGTGGTAATGAGGATATCTGCGATCAGCAGGATCTTGCAGATGAACAGAACCACCTTGTAGGTAAAGTCGTACGCCGGTCTGATCTTATCCAGAGTGGTAAAGATTTTCGGCATAGAAATTCCTCCATATAAAAGCCCGGCGAAGCCTGCGGGCGTATTCCCGTGGGCTCCCGCCGGGCAATGTACTACTTAGATTGGATGGAAAGCCAGCTTATGCCTTCATGTCCAGCAGCTTCTGGTACAGCTCAGCCTGATCAGAGGTGTTGTCCTTGATGACCTTGGCGCAAGCTTCCTGCCAGGGAGTCTTGTCGTCCACATCCACAACGTTGCAGCCGGAGGAGCGCAGCTCTTCCAGAACCTTGTTCTCAGCGGTCTCAGACAGATCAGCGTTGAACTTCTGGGTATCGGCAGCAGCAGCCATAACAGCAGCCTGCTGATTAGCAGTCAGCTTGCCCCATGCGTTATCGGTGATAACAGCCTGAACAGCGCCCAGAGTGTGGCCGTCCAGAATCAGGTTGTTAGCAACCTCGGGGAAGGCGTTGGACTTGTAGTTTGCGATGGGCTGCTCAGCGCCATCCACAACGCCGGTCTGCAGTGCGCTGTACAGCTCGCCGAAAGCAACGACGGTGGGGTTAGCGCCCAGACCCTCGACCATGCCGTTCATAACGGGGTCGTTGGACACACGCAGCTTCATGCCCTTCAGGTCATCGATGGTTGCAACGGGCTTGACGGTGAAGAAGTGACGGAAGCCCTCCTCGCCGTAGAACAGGCCGCGAACGGGCAGGCCCAGCTCCTGGGGCTCGTTCAGGAACTCAGGAGCCAGATCGCTGTTGGCAAAGTTCCAGAAGTGAGCGCGGTTGTTGAAGGTGAAGGGGATGGACAGCAGCTTGGACTTATTGCAGCCGTAGCTGGTCAGAGCGAAAGCAGAGATACGGCTGATATCAATGGAGGTAGAGCCGCCCAGAATAGCGTCCAGAACGTCGTTCTCAGAGCCCAGAACACCGGAAGCCTGCACGTCAACGACCACAGAACCGCCGCTCAGCTCCTCGACCTTCTCCTTGAAGTGAGAACCGGTCTGACCAACGATGGTATCCAGCGGGTTGACCTCGGCGTAGACCAGAGTCACCTTGGGATCGTTGGCAGCAGCAGCTGCATCACCGGCAGCAGCAGAAGAAGAAGCTGCGGTAGAGGTGGAAGCAGCGGTAGAAGTGGAGCCGCTCTTGGAGCCACCGCAGGCGGTCAGAGCAACAGCAGCGGTAGCTGCACCGGCAACAGCCATAAAGCTACGACGAGAGATCATTTTCATAGGAATCGTCCTCCTTAAATAATTGTGAAATTCTCCGGGCGCACAGGTGCCGGAGCTTTCGTTCATTGACTGTACACACTTTAGCAAATTTTCCGAAATGAAACAAGGGCTTTCAAAAAATGTCCTGTTTTTCGAAAGAATGTCAAGATTGTTTTTGCCATAATGCACAATCATTTTCCGTTTCATTTGTGCAGCACTGCCGACCAGTTGGATACATTCCTGTATTTATGGCGAAAACAACACCCCGAAAAATGTCCGTCCGGGGCACTTCTCGGGGTGTTTTCTTCAGCTTTTCTGTATCCGGTCGATCAGTTCCTGCTGGGCAGAGAATTCATCGTACATGGGCTGCACCGCTGCGCGGAAGCGGGCTTTTTCGGCCTCGTCCAGCTCGGTGACGCAGATGCCCCGCTTGCGCATATTCTGCTCTGCGTTCGCCTCCCGCCGCGCCCAGAGCTCCCGCTCTGTCTGTGCGCTCTCCCGGGCGCAGGCGCGGATCACCTCCGGGAAGCTTTCATCCAGCGCGGCAAGCTTTTCCATCACCGCCGGGCTGGCCAGCTGCACTTCCGGCACCCGGGTGTGCTCGTCTTTCAGAAAAAAGGGCGCTACCTCGTAGTGCCCCATTACCTCGTAGCTGGGCCAGTTGTTCTCTGCGCCATCGATCTCGGCATTATGCAGGGCGGCATATACCTTGCTGTACACCACCTGCGCCGGCTTTGCGCCCAGTGCGGTGATCATGTCGCTCATCATGTCCGACTCCTGCACCCGGATGGTCAACCCCTGCAAGTCATCCAGCCCTGTCACCTTTTCTCGGGTGTAGAAGCTGCGCACACCGGCGTCGAACCACGAAAGCCCTACTAAGTCCATCCCGTCCAGCATGGCCAGAAACTCATCGCCGATGCCGCCGTCCAGCACCCGCCACATCTGCTGGGCATCGCTGTACAAATAAGGCAGCTGCAATACACTGAGCTCCGGCTCGTACTCTGCCAGCTGGCTCAGGGACACGCGGGAAAAATCCACCCCGCCGAACTGCATCTGCTGGATGATGCTCTGTTCTGCGCCCAGTTCTGCCCCACTGTAGACCAGTACCTTCACCCTGCCGTCTGTGCGCTGCGCCACAAGCTCCGCAAAGGCTTTTGCTGCCTTGCTGGTAGGATAGTCCTCCGGCTGGTTCTCGGCATAGCGCAGGATGAGCGGCTTCTCCTGCTGTGAAGAAGCAGGCTGTGCCGCACAGCCTGTGACTGCCAGCACCGGGGCTGCCGTAAGCAGACGCAGCAGCTGACGGCGGGTCACAGCCGCGCCTCCCGGGCTGCCTTTGCCGCTTCCTTCCGATACTGGGTGGGGGTCATACCGGTGCGCTTTTTAAAGGCGCGGGCAAAGTAGCTGGCATCCTCGTAGCCCACCATGGAGGCCACCTCCGCTGCGGAGCGGAAGGGGTCGGCCAGCAGTTCTTTAGCTGCGTTGATGCGCAGCTCGGTGAGGCAGTCGAGGAAGTTCATCTTCTGATACTTCTTGAACTGGGCCGACAGGTACGCCGGGCTGATGTGCAGGATCTCACCTACGCTGTCCAGCGACAGGTCGAACATATAGTTGTCCTCGAGGTAACGGCGGACATGGGCCATGATGAGGGCCGCCTGACTGTTCTCGCCCTCCTCGGGGGACTCTTCGGCCTCCTCTCCGGCCGCAGGCGGTTCCGGCTGGGGCTGAGGCTGGGCGGCGGCCAGCTCCTCCAGCTTCCGCTCGGTCTGGATCTGCCGGATGGCCCGGCGCACCGAGGCCTCCAGCTCATCGGGGTCCACCGGCTTGAGCAGGTAGTCGCAGGCCCCCAGATGCACCGCCTCGTGGGCGTACTGGAACAGGCTGTAGGCCGTCACGAAGATGACCCGGCAGGAGGGCCGCTGGGCCAGCACAGCGCGGGCTGCGTCGAGGCCGCTCATCCCCGGCATCTCGATGTCCATGAGGATGAGGTCTGCGTTCCACAGCACCGCCGTGTCGGCAGCCTTGCGGCCGTTCTCGGCCATCTCCAAGACCACCTCCCGCTCAAAGCGGCGCTGGACGAGTTCTGCAAGCACCTCCCGTTCCAGTTTTTCATCATCCGCGATCAACAGCCGGATCATCGTCCAATTCCTCCTCCAAAAGTTCTACTAAGGGCAGATACATACTGATGGCCGTGCCCCGGCCGGGGTGAGAGCGGATGACCAGCCGCCCCCGTTTGTCCAGAAGCCGCAGACGCGCGGCCACATTGTAGACGCCGATGTGCTCCCAGCGCTCACCGGGCCGGGCCAGCGCGGCTTTCAGCTGGGCCAGCTGCTGGGGCTGGATGCCCACGCCGTTGTCGCAGACGCTGATATAGAGCAGCCCCTTCTCCCGCAGCGGGTTGATGCGGATGCGCACCACGCCGCCCTCTTCCTTGGGCGAG
>ENA-OPXC01001626-OPXC01001626.1-human-gut-metagenome-genome-assembly--contig:-NODE-1626-length-15068-cov-3.300073_pt1 | contig 15068 bp, 14 predicted proteins | sample MGYA00241512_ERZ502016 | MGnify/ENA primary metagenome ERZ502016 (study PRJEB25962, sample SAMEA2043043) | human gut metagenome | biome: human gut; feature: human-associated habitat; material: faeces...
CAGATAACGCCGTCCGCCATAAAGACCACGTTAGTGGACACGTCTCTTGCGAACGCCATTTCGTGGGTGACGACCATCATCGTCAAGCCCTCCTCGGCGAGGTTGCGCATTACGCCGAGCACTTCGCCGACCATCTGGGGGTCGAGGGCGCTCGTCGGCTCGTCAAAGAGCAGCACTTCAGGCTCCATTGCAAGGGCGCGGGCGATCGCCACTCTCTGCTTCTGACCGCCCGAGAGTTGAGCGGGCTTCGCATTGATGAACGGCTCCATGCCGACCTTGCGGAGATATTTCATCGCCGTCTCCTCCGCCTCGGCGTGGCTGCGCTTGAGGACGGAGACCTGGCCGACGATGCAGTTTTTCAGCGCCGACATATTGTTGAAAAGGTTGAAGCTCTGGAACACCATGCCGACCTTGGCGCGGTATTGCGAGAGGTTGAAATCCCTGTCGGTAATATTCTTGCCGTTGAAGAATATATTGCCGGAGGTGGGAGTCTCGAGCAGGTTGATGCAGCGCAGCATCGTGCTCTTGCCGGAGCCGGAGGCGCCGATTATGCTGAGCACTTCGCCCTTGCTGACGCTCAGGTTGATATCACGCAGCACGAGATGATCGCCGAACTGCTTTTGCAGATGGGCAAGCTCTATCACTCTGTCCGCCATTACTCTGCCTCCTTTTTGATATGTATCTCGGCGTCAACATCCGTCTGAGAGCCGAAGATAGTGTAGTTATCCTTACCGTCGAGCTTCTTCTCGGCGAAGCGCAGCAGCCTCGTTATCGTGAAGGTGAGGATGAAATACAGCACGCAGACCACAAAATAAGTCTGGAATGTTTGGAAATTCGTGCGCTTGATGACGCCGGCGATGGAGTAAAGCTCCGTAACCCCGATAACATTCAGCACAGAGGTATCCTTGATGTTGATAACGAATTCATTGCTGACTGAGGGCAGGATATTACGCATTACCTGCGGGATAACGACCTTGAACATGGTCTGCGAATGCTTCATGCCGATCGAGGAGGCGCCCTCGAACTGACCCTTGTCTATCGAGATGATGCCGCCTCTGACGATCTCGGCCATGTAAGCGCCGGTGTTGACGGAAACTATCATAATACCCGAGGGGATCAGCGGGAGAGTCTGGCCTTGCATGGCAAAAGCATAGCCCCAATAAATGACCATTGCCTGCACCATCATGGGGGTGCCTCTGAACACCTCGACATAGACGGCGATGACGGCGTTTATGACTTTATGCAGCGCCTTGAGCACCGGATTCTTTGAAACGGGTGCGGTGCGGATGATGCCGGTCAAAAGGCCGACCGCAAGGCCCGCCACAGTGCCCGTCAGGGCGATAAGCATCGTGTTGCCGATGCCCTGAAGCAGCAGCATATGATACTTGACGAGGATATTCCAAACGTCATTCAAAAAACTCATACTGATTCCCTCTGAAAATTATTTTTTATTTCTTGATGATAACAACAAGATTTGACTCGTAGTAAGGCGTGGTGAAGTCGATCTCCTTGGCTCTCTCGGCGGTCGGGCTCATACCTGCGGCAATGGCGTCAACCGTGCCGGACTGAACGGCGGGGATGAGCGAATCCCACTCCATAGCGTATATCTCGAGCTTCATGCCGAGCTTGTTGGCGATATACTGAGCTATCTGCACGTCGTAGCCGTTGGCATACTGGCCATCCTTGCCCTCGCTGCTGATGGGCACTGCGCCGATGGTCGGGGTGCCGACGTCGGTCCAGTTATAGGGCTTGTAGTTGCACTCCATAGCGACCTTGAGCACGCCGTTGGTGGTTGCGGGAGCCTCGCTGGTAAGCGCAAGGGTCTCAACGGTGCCGCCTGAGGCGAGGGTAGCCATCTGTTCCATGAGCTGGCTCTTCTGCTCCTCAGTGATGCCTGCGATGACCTCGTTTATCTTCTCACGAAGCTCGGAGCCCTTTTTGAGGCCGACTGCGATGCTGGTGTCGCCCTCGGAGGTGGTGAAGCCGGTGTCATTATTCTTAAAGGGCAGGAAGGTGAGGGTGGAGTCGGTCGTGGTAGCGAAGAGAGCGGTCGGCTCCTCCGAGATATAGCCGTCGATCGCGCCGCTCTGGAGAGCGACGAGCAGGTCGTCGAACGCGGGGTAGTTGCTGCCCTGGACATCCTCTATCTGGAGGCGGGCGTCGGCGTGGAAGGTGCCGGTCTGAGCCGCTATCTTAGCGCCCTTGAGGTCGGCGATGGTCTTTGCATTTTTGATATCAATGGTGTTAGTGTCGGTCGCGTCCTTGCCGCAAGCAGCGAAGCAAAGCACGCACATAACGGCTGCAAGCAGCACTGCGATTACTCTTCTGGTGTTTTTCATTTTAAGCATCTCCTTAAAAAATGTAATAAAATAAGCCTGCGACCCCGAAAGGGTATCACAGGCTTTTTATTCCGAAAATAATAAAAATACCGTTGATAGCCCTCCACGCATATCTGCGTGACAGTACCGCATCTCTTAAATGCGGCCCCAACAGCAAACCGACGGCAATCGAATTGCAGTTTCGGCGGAATTGCCTTTCGCTTTCGTCCGCTTGCCGGCGTATGACGAGAGCTACTGATCGCTTCCGCAACCTCTATCAATTTTTTCATATTATAACTCGCCGTAGCCGATCTGTCAACCCTTTTTCGCCGCTTCGGCGGGAATTTGACCGATTTTGAGATGTTTTCACAAAGCAGGGGCGTATATTTCATCATTATCGGGCATTTTGCCGTATAAATATGCAAAGCCGCCGCCGAGCAAACGCCCGACAGCGGCAGTTTTATTGATTACTTGGAGTACTTGCCCCTCTTGACATAGTGGGTGTGAAGCACTTCGTGGGCAACATGGCTGCCCGGCTTCTCAAAGAACTCTCTGTAGACGGTCTTGACAGCCTCGCTCTCATGCGACTTTCTGAGCGGGAGGTTTCTGTCCGCTTCATAGAGCGCCTTGCCTCTGATACCCTTGAGGTCGACAAAGTTGCGAACGCTTGCGGGCTGGACGGGCTGACCGCCGCCGTTTACGCAGCCGCCGGGGCAAGCCATTATCTCAACAAAGTGATAGGGGCTTACGCCGTTCTTGATATCCTCCATGACCTTCTTGGCATTTGCAAGGCCGCTTGCGGCGCATACCTTGATCTCCATGCCGTTGACGGTGTAGGTGGCTTCCTTGATGCCCTCGGTGCCTCTGACCTCGGTGAAGTCAAGGCTCTCAAGCTCTTCGCCGGTGAGGGTCTCGACTGCCGTCCTGAGAGCGGCCTCCATGACGCCGCCGGTCGCGCCGAAGATGACGCCCGCGCCGGTGCCCTTGCCGAGAGGATTATCGAATTCCTCGTCGGGCAGGAGGTTGAAGTTGAGGCCTGCGGTCTCGATCATCCTTGCAAGCTCTCTGGTGGTGAGAGCGTAATCGACGTCGGGGTAGCCGCTTGCGGACTGATCGTCTCTGCCGCACTCAAACTTCTTGGCGGTGCAGGGCATGATGCTGACGACCACGATATCCTTCGGGTCGAGGTTCATCTTCTTGGCGTACCAGGTCTTGGCGACCGCGCCGAACATCTGCTGCGGGGATTTGCAGCTCGAAAGATGATCTATCTGCTCGGGGAAGTAATGCTCGCAATACTTGACCCAGCCGGGTGAGCAGGAGGTGATAAGGGGCAGCACACCGCCGTCGCTTATCCTCTCAAGCAGCTCGTTTGCCTCCTCCATGATGGTGAGGTCGGCGGAGAAATCGGTGTCAAAGACCTTGTTGAAGCCGAGCCTGCGAAGGGCTGCGACCATCTTGCCGGTCACGTTGGTGCCTATCTCGTTGCCGAACGCCTCGCCCAGAGTGACTCTGATAGAGGGAGCGGTGTTGACTATGACATACTTATCGGGATCCGCAATGGCCTCAAAGACCTTGGCGGTGTCGTCCTTCTCATAGAGAGCGCCTACGGGGCAGTTGACTATGCACTGACCGCAGGAGACGCAGGAATACTCGTAAAGAGGCAGCTCAAACGGGGAGCCGATGTGAGTGTCGAATCCTCTGGCGTTTGCGCCGATAACGCTGATAGCCTGATTGTCGCAGGCGGCGATGCAGCGGCGGCAGAGGACGCACTTGCTGTTATCCCTTATCATGTGGGGAGCGGAGTCGTCATACTGGAATGCGGGGTATTCGCCTGCGAAGGCGTTCTCATCGGTCACGCCGTAGTCGCGGCAGAGCTTCTGAAGCTCGCAGTTGCCGCTGCGTACGCAGGAGAGGCATTCCTTCCTGTGGGTGGAGAGAACCAGCTCAAGGGTGTGCCTGCGGCTCTTTCTGACCTTCTCGGTGTTGGTGAGCACTTCCATGCCCTCGTTGACGGGGAACACGCAAGCCGAGACGAGCGAACGGGCTCCCTTGACCTCGACCATGCAGATACGGCAGGCGCCGATCTCGTTCATATCCTTGAGGTAGCAGAGGGTGGGGATCTCGATGCCCGCATATCTCGCCGCTTCAAGGATCGAAATGCCCTTGGGTACGCTCAGGGGCATATTATTTATCTTTATGTTTACCATTTCCATTAGCTTATGCCTCCTCTATTAGCCTTTGCTGATAGCGCCGAACTTACAGTTATCCATGCAGGCGCCGCACTTGATGCACTTGGTCGTGTCGATCGTGTGAGGATTCTTGACCGTGCCGCTGATAGCGCCGACGGGGCACTTCCTGGCGCAGAGGGTGCAGCCCTTACACTTCTCGGGGTCAATGGAGAAGTTAAGCAGCTTCTTGCACACGCCTGCGGGGCATCTCTTATCCACAACGTGAGCGACATACTCGTCACGGAAGAATTTGAGAGTCGCAAGAACGGGGTTGGGAGCAGTCTGGCCGAGGCCGCAGAGAGAATTCTCCTTGATGTAGTAAGCCAGCTCCTCAAGTCTGTCGATATCCTCGAGGGTACCCTTGCCGTCGGTGATCTTCTCAAGCAGCTCCATCATACGCTTGGTGCCGATACGGCAGGGGGCGCACTTACCGCAGGATTCGTCGACGGTGAAGTTCAGGAAGAACTTCGCGATATCGACCATGCAGTTGTCCTCGTCCATGACGATGAGGCCGCCCGAACCCATCATGCAGCCGATGGCGGTGAGGTTATCGTAATCTATCTCGGTGTCTATAAGGCTTGCGGGGATACAGCCGCCGGAGGGTCCGCCGGTCTGAGCAGCCTTGAACTTCTTGCCGTGAGGCACGCCGCCGCCGATATCCTCGATGATCTCTCTGAGGGTGGTGCCCATCGGGATCTCAACAAGGCCGGTGTTGACTATCTTGCCGCCGAGCGCGAAGACCTTGGTGCCCTTTGATCTCTCGGTGCCCATGGAAGCGAACCACTTGGCGCCTTTGAGGATGATCTGCGGGATATTTGCGAAGGTCTCGACGTTATTCTCGGTGGTCGGCTTGCCGAACAGACCCTTGACCGCCGGGAACGGAGGACGGGGACGGGGCTCGCCTCTATTACCCTCGATGGAGGTCATAAGAGCGGTCTCCTCGCCGCAGACGAACGCGCCTGCGCCCAAACGGATGTGGAGGTCGAAATCAAAGCCGGAGTCAAATATATTTTTGCCGAGCAGGCCGTATTCCCTTGCCTCGTCAATAGCTATCTGCAAGCGCTTGACTGCGATGGGGTACTCCGCGCGGACATAGACATAGCCCTCGGTAGCGCCGGTGGCGTAGCCGCAGATGGTCATTGCCTCGACGATGCAGTGCGGGTCGCCCTCAAGCACGGAACGATCCATGAATGCGCCGGGGTCGCCCTCGTCGGCGTTACAGACGACATACTTCTGATCCGCTGCGTTCGCCGCGGTGAAGCTCCACTTGAGGCCGGTCGGGAATCCGCCGCCGCCTCTGCCTCTGAGGCCGGAATCCTTGACCTCCTGGATGACCTGCTCGGGGGTCATCTCAGTCAGCACCTTGCCCAGAGCGGCATAGCCGTCCATTGCGATATATTCGTCGATATTCTCGGGGTTTATGAGGCCGCAGTTACGCAGCGCAACTCTCTTCTGAGTCTTATAGAAGTTGGTGTCGTTGAGTGAAACGTGCCTCACGGCAGCGTCCTTGACCTCCTCGGCAACATCCTTGTAGACGAGCCTGTCCACAAGGCGGCCTTTAAGCAGGTGCTCCTCGACTATCTCGGCAACGTCCTCTTTCTTGACGTGGCTGTAGAAGGTGCCCTCGGGGTAGACGATGACAACGGGGCCGAGCGCACAAAGGCCGAAGCAGCCGGTCTGGACTATCTTTATCTCGTCCTCGAGGCCCTGCTTCTTAAGCTCCTCTTCAAAGGTGGACATGAGCACCTTGCTGCCCGATGAGGTACAGCCCGTGCCGCCGCAAATCAAAACATGGGAACGAATCATATTATTTAACCTCCATTATGAGATAGCGTTGCTGATGGTGTATTCGTCAACGATCTGACCGCCCTTGAGGTGCTTCTCAACGACCTCAGCAGCCTTTTCGGGGGTCATCTTAACATAAGTGACCTTATCCTTGCCCGCCTCGAAGATCTCAACTATCGGCTCATACTGGCAAACGCCGATGCAGCCCGTCTGAGAAACGGTGACCTTCTCGCCGAGACCGGCCTCGCTGACCTTCTCGACGAAGGTGTTGAGAACGGGTCTTGCTCCGGCGGCGATGCCGCAGGTCGCCATGCCGACGACTACTCTGATCTCGCCGGTGCCTTCACGCAGGATGACCTTGTCTTTCATCTTTTCTCTGATAGCAGCAAGCTCAGCCAATGATTTCATAATATCTATCCTCTCTTAAATTAGTAACATATTTATATGAGTGAAACGTACCCCTCTTTGAGATAATCCTCAACCCATTTTATGACCTCGAAGTTGTCGAGCGGCACATCGCCGAGCACTTGGCGAAGCTCCCGTGTGTCCAATTCGACCTTGCCGGCGGGCGTCTCATGGATGAAGCGCCACTCTATCCCCGGCGCGCCCTGAATGAGCGCCGTGACCGTGGATACGATATCGCCGAGCGGTGTAAAGTCAATGTTTTTTTTATTGAAATTTGCCGTTACCCTTGTCCCGTGCCGCTGCGGGTCGTCCCTCTCGCTGACGGAGGATATCTCTATCCCCCCGCCCGTCTGCTCTGCGGCGAGCTTCAGCAGCGGAACTCCCAGGCCGACGTTTCTCGTCGTCCTTGTAGTGAAGAACGGGTCGATAACTCCCCTGACCGCCTCAGCGTCCATGCCGCAGCCGTCGTCGGTTATCTCTATCGTCAGCGTATCCGCCGTCTCGGTCAGGCGTATGTCAATGTCCTTTGCGCCCGCCTTGACGGAATTCTGAGCGATATCAAGGATATTCAGTGATAATTCTTTCATGGGTTTCTAAGCCTTTCAAATAATGCGTGCCTTATCTCGGCGTCGTCCGCCCCGCAGTCAAGCTCAAAGTAATTCAGCCTGCCGCTGATATCCCACAGGTAGTGGGCGTCGGAGGAAACGACGATCGGCTTGCCCCGAAGGATCGGGTAAGCGCTGCGGAATTCCTCCGTTCTGTCGCCGTCGTGCAGCTCGGCACAGGGGAAAAACGGCTGCTCCGGGAATGTGCCGAGAGTGGCGACTATCCCGTTTGCCTCACGGTCGATATGAGCGGGGTAGCATATCCCGCCGAAGCTCTCGACCATGCCGGGCGCCGAATCAACGCTGATGTCGGTCGCATTCGGCAGCAGATCCTCCTCGGAGCCTATAAGCTCATCATATTCATTCATAATGAGCTGCTCGCCGAAGATATCGGTGCGGTTCTTTATGAGGATGCGGTGAGAATCGACCGCAGAGCTGAATTCCATAGCCTGCTCAAGCTCCTCAAACAGGCAGACGAGGTGGATATCCTCGGCAGTCGTCAGCTCCATGCCCGCCACGGGGATTATCCCGTTCTTCTGCGCCGTTTTATAGAAAGCGGGGCAGTTGCGGCAGGAATTGTGGTCGGTGAGCGCCATGATATCGAGCCTTGCGACCACGCCCATGCCCGCAATATTGTTGGGGGTCATGTCGTCGTCGCCGCAGGGTGAAAGGCAGGAGTGCATATGCAGGTCGTAGTAAAACTTCTTCATTTCAACTCTTTGCCGAGCAGCATTGCAGCCTCGAAAGCGGTAAGCTCGGTCGAGATGACGTTGACGCCCTTGAGACCGGCGGTCTGCGCGACCGACCTGTCAAGCGTAACTCCCTCGGCGAGGATGATGCAGGCCACATCGGCGAGCGAAGCGACGGCAACTATGTTGATATTGGACATGATGGTTATCCAGGCGTCACCCGCCTTGGCTCTGCCCATGACCCAGCTCAGCAAATCGCCGATATAAACTCCGCTTATCTCTCTGTCGCCCTCGGGCAACGAAACAGCGTTGAACCCTTTGACAGCAGCAAGCTCATTTACCGTCACTCTTATCACCTCCGGCATAATTCTCTATGTATTTTTTGATCAGTTCCTTATAGGCGATTATGCAATCGTTCTGATCCGCGTTGCCCATGACGATATCCTCGGCAAAGGCGCGGCAGCTCGGGGCGCCGCAGGAGCCGCAGTCGATGCCCGGCAGTTCACGGCGAAGCGCCTGAATGCGTGACATGAGCCGCATGGACTCGCCTATATTGTCGCTCAGACGGTTGAGCGGATGATAATCCGGGAAGTCGGTGAAGAACCGTTTCTCGGGGATATAGCTCTCGCCCTGCTCCATACCGTTGAGCGATACGGGCATATACCTTCTGAGCGTGTGCAGCCTGTTTTTGGCCACATATGGATTCTCTATCGTAAGCACGCCGCCGACGCAACCGCCGGGGCAGGCGTTCAGCTCGACGAAATCGACAGGCGGGATATTGCCGTCCTCTATCTGATCGAGCACCGATATTACGTTGTTGATGCCGTCCGCCGCGATTATCTTATCGTTCAGCAGAGCCGAGCCCTCGCCGCCGCAGATAGCCCAGCTCAGGCCTATCTTGCCTGCCTGAGAGGTCACGGTCGGCTCGCCGTCATGCTTCATCACGTTTATCAGCTTGAGATAGACCTCGCTCATCGAGACCGCGAGATCGACCTCACTCTTGTAGCTGCCGAAGCCGTTTTTGATGTAGCTGACCTTGGCGGGGCAGGGAGAGATGAAGCAAACGCCGATATCCTCCCTTGTAAGCTCGGGGTGCTTTTTCTTTGCCTCCTCGACCGCCATCGACGCCGCGACCTCCATCGGGGGCAGCAGCGGGATGAGGTTATCCTTGAGGAAGGGGAAGCGCAGAACGATAAGCCTCGTTATGACGGGGCACGCCGTGCTGATGACGGGCTTCTTAATGCCGTCCGCCTCAAGATAAACTCTCGTGTAGGCCGAGACGGTCTCCGCAGCCCGCGAGACCTCAAACACATCGTCGAAGCCGATATCCAGCAGCCCTTGCAGGACTATGTCGATATCGTCGAGATTGTCAAACTGAGCGAACAGCGACGGTGCGGGCAGCGCAATTTTATACTTAAAGCGGTTCATCTCCTCAAGCGAATTGAAGCTGCTCTTTTTTGCGCCGTGGGTACATTTCCTGATGCATTCGCCGCAGTCGATGCAGCGCTCGGAGTCGATCTCGGCGCAGCCGCCGCGTACTCGGATGGCCTCGGTGGGGCAATGCTTCATGCAGGTCGTGCAGCCGGTGCATTTATTAGGGTCGAGCGATACGGAATGGATATATGTATTCATTAAAATACAATCCCCCTCGGTCAATAATCGACCGCCATGGTTATCGTAGTGCCTACGCCGACGGCGGAATCTATCTCCATACGGTCGGTGTAGCGTTTCATATTAGGCAGACCCATGCCTGCGCCGAAGCCGAGCGAGCGGATATTGTCGGGCGCCGTTGAGAAGCCCTCCTGCATCGCCTGCTCGATATTCGCAATGCCGGGTCCGGTATCTTTAAGGATTATTGTAATGCTGCTGTCGCTGACTATGACCTCCGCCTCGCCGCCGCCCGCGTGGATGACCATATTGATCTCTCCCTCATACATGGCTATCGAGACTCTGCGGATGGTCTCCGGGTCGATGCCGAGCTGGCGCAGATTTTTCTTCACCTGCACCGAAGCCTGACCCGCCGAGGTGAAATTGCCGCCGTCAACGTCGTAGCGGAATACCAAAGGCTCAGTCATTTGTTTCACCGTTTCCTTTAAGCCCGCTCATATAGAGCTTGCCGCACGCCTCATACATACGCAGCGGGGTGGTGAGCACGGCTATGCCGCTCTCGCGTGCCAGCTCCAGCATATCCTGAGACGGGCGTTTTGACCTGACAAAGACTATGCAGATCATATCCATCATCTCGGCAGTGCGGATGACCTGAGCGTTGACAAGCCCGGTAAGGAGCACCGCCTGATTCTTAACGTATGCGAGCACATCGCTCATCATGTCGCTTCCGCAGGCGGAATGGACCTCCATATCCAGCCTTTCGCTCCCGCAGAGCACTTCGGCGCCGAGCAGCTCTCTAATATCATTGATAGTCATAAGCATTGACTCCTCATCAACAGCAGAATTTGTTAACAAGCAGAATTATTCGTATTTAGCGAGTATATCCTTGACCTCTTCGGGGGTGACTCTGCCGTAAACATCGTCGTTGACGGTGAAAACGGGAGCAAGGCCGCAGGCGCCTATGCAGCGGCAGGCCTCGATCGAGAATTTGAGATCGGAGGTGCATTCACCGGGCTCAACGCCGAGAACCTTGCATATCTCGTCGAGCAGCTCCTGGGAGCCCTTAACGTAGCAAGCCGTGCCGAGGCAGACGGAGACGTTGTATTTACCCTTGGGCGAGAGTGCGAACTGAGCATAGAATGTGGAGACGCCGTAGACCTTCTGAAGGGGAACGTCCATTCCCTCCGCGATCATGGTCTGCACCTCGATGGGCAGATAATCGTAGATCTCCTGTGCCTTCTGCATAACGTGCATCAGCAGACTTTTGTCACCCTTGCACTCGGCGATAACAGCCTTGAGCGCAGCCTCCTGCTCGGGAGTGCCGCTGAAGGGTATGTTGCTTATTTTCTTGAGCATTAAGCCATTCCTCCTGAATGATTTTTTATGGGATATAACTCAGCGTGACTCTACTGGTCGCAATTGACCGCATTATCACATTATACGGTATTATAACATACTAACTTTTGAATTGCTACTTTTTTTACGCAATTTTTTAAAAAATATACAGTTAAAATGTCCCCCGAACGGCAACTTTTACTCATAAGGGCATTCGCCCGCCGTTTCGGTTGACATAACGGAGCCTTTTGTGCTATATTTAATTATTGAAATGTTTACCTATGAAAGGGATATCGCATGAAAACAAAACGCAGCTTCCCTATAGTGACCGTCACGCCCAAGGCGGAGACGGCTATCAAAAAGGGCCACCCGTGGGTCTATGACGCCGAGATAACCGATTCCTTCGGCGACACGGCCAACGGCTGCCTCGTGGACGTGCTCTCGCGCAAGGGCTCATACCTCGGCACGGGTCTGCTCAGCCTTGAGAGCAAAATTCGCGTTAGGATCCTGTCCTCCAACGCCAACGAGAGCTTCACCCCCGCATTTTGGGAGCGCAGGCTCAGATACGCAATAGACTACCGCCGCACCGTCATGGGCGGCGACTTCTCCTGCTGCCGCCTTGTATTCGGCGAGGCGGACGGCCTGCCCGGGCTGACGGTGGACAGATTCTCCGACCTGCTGTCGGTGCAGATAGCCTCCTACGGCATGGATAAGCTCAAGGATACCCTCTATCCGCTGCTGATAAAGATACTCGCCGAGGGCGGCGACACGATAAACGGCATATACGAGCGCAACGACATTGCCCTGCGCTCAAGAGAGGGGCTTGAGGAATACAAAGGCTGGTATGAGAAGCTGCCGCACCCCGATTCGCCCGTCACCGAGATAACCGAGAACGGCATAAAATATCTTGTTGACGTTGAGAACGGGCAAAAGACGGGATTTTTCCTCGATCAGAAATACAACCGCCTTGCCATGCAGCGTATCTGTAAGGGGAAAAGAGTGCTGGACTGCTTTACCCATATGGGCACCTTTGCACTCAACGCGGGAATCGCCGGAGCTTTGGACGTGACCGGGCTGGATATTTCAGAGTACGCCGTTTCGCAGGCAACAGAAAATGCCCGTCGGAATGGTCTGGAGGATACGGTGCATTTTCGCTGCGCAAATGTGCTGGATGAACTGCCGCGCCTTGCAGCAGTCGGGGAGAAGTATGATGTGGTCATTCTGGATCCACCGGCTTTCACAAAGTCACGCGAGGCGACCAAGAATGCCATTAAGGGTTATCGTGAAATCAATATGAAAGGGTTAAAACTTGTTAAAGACGGTGGCTATCTTGCAACCTGTTCCTGCTCTCATTTCATGACGCAGGAGCTTCTTGCAAAAACGGTCAAGGAAGCAGCAAAGGCAACGCACAAGCGGCTCCGTCAGGTAGAGTTCCGCACCCAGGCACCGGACCATCCGATCCTGTGGGCAAATTCGGCGAATGTACCGGAGAGTTATTATTTGAAGTTTTTCATTTTTCAGGTGGTGGATGAAAAGTAAGTGGCTGAAAGTGGTAAGAAAAATGGTAAGTCTGAGTGGTAAGCACCTGAAATGTAACGAATGGTAAGTTTATGGGGAAAACGGTATGTTCTAGTTGAATGATAATGGGAAACTAACAAAAGACTAGCCATAGACTAACGAAGGACTAACCACGTGTATCTTTCTTTTTCAAATAAGAGATAGTATTATTAGTGTGGCAAGAAAAACGACTTACAAATATATACGGAATGACTACGGTTTGGCTACGGTATTGAGACTTTTTTTGAAAAGCAATTGCATTGTCATGATGACAACTGGACATTTGACATCGGAAGCAATAAAGTATTCTAAAGCAATAATGGAGGATACAAATTTATGTATTCTTACTTTACAGAAAGAAGATATTGAAGTAATTATTAAAAATCCAGCAAGCATCATTAAGATATTTAATCATCAAGCGGAAAGTGCAAAGAAGATAAAAGTTTTAAATGATGGTGAACAGTAGATTCTTATAGGAGAAGACTATGACGATTATCTGATAAAGGGAAAAATTTTATAATCCGTCCAGGGTGACAGCCTTGGCCCATAGATGTGTTGTGACACATGCAGAACATCTGAATCTGTTCTCTTTTCTTATATGCTTGTAAGTACATAATCTTTGCAGTCATGACACAAGAAAAGCTCCCTCACAGGAAGGAACTTTGTCTACAGTCTGAACAGAGGTGACATATTTTGTCACCTCTGTTGGATAAAAATATGGTCTGAATGGAATCAGATCGGTTAGTTTTAATTAAATGTCTGTGTAATCTTCCTGTAATCATTCGGAGACATTCCTATGTAGGATGAAAAAACTCGGTTAAAATATCGTTGGTTAGGATATCCTACTAAATCAGAAATTTCAGTTATTTTTTTATTGGTTTCTTTCAGAAGATGTTTGGATTCCTCAAGTCGGAGCTCAGTCAGGATGATGGTAAAGTTTTTTCCTGTATGCTGGCGAATCAATCGGCTTACATAAGAGGGATTACGCTGTACATATTCAGATACACTGGTCAGGCTGATGGATTGATTATAGTTCTGTTTTATATATTTCAGTACCAGTTCAACAATTGTATTGCCATTCGCCTGATACTGGGAATTGACCAGCCTGCACATGGATGTAACAATTGGAAAAAAAGGATTGATAGAATAGCTTTTCCCGATTGTTCTTTTTAATGAACTCAATTCATTAAGGATCTCATCCTTTAATTCATGAATCTGTGTTATTTCCCGTAAGGTAAAGGAAAGGGAAGAAAGCAGGAAGAAAAAGATTTCTTCGCTGATGCTTTTACTTTCTGATAAATCAGATGAAAAGCTATCCAGACATTTTGCCGCTTCCTTGACATTGCCGGCTAAGATCTGTGTAGAAAGGAACTGCGCCTTTTCGTGAAGATTGAACAGGCAGTATGATTTCGTGCTTAAATCATCATAAAATATAATGGAATCGTCAGGGTGATTTTCGTAATGGGACTGACATATCGTTATTTGACGGCGCAGGGTATTCAGATGATTAAAATTATTAGACAGACTACTTATGCTGATCTGAAAAAGTACATCATTTTCTTTCAGTTCATTTAGCAGAAGTTCCATATCCTTCATCATGGCATAATTAGAAAACCCGTCGCTTTCTGAAGGGTAAATCCAGTATATCGCATCTCCAATATTATATAGAAGAGCATTGTTGTCCCGCTTTTTTATGGCTAATTCTGCCAGATGGGAATAATAGTATTTTTCTTCAATCTGATTAGAAATTGAATCAATGTAAAAATGGCATTTGATAACAACGAGCCGGAAGTCCCTGATATCTATGTGAAGCAGATTTTTCTGCACAAGTAATTGATCTTCAGACATAGGAGAGGACCAGAAAAGCAGCTCCTGTAAAAACTGTTTTCGGATATAAGATTCATTTTCATGGAGAGATACTGAAATCTTTTTTTCTTCCACAGCTTCACCATCCTTTTCCAATAAAAAAGAGATGCCAGTGGCATCTCTCTTAATATCCCCGGATATCCGGTTCTTATTCTTTTTTCTCGGATTCTCTGGCAGCATTTTCCGCACGGATGGTACGGATAATTGCCATTCTCTGATTCTCCAGATGGTGAAAAGAAATATCCTGTGCTTTCTGCACATCACCCTCCCGAATCGCTTTTACCAGTTCTTCGTGTTCGCTGACAAGAAGATTTCTGGTCTGCTCTTCCTTCAGATATTCCACACGGTAGCGGTACATCTGCTCGCGGAGATTATTCAGTACCTGGTTCAGACGCTTGTTATCGGAAGCCTGGTAAATGATCTCATGGAACGCCACATCCGCCTCCGCAAGACGAACAAGATTTCCCTCTGCTTTTGTTTTCTCGAATTCTTTGGCTGCTACCCAGAGCCGTCCAAGCTCCTCCTCTGTGATCAGCTTACATGCCTTTTCTATGGCTACATTCTCAAGCGCGATACGCACCTCAAGAACATCGTTCAGATCTTTTTCGGTGATGCTTGCAACCTGGGCTCCCCGGCGTGGGATCATCACTACAAGGCCTTCCTGCTCCAGCT